>Ga0137376_10000342_pt1 | contig 20167 bp, 23 predicted proteins | sample SagtaG_23_FD_104814 | JGI IMG/M metagenome (GOLD analysis project Ga0137376, IMG submission 104814) | Vadose zone soil microbial communities from Sagehorn Ranch, Mendocino, California, USA - Sage2_L_20_16 metaG | ecosystem: Environmental > Terrestrial > Soil > Vadose zone | place: USA...
AGCGATTTGGAAACTAGTTGGTCCAGAATGGCTCTATCAGTCGATGTCCTGCACCGTGACGGGCTACATGTAGTTGCTTCAATCACAGTCACAACGTGACACGCGAGCGACTTGGGCCCTACGCCAAATCGAGGGGAGCTTTGAAGGTAAACGTAGGTGCAACTTCGGCGGTGTTGCATTAAGCAATGTTTTATCTTGAAGGGGGGTGGTCAAGGAGAGATGAACGAGAAGAATGAGCCACATACGCTACGCAGTGGATGAAAACCACGAGATGAGCGATGACATCACACGTCTCGTGTAAACGTTAGAGGGAGATAGGATACCATCTTGCGGACGTAAGACATGTGAACTTGAGGTTGAGCGCTAGGTGATGTTGACGCGCCGGAATACGACGATGACAGGTGATTTTGAGGGATAACGCACGGACCTAAACAAAGTCAATACAGGAAAAAGAATGGTTGTAGGATAACACATACTCAAAGTGCTTTCCCTTTGCCTTTCATTAACCCGCCCAGAAATTCGCCGTACAAGCAGATCCGCCTAGGGATGAAGTATTTTGAGCGTCGCGCTCTCCGAGGTTGATGAGATCATATCGAGCGCTGAACAACGCATTAGCCAACATAGCGCAGGCGGGTGCGCCGTGGGAATTTCAAAAATTCAGCCTTGATCCGACTCCGAATACTATAACGGTCAGTTGCTTCTCGGAAGAATTTTAAACGTGCTTTGGTTCGACTCGAAAGTCTTAAGCCCGGGACCCACGACAAGGAAGCACGAGGAGATAACCCCTTTCCCGGGAAAAAAGGAAACACTCATCTTAACACCTTCAAGGAGACGTAACTAAAAGAAGAGTTAAGAGAGAGACGGTTGAAACAAGGTACGTAGGTCGAAACTTTGGGGTCAGGAAACCGCGAGCAGTGAGTAGTTTGGCCAGGACTCTCACTATCCACGATCTCCATCATTCCCTCTTGACGAATAAAGAAGAAAAGAAGATAAAAAATGAAACCTACCGATCTGGGTACGAGTCGCTTGCTTTGCCGTCGTCCTCGCATGTTCAAGATATCGACGTGATCTAGGAACTTTAGATGCTCAGGGGCATAAGAAGATAGGAAATGAAAGGAAGGATTCGGCCTCCGCTCTTGATGGTGGCCGCCCGCCCTGGCTTGACGTTCGCTCTTTGACTCGAGAGAACACCTGCGAAGACGGAGACGTCAACTTCAAAGATCAAGGGGAACGAGAAGCGAAGGGAACAAAAGAACATTTACAACGCCTTCATCCCGTCGTCACCCGCCTGTCTTGACGTTCGCCCATGAAATCATGTGGATTCCAGCAACATTGACGGAAGAGTTGTAGGAACGAAATGAAAAATAGACACCCGCTCTTTGACTTCATAGTCGCCCGCCCCGGCTTGATGTTCGCCCTAAAGAAGAACAAGCCCCTGCTTTGATGGAGACATCAACTACGAAAATAATGGGGATGAAGAAAGAAAGGAACGAAATAAAATTCGTTCCATCTCGTGTCGAATCTTCTGCCCGTCGCCGCCCCCCTGATTTAACGTTCACCCATGGGAACCTGTGGGTATCAGCAACGTCGATGAAAAAGTCCGATTGAAAAGGAGATAAGGAAAAAGAGAGAGAAGAAAGTACGAAACCACATCGAAGCTTTTTTTTAACGTTTTTAACTTTTTTTTTCCTTTTCCCTTTTTCCGTTTTTTTAAAGGTTTTATGTGCATATGGGTATATGGGGTCGTCCGCCTGGAGTTGACGTCCGTCCGTCTAGGGAAGCCAAGCAAGGAAGCCAAAGAGAAAGAGAAAACAAGCCAGATATGGGTTTTCTTTGCGCTTTAGACTTTTTTTCGGTTTTCGAGCAATGGAACCAGAGACGAGAGACGAGAAAGGTGCGCCAGCGCTCTAGATGGTTTCGGGTTTCTTTTTAACCTTTTTTGTTTAGTGAATTGACGAACAGCCCCAGAAGAAACGGATCCGGAGGAACAGAGACTATTGCTCTAAGAAAGCTAGACCTGGCGGCGAAAAGAATATGGACTATGAGTTACGTCGACTAAGAAGAAATGAATTACGCGTCTTTTTTCGTCTGTGCCCCCCGCGACATATTCTCAGATCTTTGTTCGTTTCGCCGTCGCCCGCCTCACTTGATATTCGCCCGCAAGCTAGAAATATTAGCCGTAAAAGCGGGAAGAGGGACAATGAGGAGCGAGGATAAAATCGAAGAGAGGGAAGAAGAAAGGATGGCGAACCTACATCTCCGTATCGGCAAATCGTATTCTTGATTCGTGGCACACTGTCGGCCGCCCCGCTTGATAGTCGCCCGTAAAGATATCTGCACTAATGGAGACGAACAGATGAAGTCACGGAGATCGAGGGAGGAAGGAACAAAACAGGTTTACCAACCCCCTCCATCTCGTGTCGAATCTTCCGCCCGTCTTCGCCCGCCTCACTTGACGTTCGCCCTTGGAATCCATGGATATCAGCAGCGTTGACGGAAGAGAGATGCAAGTCCCATTGAAAGAAAAAGAGAGAAGAAAGTACGAAACCACGTTGAAACGTTTTTTGCGTTTTTAACGTTTTTTTTCTTTTTCCCTTTTTCCGTTTTTTTAAAAGGATTTATGCATATGGGTATATGGGGGTCGTCCGCCAGGGGTTGACATCCGTCCGTCTAGGAAAGCCAAGCAATGATCCAAAAGAGAACAAGATCGAGTCAGATCTGGGTTTCCTTTGCGTTTTGACTTTTTTTGTTTTTTACGAACAGGAGAAATACAACCGGGGGGATGAGAGGCGAGAGAGAGGTGCGCCAGCGCCCTCGATTCTTTTTGGGATCGTCTCTTTTTTGGTCCAGGTGGAACCGCTCGCCTAAAGTTGACGAACGGCCATTGCCAAGGGGGAGAGAGAGAGAAGCAGCTGAAGAAGAAACAAACCGGGAAAATGACGCCCACCGTTGCCATAGTCTAAGAAAGCTAGGCCTGGCGGCGAAAAAGGGAAAGGGTATTGTCCATTGTCTACGAAGAAAAGATGAATCGCGCACCTTTTTCGGCTGTGCCGCCCATGACGTAGCCTCCTCTTCAGATCTTCATTTGTTTCACCGTCGCCCGCCTCACTTGATGTTCGCCCGCAAGCTAAAAGTGGAAAGAGGTCGGGACACGTTAGCCGTGTGAGAGAGGAAGATAAAAAGACTCAAGGAAGCGAAGCGCCTTTCCCGAGCCTCATTCCCTATCCTCTGCTACGATCTATCCAGCCCCTGCTCCTTCGTGGATTTTGATTGATGTCCTCACCGCCCGCCTCGCCCGACGTTTGCCCTCAAGCTAGAAGAATCAGCCATAGAAGCGGGCAAAAAGACAATGCAGAGCATGGACAAAATTGAAGGAAGAAGAAAAGAGGACGCACACATTTCCGTATCGGAAATTTCTCTTCATGAATGTCGCCTGCGCGGCTTGATATTCGCCCGTGAAGCCGAAAGACATATCTTTACTAATGGAGACGTCAACGGCAGAAGTCATGGAACGAGATTGACAAAATCTGATTTCCAACGCCTTCTTCCATTGCGTAACGATTCTTCTTCCCCTCATCGCCCGCCTTGACGTTCGCACATAGGAATCTTGGATATCAGCAACGTCGACGGAAGAGATAAAAAAAGTCTGATTGAAAGAAGAAAGTACGAAGCTGCATCTAATCGTTTTATACCTTTTCTAAGTTTTTTTTTCTTTATTTCTTTTTCGGTTTTTTTTTAAAGGTTTTATGCGCATATGGGTATATGTGGGTCGTCCGCCTGGAGTTGGCGTCCGTCCGTCTAGTGTATAGGGAAAACCAAGCAAAGAAATAAACGAAAAAGAACGATCTAGATCTGGGTTTTCTCCGGGTTTTGACTTTTTGGGGGGTTTTTCATAAGGAAGTGAGCCATTGAACCAGAGGAAACAAGAGAGGAGAAAGGTGCGCCAGCGCTCTAGATTTTGGAATCATCCTGAATTGAGGATCGCCAGATATCAGAGACCCAGAGCAAGACAAAGCCCGAGAACAGACGATGAATGGCGCTGGTGGTGACTGATATAAGAAAGTCATATCGCCCGAGAAGAGATGAAGGAATAAACACCCCCGTACTCCGCTCTGACACGATCTTCTCCCATCGTGGGTTTTCATCCATGCCCCCCAGTCGCCTAGGGGTCGCCTGGGAAATAAAGCGTCAGCCATGGCACTAGGAGAGAACGGAAAAGAATGCTTTGCGCCCCCATCCGTACAATTTACAACGTTCTGGAGTCGTCCCGCTGTCGCCGAACACTTTCCCACCCTTACGGAGAGTGAACTTGGTCAGGGCTCGCACCCTCTACTCTCCGGCCTGGCAGCACCGCAAAGGGCTCCAGATGACGGCTTGACCAGAGCGCGTCTCATCCACCCTCTGCTAGCGCCAGGTTTCCCTCCGCATTCGGCTTGAAGGGATGGTCGTCAGACATTGGTGGTTATTCTTAATAGAACGACCGCTTACCAACATTTCTCTTTTCCACTTGCCCCCAATACTCCGTTAACCTAGAAAAGTTAGAGAAAATGCGGAAGAGAATAGAGGGTGGTTGGAGAGAAAAACGAGGGATAAAACGGGATATGAGGACTTACACGCTGCCGGTCGCCAGTCGCCAGTGCTCGGGGAACCAAGAAATTTCAATGGAACAATGGAAGAGAAGAAAGGAAAGGAGAGAGAGGGAGGGGGAAAGCGATCAGAAAAACAAACCAAAGGCTCTCATCGCTGCTATCCAAGACGTTTTGTCTGGCGCCCCCATGGTACTGCGGCTATATGAGAAAGGGTAGACAGACATCTAGAGCAAGTGGAACCGTACCAAGATGTATTTTCTTCCCCCGTCGGTAATGTCCCCGAAGGTCCAGGCGAGCCACAGCCCGTACCGTCTTCTACGATCTGATGGTCCTCAGCACTGTCGTTACCAGCGAACATTTGCGTTCCGTGCCAATTCATGTCCAGGCCAAGTCCTCCCACCTCCGAATTGTTGTACCCATCTAGGAACGACTCGTCAAATCCTTCCACCACTAACTTAGTTTTGGAGCCCGGTTCGAGGAATCGCCATAGACACGAATTTGGCCATTTCCCGGACTGTAGTTCCATGAACATTGAGAGTGGTATTTTAAAGTAGCTCAATGGTTCTTCGCTTTCAGCCCCTTCATCAGGCAACCTGTCGGCCTCGGTCTTCCTTTCTTTGATGAGACCATCTGCCCATTCGCGGGTACTACCATCCCATAGGTCCAAAACGTCACTCAACGACCACGGACTATAAAGTTCCTGTATGGAACTGCGTTCATCGTCGGCATCCCAACCGCTTTCGTCAACCTCTGACTCGAGAGCGATGGGCACACCACCTAGACCGTGGCGCTCTGGAGGATTTTCTATGCCGCCATTGAAGATGTTAAGATGAGGACTGTTATGGAGGAATGGACTTCACTTGCCTCCAGCGACGGATGCAACACCGTTGTTGGGACGAGCATCATGATTGGGCGTGATGGCTAAGGCACCCTTGTCAGCCTTCGTCGAGCAATGCTTTTCGCCGTTCTCACCTTGGTCACCATTTTTCTCCTCACTCAACTTGTTCTCTGCACAAGCAATAGTCAGACTCGAGTCCCTAAGAAACGTGGCAACCTACTTTTTCGTACTAAAGCGGCCCTCATCCCAGAAGACGTCAGCTTCGCCAGCGAGGCTAACATCTTGCGTTTGACGCTCGAGAACATTTTTTTCGATTTTCTATGCGGACTCAGCAACTTCAACGGCAGAAAGGAGACCCACCTCTTTGCAGCCGTCAACCCACTACGGCGTCCGCCCGCGGTGCCGTCTATGGTGGATGAGGCCGTAGCATTGTCATGATTGACAATGGGAGTAACATGGTTTTCAAAGTGGTTGTTCATGGTGTATGATATGATATGAGTGATGGTCTATGAAGTATCACAGATGGTAGTCGCGGGTTTAGGTGATGAGCTAGGGGGCGGTTGGATCGTTTTGAGTTGGTGGCTGACCATTGTGATCTGGGCTGACAGTCATCCTGCTCCACTCTCCGTGCCTCGAACACACCTAAATCGCATATGATTAGCCTTTTTGAATCCGAGAGATCGTTCAATCAATAATTTGGTAAATTTGAATGTGTACATGTATTGTATTGTAATAATAATAGCCAGTTGCGCACTATGAAGACAATATCACGACGCGGCCTACTAAATCCTATTCAGTCCAGACGCTTTTCGTCAATTGACTCGAGCATGTCGGTGTTTTTGTCGTGTCATACAAAACTTTCGCAGTCGCCGTTCGAGGCACTGATGTGTGTCTGCGTCTGACGTGCTGACGTATCGTCACCGCGTCACCACGGTGACTCCATTCAGCCACATCCGTGCCTAACTGGGTGAGATGTTTTGGTAACCGAGCTTCGACGACCTAAATAAGAACCTAGTACGTGTACCCCGCCTGCGCTTACGGAACGCCATTGGGGAAAGATGCCTTCCTCATTTCCCGCACCTTACGGCGATACTCGACACGAACTGGGTCGAAAAAGTCGTTAGAAACGGAGACTATAGATTAAGAGGGAGTCGATTTTACACGATTTAAAGGCACAGATGCCACGCGCTAAAATGCAACCCAGATCTTCTTCTTCGCCTCCTCCGGCCTTTCGCTCGATTTTGCTTGATAAAAACTTCGCTTATGGCCTGGGGTTGGCTGGCCGATGATATCTTGTTCTGCCTTGGCCAGTAACCTTCTTTCAGATGCTTCGCAATGACATCGACGAGCCTGGCTGCCTTTCTCAATTTCTCCACCCACTGCTCGGAATTGTATGCATCCCTGTGAGATATTCACGCACGTCATAAACGTCGTGATATCATGTCCGTGCAGGATTGTGTAAATATCGCCTTCTTTGTCCATGCCATCGGCAACGGGTAGCCGATAATTCTTGAGAAAAACGAGTACACCTAACTATATGCGCGCGCGAGAAGCGTGCGATACACGGGAGGAACTTACTTGCCTTCGCTCTAGCTCCCTCGGACTGTCAAAGGTCGATCAAAGTCTGACGGTCCTCATGTGCAGCAGAAACGATAAGACCAAGATCACGCCGGCCCTGACTCACAAGCTCGTGGCGTATAGTTGTGGAGATTGCTGGATAACCTAAGACGATGATACGTACCATAGTCACGAGCTAACCTAATGACAACTATACCTCGGCCCGGGTAAGCCCAAATGGCGATTGTTGACTTTCATATGACCAGACGGCCTCTACGTATACGTTCTAGGGTGCAATCTCATTTCCACCGCTTCTATTCGAAATGAATACAAATTGATAGAGTTGTACATGATGTAATTGTATGCATGGTTCACGATGCGACGCGTGTCCTGTCCCGTTACATGTGTCATAATCATAGTACATACAAGGGAGTTGCAAGATCTAGTCGTTGAGTATGCGCGATGCAGATTGAAATGAATAATGACGAATGTGTCGTAATAAACCCGAATAAATACCAATGCAAATGCAGAGTCAATGATGGTGGGTAATAAATTTCTCGTGTAGACCACAAAAAGAATGTGGACGGTGAGGTCTGCCGACGATAAGGTAAGGACCAAATCTAATGATTCGACGTGCCCTCAATAATACTCACCAGATGATACCTGCTGCGCTGGCGGTCTTCATCATACCGTTACGTCCGCTCTTACTCCTGCTGTTACCGCCGCTTAATGAACCTAACCACTTCCCGGCTTCGATCGGCATCTTCACAACTTTGTGCAGGTCAAACCCGCTGCCGCTGCCCTTGCTGAGTAGGTTCGGCAGCCAACTCCGCTTCCTCCGACCCTCACCCTTGCACGGCTGCTCGCCAGCTTCGTTTTTCTGGTTTTTCGTCACATCTGACGGGTCTACATCTGGATTTTGGGCGTGTTTTGTTAAGACGGGGATGGGATAGGATGAAATAGATATGGGAGGGTCGGGAGGAAGTTGTTTATTTAAAGACATTTCATGCGCGGGTTTTCGATCCGGAATAACGAGATTTCCGACTTTTGACCATCCGTTCACTGTCCAGCGGCGGTTACGGGGTGAAGATGTAGGAGGCCGTCGAGAAGCGAGTGCCGGAAAGCATTGGGAGGTGGCGCTAGAGGGTGCACTCGCCGGACTTGGGACCTGTGACGAAGGAATCTGCGCAGGTGATTCTGGACGTGGGGGAGTGGCGGGAGGGGACGTCGACGCCGATGAGGACGCGGTTGTGCCTTCTGGAGTAGACAGGGGAGATTGACTAGACGCTGAGAGCGCCTCCGCTGCTGCTGCGAGAGTGGAGAGAACAAAGGAAGGCTGCTCCGATTCGGAGTCTGGTCGGTGAAAAATGGACCCGATGTGAACCGTGGCACGCCTAGGATGTCGCGATACGGGAGAATTGCCGCCGCGCCTTGGTTGTGGTGCGGGGACGGTCCCTGAGCGGACGGGTGAACGGCCTCTTGTCGAAAGAAGACGTCTCGGTGGGCTGCTTTCCTTGGTAGGAGGTGGGGTTGGTGTCGCAGAGTCGACGGGCGGGGATGATTGAGGTGAAGATAGGGCCTCTTGAGTCGTAACCGGTGTCCCAAATGATCTCTTCGGCGTTGTTGAATCGCTCGTGTGCGGACGAGGTGGTGTTTTTTGCTGTGTAGGGGAGCCAGCCCGAGACAAGAACCGCATGGCGATGAAGAGTGCTGTGGGCCGCCCGGGTTTGGCTCGCACTGGCGTTTTGGCGTTACCTTCCTGGTCGCACTGCTCTTCGGCGGGTATAGACTCAGCTTCGAGAAAACGCTGAGGCTCCAGTCGTCGTTCTTGCGAGTCTGGAACGTTCGAATGTAATGCGTCGTGCGGTGACTCTGTGATAGACCTTAAAGGAAGTAGACACGAGTCACCATCATTCGTCAATTTGGCATGATCATCAACGTGAAATGTGGGCTGACTTTCTTCCCCTTTGACTTTACCACCGACCGCATCACTCTCATCCACGTGAGGAACACCTACAATCTCCTGAGTCATCCGCACCGCACTCTCCTCGGGGGAAGGGGCGTTAGACCTGCGAAAAGTGTAATATGGACTTCTGATTCCTCCCGTCTTCACAGAAGCGGCGCCGAACGTGATACTCCAATCGCTTGTAATGCTGGAATCAAGGAACGAAATCCTGCGTTTCTGGGCCTCCTCGCCTAGGTCTGAGTCCGACCATTTGGCGCGCAATGGCGAGGCACCGGCAGAAGAAACGGAATATCGGGATGGAGATGAGATCGAGACGCGGGTGAGGGAACTGGTGCGCCAAATGCTGTCTCCCTTTGACGGCGAAGCCATCTCTGTGTCCCTAGATGGTGTCAATTGTTGCGCAACATAATCATCGGCGAGCAGGACTGACGAGGGGTCTTCGTATCTTGAGCTTTCGGTTGATATAGATATCGTCAAAAGGTCTCGCGGACTTTTAGGACTGTGGAGGGTCGAGGGGTCGGCAAGGAAATAAATAGAGGATGAAGTAATATCTCCGTACTCGTGTGCGGTTTGCATCGTGTCTGAACTTCGTGTTGATATAGAGGCCATGCTCGCTGAAGATAAATAAGAGTTCGTTATGGGCGTAAGTTGTCGCCATGCATCCAGATGCATATCGAGCGTAAGTTCTGGTTTCTTTTCCGCGAAGCCATCTTCGAGATGAGACCCGGATGGGGAAAAGACGAGCCCGACGTGTGCCGGTCGAGCGACGTGGACATAGGGTTCGCGAGACGTGTCAGAAACAAGACCATCGTCAAGATGGAAGTCAAGGTCCGGCGGGTATCCGTATGTCGATTTGTGAATGGGTGAGGGGGCCGTGGAGGACTCGCAACCCCAGGTAGCCTTCGAGGATGTAAAGTCCGTCCAAGGCGCGCCAATCGATGACATGTCATCTTCCCCAAAACCAATGGAAGGCGTCCGACTCGCGAAAACAATCTCGGACGTCGACGTCGCCGAATCGGCGCTCCATTGGGATGTCTCCGTGACCACTGGGGCCAACACAGACTTTGTCGAGCGGGGAGGTATTCCGGCCAGCGAGTCTGCGATAGCTCTGCTGCCCTTGCTAATGTCGCAGTATTCTTCGCTGCTACTGCTACTGCTGCTGCTGCTGCTGCTGCTGCTGCTGCTGCTACTTTCGTCGACGGAGTATACACCCGGTTTCTTCCGCCAATCGTCAGCTGCGTGTTCATCAATGTCGTTAACGAGTTCTTCCTCCTCATCGGAGTCGAGGTCCATGCCGGCTTCCCAAGGACATCTAGCCATACTGCCTTCGAATAAAACGCCGTCGCAATAGAATGAGTCCATCATCTTCACCGCCCGTCGGACCTCCGCCAGAGTGATACGCGTGCGCCAGTTCACGTCCAGCATACGGAGCAAAAGCTCGTTGGCCGCCCGTGAGATGGGCAAAACGCTAGGCAAGAATGTCGCGGGATCATGCAGATAGGCCTGGAATGTCGGATCTGAAACTGTGGCAGACTTCCAAGGGTTGCGGCCCGTGGCAAGATTAAGCAAGACGATGCCTAACGACCATACGTCATTCGCTTGCGGAGAGTAGTAACCGTCCGGGGCGAACTCTCCGCCTTGACATTCTGTAATGAAAGGGGAATTAGCATAAAGCTCGCGCAATACGTCGTAATGGACTAATCGGGATAAGAAGCTATTACATACCAGGACTCATGTGATACACGCTGCCGGTTCTGAATTCGTCACTCATCTTCTCCGTGGTCGCCGGACCGAAATCAGAAATCGCCACCCTAAGGCCACTATCAAAGCATAGAACGTTCTCCGGTTTCAAGTCCCTGTGATAGATGCCCAGGTTATGACAGTATTCTACAGCGTCTAGCAGCTGTAAGAAGATATGCCTGATTAACTCATCGTTCCCGAGGTACTTGCAGTTGCGTAAGATCTGCGTGAAGAGATCGTGATCTGGGGCATAGTCGAGAATGATGTAGGTGACGTTATGCTGTTCGATTACCCTGTGGAGTGTAACGACTCCGGGGTGCACCGAGGCAAGTTGGTGCAATGCGATTTCCCGGATGTGGACGTGGCGCTGGCGGGGGCTCGCGTTGGGGGGCGAGATTAAGCATTTTACGGCGTACGACTTTAGGTGGCCCGTCAAAGAGAGCGGGTCAATGTCGATGGCACGGTATACGACGCCGTACCCGCCGACGCCGAGGACCTCGACTAGCTCCAGGGAATGTCCGTCGATGAGAGTACCAAGAGGAGGGTGAACGGGACTCGGGGCGGCGCTGGGATATTTGTTGTTAGACATCTTCACAAGTAGGGCGATGGGATGAGGCGCAAATGAAGAAACTGCGGAAAAGAAGTATAAGATGTGATATGGAACGGGAGGATGGAAAACTCGTGAAGAGAACCAGGCCGTTCAACAACAGACAGACCAAAGGGAGGAAGGGATGAGTCGGAAAAGGACGCGAAAACAGCAGCCTTATGTATGGCCATACGCAACTTGGTGAAGTGCTGATTTGACGGCCCTGATAGGTGAGGCCACCACGAGGTGATGTCACATACAAACACACTAAGCGCATCCGTCTACCTTGCCGATGATCTATTTGGACAAAAAAGGAATCTATGGAAGGCTGTTTAGAGTTGACACTCACGAGAGCGGCTACACTCCGGAAAGTTAGCTATTCAATGGATTTGTAAACTGAGGGGGACGAGTGATGAAAGACCCAGTGCGAGTTTAAGGTGGAGCGATTGGTTTTAGGCCACGCGGCAGATTCTTTCTCGATGAGGAGACAAATTTTCTGGAACGTTGAACACGGCTAGGTGGAATCAGGGAACGTCCACGTCGTCTACAAACCTTGAGAGTACCAGATGTGATAGAGAGTGTGAATCAACTCACGGCAGACGACTTTACGGCAACTCGTGTTCAAAGCCACAATCCCATCCTGTGAAGGACTACAGGACGCCCCCACTGCGGAGATAATCACACACAGATGCTGTGGGCCGTAATTGCGCCTGTGTGAGCAAAAGCGGGCCATATTCATGAACGTGGTTTCGGCTCTATTGCGGATTCGTAAGGGAACACAGCCATACAATGAAGTTTACGCGATGCTTAGAATGGAGTAGGAAATTCCTGACAGGTTTTGATCTGATGAGGTATCAACGTGTAGATACTAGATTGGGTTTCCCGGCTTTTCAAACATCTACCCGAGGAAGGGTTAGACGTCAGATTATCCAGGTCAGTTCCCTAGATGTGCAACGAAGAGCTCGGAGAGTATCGGGAGACACCATCAAACATTGACGCCAGGGCTTCAATCCAGCCCATCGGTTCCATTACATGCAGAGCGGACCAACTAGCACAGGCCGAAACTTCCGAAAAGCATGAGGTGGAACATCACGTGAGAATTTCGACACGAGGTAAAGGTCACGTGAGTACTTTCCAATTTAAGTCACAATGTGTTCAACGACGAAGATCGATTTCTTTAGCGCCAAACTTTCTTCGTCCGTCATTCGTCTTTGCCGCCATTGCGCTCAACATTCCCTTGTCTCCCACTTTCTTGCTTGTTGGTTCTAACCATAACCTACGCAATGCCACCCGTCCTCCGTTCTTTCGCCATTTTCCAGGATATCCCTTCTACCCGGGCCGAGGAAGCACCCGTACCAAAACAGCCAAAATTGGCGCTGTCGCTGAAGAAAGCGACTCGCTCTTCCTCATCAAAATCGGAGAATTTTGTTTCTCTTGACAGCGCCCCGATCACAGCACCGGATAAGGAGAACTTTCATCCGGTGACAGGCGAGCGTGCGGGCCTTGACGCTGCGGATAAGAAGCGAAAGGACGGATCCAATGTATTGGTGACTAAGGTACATAATCCGCCTCGACCACTGGCGGTGAAGAAGCACAAGAAAGAGTTGAGCATCGTGCTCAGGGATGAAGGTTCTCCTACCAAGAAGCGTAAAGCTTCCGCGCCTTCTGAGCGCACCGTTGCGGTTGTCACCAACCTAAAGGTGGCAAAGGCAAAGGCAGGGATTACGACGAAGGAGGGCAAGGTGATAACGAAACCCAGAAAATCAACCACCACGAAGAGAACGACGACACGTCCCCGTACTCTATCCGCACTGCCTAAAGTTGCGGAAGAAGAGGCTGTTGGTGACGAGCTCAATGATGGACAGGGAGAGGCAAAGGCAAAAAAACCCGTTCAATCGCGATTGTCACAGGCGGATATTGATTCCCGTTGTTACGAGTTAACCGTGAAACCCCTTGCCGACGTTTCCCAAGCGTATGAAGATATATTTCAGGACATCAATACTCGAGAGAACAAGCCCAAGTATCAATCGATGAAGGTGACGAACGACATTTTGCATGGTCCGTACTAGCGTGTTGACTACTTTGAAAGGAAACTTCCGCCGAACCAGAATTACGAGATTTCCATGCTCCACCCATCCCAAGTTCGACTAGTTTGCAGCTTGGCTCATCTCGCAAGTCACCGTTTGAAGAGCCGACAGGCTCAAGCAAAACGTTTACTACCCCGGAAAGGAAAGCAATCTATGCTGCGTTTACGTTCTCCTCCCCTTCTCCGTCAGGCGAAAGGTTTAGCAAAACGACGCGTGCAGGAAGTATCCCTCGCCTAGAACTTGCATAAAAGGACATTCTGGTCCTATGACCTGGAAACATAACACACGTGCCGAAAGCATGTTTTCACCTCCGTCATACGAATTGGTATCGTTCCTAAAGTCCTGCGAATCCCCGCGCGATGCCGCACCGACATTTATGTCTCACTTCAAGATATATAGGTTCATCGACCGAAACAGATATGTTCTCCGTTAATTTCTCTATGCACAGTTTACACATGCGCTGCACGCCGTTATCCCGTCGAGCTGGACGATTGCTCAATTTCATGTTCTCTCTGCATGCATTGTATTCGCGCATCATTCACATTACCACTCACGCAAAATAGGATACCGACCTCTTTCATCACGAATGCCAATCATACTTTCACTAGTTTGGATTACTGAAATACCGCACACTGCATTACGTCTCACGCAGCATGCATCTTAGGCCGTTGAATTTATTTTATCATCATCATTGGTTTCTGCAGCACATGACCGGTTGTTCTTCAGTTTAGTGATATTGTCCATAGTTGCTTTCATTATTTACTATATAACATACCCGTTTTGCGTTCGATGTGAGAAAGCCCGAAAACGCGTGATCGCCCACCGCTATTGTCATATCAGGCAGGTTCAGCGGGTCGTGAGGAATGACTTTGACAACTTGACGGCTTTTGTTCAGCTAATCATCGGGCTCTTCGGAAATAGCTATGCTGTCTTGATATTCGTTGTTGAACGCTCGAGTTGCTCGATCCGGGACCGCCGATCTTATCTGGCGTCCCGACTATTTTTACTCCCATCGGCACCGCTGTCCGGCGACCCTCCGGTTCAACAATGCCCGACTCCACGCTACTCCAAGCCGCCTCGGAGCCTGACCAAACTTGGACCGTTGCTATCTCCAGAAGAGTCAATCTCAACGCATCGTGTGAGAATCTTTAGTTCTTCCCCATCTCATCGCATCCCACCTTCGGGGACATGAAGTTATCATTTGAATTGCAGCAACTTCAAGTGTCCACTCAGCAAGGTACTGAGTTGACAGCTCTGACTGTAAGACGACGTGCCGTCACATCATCCACATGGTTCGTACCCTTCAAAACATTTTCTATTGAATTGAAAAACCTTACGACAGCGCTTATCTCGCTTCTGATGCCTTTAAAGAGGAGCTTGGAGTTGATGACGTGCCTATCTGTTGCCGCGCCGCCACAAATCAAGAAGGTCTGGTCGTAATTGGTTACCCATATGGAACGAAGCCCCAGCATAAATAAAACGGGGCGCCGCTGGATGCTAATAATTCCCTCCCCCTTTGTGACACTTTCCTTGGGGAGGACCGTTTGACACATCGCTAGGGCGCTCGTCTCTTTCGGTGACTGTACAATCATTGCTTAGATTCTAGGCCGCTTCCTGATCACCTCATCGGCATCACTCGATATTGAACAAGGGCTGACAGACAGCCGAAGCCTAATCACGCGATTCCATGGACTTACTAAAGAAGCTAGAAGTGAACCGGGCCCCCGGCTTAACGTACAGCCAACAGTTCTTAAGCGTACGTGTTCGACGCTGACGCTGCCTCACCTCCTTCATTTCACACTTGCGTCCCGTTTCTTGATGTTACTTGATCCGCTCAAATCGCTCGTTAGAATGATGATTTGGTGCCAGTACCGCCTGAGAAGCGCAAATGGGCGGGGAGGAACTTTATATTCTTGTAAGCACTGCAATCAGGTTACATCCCTGCCAAAATCTGATATGAACTGCTCCTCAGTTGGATAGCAGATAGTTTCAACGTGAACACGTGGGTGACAAATAACGCTGAGATATGACCGTGGTTGACTTGTTTTGGTATAGATGGATGATTGCGTCGTCTATGATTCAGCTGGGCTTATCATGGTGGCAGGCGTGGATATGCGTCTGGATCGGGTATGGTTTTGTTGGGCCGTTTGTCGCGTTAAACGCACGTCAAGGTGCTCTATTCCACATTCCCTTCCCCGTGGTCATCCGTACGAGTTTTGGTTTGTTCGGAAGTCTTTGGTGCACATTTAACCGCGGTGTAATGGCATGGTATGTCCTGCTTCCATTCGTTGGGCATTCTATTGACCGAGTGATAAAGCATTTGGTATGGTGTGCAAGCAAGTATTGGAGGCGACTGTGTTAGGGTGATGCTCAGGTCCATATGGCCAAGTGTTAACAACATCCGTACGCCCTCTTCTCCACGGCGACCGCGATGCGACTTGGACTCATTGAATTAAACAGCGAACCATTTACCCGTCTCGTCTGGAACGACAACTCGAGACTTCATGTGCTTCTTCCTCTTCTGGTTAATCTCGCTCCCGGCCATCTGGTTCCCAATACATCAAATGTACGTTGCAGTTTGTCATTTTGGCTCTCGCATCATTCAAGGAACGCACATTTACACGCTATCACCAGTCGTCACCTCTTTACAGTCAAAGCCATCGTTGCCCCGACAGCTGGCATCGTTTTCTTCATTTGGTGCATCGTGAAAGCGAAAGGCGTTGGGCCCATCATATCTCAACCCGCGACAGTGCACGGCTCCGAGTTGGGATGGGCAATGATTGTCAGTCTCATGTCATGCATAAGCAACATGGTTACTCTCATCGTGCAAGTGCTCCTGCATACTAATCGTGACTGGGAGACGAGATTAACCAATGTATCTGAAACAGGAATGCCCCGGATTTTGCATCTCGAGCAACGACGCCATCCGCTGCGCTTTTCCCCCAGCTCTTCTCGGTCCCGATCACGTTTTCGATCGTCAGCTTCTTGGGCATTATTGTTAGCTCGTCCAGCATGGCGATTTACGGGGAGGCAGTTTGGTCTCCCCTTGATTTATTGGATATGTTCTTGGATGGGAAGCCATCCCATGCGACGAGATTCGGGGTGCGTGTGCCATTCATCAATAGAAAGGTCGTGTCGAAATGACGATTCTCTGTTTAGGTATGGTTCATCTCAGCGTCATTCATAATCGCACAGGTACGTATCACAAGCATATATGGCATTATTACCGCCAAGACCGCTAAACACACGTCATCTTTAGCTTGGGTGAGTCTCGGCCTCCTGGTTTCGACGTTTGCTGACCGTACCTCCTAAAGCATGAATATATCCGCAAACTCTATCAGTGCAGGTTGCGATCTGACATCTCTCATGCCGCGTTACATCGTGCGTTCCTCACCGAACACCTAGTTCACGTTTTTATTCCCCGACGTTCTTTTTTAGAACATCAGACGTGGGGGTTACATCGCAGCGATCGTAGGGATCTGCATGATGCCGTGGAATCTTCTTAAAAGCAGCAGCGTGTTTACTAATTATCTTTCTGCCTATTCTGTGTTTTTGAGCTCGATTGCGGGTGTCATGGTCAGCACCCCACTGTTCTTGCTCACGTTTGCGATCTGCTGATACCACGCAAAGATTACAGAATATTATATTATAAGGAAAGGTCACTACCGCGTAGTTGACTTGTATGACGCCAAAAGGGATGGGTGGTACTGGTACACGTATGGTATTAATTTCCGGTAAGTATCGTCTTTTGAAATAAACACCCCCTCGAGGACCTAACTCGTCATTTTCCTCCACGCAGCGCATATGCAGCGTATATTGCAGGAATCCTCATCAACGTTGTAGGATTCGCTGGTGCCAGTACGTTCTTCCTCCCTCCAACGTTGTTCCTCGCCCTAACCCTCCTCGTCACTATAAAAGCTGGACGAAACGTCCCATTGGCTGCGACGCGTATCTATCAATTAGCCTTCTTCACCGGTTTTGGTGTCTCTTCCATCATTTATTATCTTCTCAACCGTGCGTTTCCCGTCCCAGGCAGAGCGGACAAGTTCAAAGAGGTTGACGAATCGCATTATCTTGATGAGATGGATGGGAGGACGTCGGATTGGGAGGAAAGGGGCGAAAGTCAAGAGGAGGAGGACAACGTCAGCACGAGCAAGAGTAAAGACGATGGGTTGCCGTTGATTTTGGTTGATGACGTTTGAATCTAGCGACTTGTGCGTAGATGTGAAGTTGACTTTTCCATTCGACGATAGGCGACTCCATACTTGCTTTCGAACTTGAAGGTGTTTTCGAAAATCGCTCATGGAAAGAAGTGTTCTTGTGAATATGTAGCCGAGAGAATCCATGCGCGTAAGACGCTAGGTGTTCTTCGGCGTGCTGGCGATTCTCTTCACGTTCGCATATATAGAAGGGTTCTGGTTTTTGCAAAGATTTGCACGTTCCATGACGTCCAACGGCTTTTTGTTCTCATGGTTCCTTCGAAGTCCGTTAAGCGAGCCAAAGCTCTTGCCGACCGCAGTCGTCCAATTCTGGTGCGGGTATGGAGACCGGTGCGAACATTCTAGGCTCCGGATCGATCAAGTAAGCGGTTCTCAATTTTGTTCTCCGATGGTAGATTTCACGGGTGCATGTTGTTGTCGTATTTTCGACATGCAATTGATCCTGTCGATAGCTCGGGGACATGCGGGGTTGCACGTTCCGAGTCCGGTGGTAGTACCGAGACGCAACCAACAGTATGCTGTCGACCCTGGCGGTTTACCGGAACGCGGAGGGTCACCTGCGGTACAAACGCCGTGCAGTGACGGAGCTTCTCAACATCCTGTAGGAGGCCTCATGCTTTGGTATTCGTGGTCCGAACTCGAGTGGTTCAACACGTACGCCGACTTCTGGGCAGTGGGCACGGCGTTCAACGGTGGAGGATGGACATCATGGGGAACAGACACCGTGACTTTGAGTATGTCTTGCGCTTGTGTACTGAGTACTGACCTTGTAAATTTCCACGTTACAGATACCAGAAATGTCATTACCACTCAGCCTTCCACATGTCTCTTTTCTTCAAGATGTGTCTTATCTCGTTCTCCGGATGGTAGATGAACAACGTCGTAACTCGTCATCTCCCCTGCTACGAAGTCGTCTCGTGCTCGCAGGTGACCCGGCATTCAATGAAAGGAATGTGGTGTTCAGTATGCTTCTCGTGCACGTCTGTTTTCAGGAAGTGAAAAGGAATGCCTGGTGAGTGCATATGAGCTATGAGCATCCACAGTGTGATAACCGTAAGCAATATATAATTCTTAACGTTCTTGTTTACGTCGTGATGAACAATGAACATGCCTATCACTTCGCCCGCAAAAGGCCGATATTTGGCAACTGTCTTAAAATAGCCCTATTACTTAATAACACGCTATCTTGCTGGAGCGCTGAGCATTTGAACCAGGTCAAGGCCTTCTTACTCTACACAAAATGCAAGCACAGAATCGCCCTGTTCGCTTCAACGGTACCGTCAGCTCAAAACGCCATCTTCTGGGAAATCGGGCAGGACATGCGCCCCCTGCCTGGCGGAACCAAGGTGTCGCAGTTCCGGCACAGGCTGGCAATGCGGCGACGAATGGGAAGGGAAAAGATACGGGGAGCAAAATCTTACTGAGTAAACTGCCATTTGACGTGGGTGACAAGGAGGTTGAGGTATGTGTCTTGCCCTGGTGCCAAAACGGAACGCGGACGATTTTTTTTTTTTTTGCTTGCAATAGGAATTGTTCAAGAAGACAGTGGGCCCGCTAAGAGACGCGTTTTTGATATACAATTCTCAGGGAAAGTCAAAAGGGATGGCCGTCGTTACGTTTCAACGGTCTGGAGATGCGGCGGTTGCGAGAGCAAAGTATGATGGAAAGATTGTAGATGGACGTGAGTCTGCCGTTTTGGATTTGTGCTTTTTTGACTCGTTGGACAGGGAGACCGCTGAAAATCGAGATTGTGTATGATGGTGGACCTCTTGCGGGTGCTGCTGCTGCGGGCTCTGGACAACCGTCTCTGCTTGATCGAATAGGTCGAGTAGCGGGCAATCCTGCGCACAAAGCAGCTAAAGTTGGAGCCGCACCAACGTATTTGCCTTTATCTTCATCTCACGTTTATTCGTATGGTGACTTTTCCTCAGACAACCGCTAATGGTAGCACCGGTTACTGTTGCACCAGTCCCTCCTCGCCGCATACGGCAAAAGAAGGGACCCAAGAGACTAAAGAAACGTGTGGAGGGATATACCCAACAACCTGCATCGAAAGAAGACCTTGACAAGGAAATGGACGAGTACAGGGCTGAGGCAGAAGCGATTTTGTCCTGACCTCCGCTGTCTGGACAATGGGCTTGGAATACCCATGCTTGTTTCCTGTTGTACTGATATATAGTTATTTACACTCTATGTGCTTTGGACGCCTAATAACATCACCATAATAACTTGAATCTTATCTAAGCGCCGCGTCTTGTCCTTCCACCGCACCCACGATGGTCGCACCGCTATACACGACAGACTCTGGGCTGCTATTCCATGCAGGAAAGATCCTCATTCTCACCGTCGGCCTTCCAGCACGCGGAAAAACGCATATATCTCGCGCTCTAGAACGCTATCTACGATGGATGGGTGTCAAAACTCAAGTCGTCTCCCTCGGCGATTACAGGCGCAAGACACTCGGAGGAGCTCAGAAACTTCCAAATGACTACTTCACTCCCGGTGAGTTTTCGTGGTCCCTGGTCTTTTGGTCTTTGTCTATGCTACTTCCCGAATCGAACCACTGACGCTCTTTTCCCCACAG
>Ga0137376_10000344_pt1 | contig 20155 bp, 22 predicted proteins | sample SagtaG_23_FD_104814 | JGI IMG/M metagenome (GOLD analysis project Ga0137376, IMG submission 104814) | Vadose zone soil microbial communities from Sagehorn Ranch, Mendocino, California, USA - Sage2_L_20_16 metaG | ecosystem: Environmental > Terrestrial > Soil > Vadose zone | place: USA...
GATCACGTCGTCCTCTGCTGGATGAACCCCTGCGGCCATTGCCGCGAATGTGGCCGCGGCCGTCCCGTCCACTGCGAGGTGGCGCTGCAGACGATGATGATGGGCGGCACGTACGACGGCGCACCGCGCTTCAAGGTGAAGGGCTCGGGCATGGACATGCCGCACTGGGTGGGGTCCTTCGCCGAGGAGACCGTCATTCCCGAGACGGGATGCGTGAAGATCCGGAGCGACGCGCCGCTCGACAAGGCCTGTCTCGTCGGTTGCGGCGTGATGACCGGCGTCGGGGCCGTCATCAATACGGCGAAGGTGGAGCCCGGCGCGTCGGTGGCCGTGTTCGGCGCGGGCGGCGTGGGGCTCAACGTCATCCAGGGCGCCGTGCTCGCGGGCGCGGAGAAGATCATCGCCGTCGATCTGCTCGACAACAAGCTGAAGCTCGCGAAGGAATTCGGCGCGACGCACACCGTCAGCGCCGCCAAGGGCGATCCCGAGGCCGGCATCCGCGAGCTCACCGACGGCCGCGGCGTCGATTACGCGTTCGAGGTCATCGGCAATCCGAAGGTGATCGCGCAGGCGTACGCGTGCCTCAGGCGCGCCGGCAAGTGCGTCGTCGTCGGCGCGCCACCGTTCGGCTCGGAGCTGACCGTCCCCGCGTTCCCGTTCTCCATGGAGGAGAAGTGGCTGATCGGCTCGTTCTACGGGTCGGCGCAGTTCCACCACGACATGCCGCGCCTGATCGACCTCTACATGGCCGGACGCTTGAAGCTCGACCAGCTGGTCACGCGGAAGTTCAAGCTGGCGGACATCAACGCCGCCATGGACGCGATGGACAAGGGCGAGGTCGCGCGCGGCGTGATCGCGTACTGAGCGGCGCGAAGGCGCGTCCGGAATCGCCGGGCGGGCCTTACCCCGGGCCGCTCGGGTGGAGGGTACAGACGCAACGGCACCTACAGTGAGGAGACGCTGTACCCGTCCCTCGTCAGGATGACCCGCTTCCTTCGCCCCTCTGCCCGGAGCCCGGCCGCCACCTGCTGCTTGTCGAGCATGTCGCGGAGCTCATCCGCGAAGCGGGCCGGGTCGGCGTCATGCAGATCGTCAACGAACGTGGTCGGAAGCGTCAGGCCGGCGACCCGCGTGCCCGTCTCGTCATCTACCCGGAAGGTGTGCCCGTGGTACGGCTTGTCGTTGAAGTCCGCGATGTCGCGGCCCGGGAACTCGTGCTCGAGGTACTGACGGACAACCTCGATCGCCACTTGCTGGTGCTCCATGTCGCGTCCTCCTCCGATGATCGCCAGGGAAACGGCGACGCCCGAGCCCGATCACGCCAGGCCAGAAGGCCTGTCGGTCGGCCGTCATTCGCCATCTCTTGCCACAAGAGGGTGTGGTGGTGCCAGCCGCGATCGGCACGCCGGTGACCTCCTGGCCCGCCTCATCTCGCGCGCGGCCGAGCCGTTCTGCCAGGCGCGTCGACGCGCACTCAACGAGGGTCTCCTCACAAATTGCTGCGACTCCAGCAGCGCACGGAGGCTCATCGCGGCGCCTCGCTACATAGTGATGCTGCGAAATCGCCGCCGGAGGGCGGAAAGGGGTGCAATCGTCACCGGAGAAGGGGACGCAACGATCCGGTTGCGCCCCCTTTTGTCTTAGCTACTGTACGTGACGTCGACCTTGACCGCCTTGGCTTCAGGAGCCTTCGCGAACGTTACGTCAAGCACACCATCCTTGTACGCGGCCTTGATCGTGGCGCGGCCTACATCGCTCGGAAGCCTGAAGGCCCGATGGATCCGGCCGTGATGACGTTCGGCGCGATGAACCCGCGCGTCCTTATCCTTGCCCCACGCGGGCTCGTTGCGCTCGGCATTGATCACGAGCGTCTCGTCCTCGACCTTCACTTCAAGCGAGTCGCTCTTCAAACCGGGCAGGTCGACGCTGAAGCGGTACCCATCGCGATCTTCGACCACGTCGACTGGCGGTGAAATCGGCTCGAGCTCGCTCGCGAGCCCATTCAAGAGACCATTAACGCTGTCAAGCAACCATCTACTATTCCCTAAGCGATTGTCAATCAACAACTCCATTCGGGATCACCTTTCCAGCCTGTGGGGTCCACGGGCTTCAACCTCTTCTTGCTACCAGCCCAACGTAAGCACGAACGGCGGATCGTCAAGTGGGTTTCAGTGCGCGGCGCCTGCCTCATCAAGCGTCCGTTCGCGGAGGTCAGGTCACCGCCAGGCTGGACACGGTGGCCGCTGCCGTGCCACCTGTCCGGAGGGCTTGAGGATGACCTACGCCGTCGAGTGCGTCCACTGCCAGGAGACCCTGCTGGCGACGGCGCGGATCGGGGACGCCGAGGCACGTACTGTCGCAGAGCACCTCGACACGCATCACCCCACGGTGCTCGACACGGCGGTTGACTTCGACGACCCGGGCCTGGCGGAGATATTCCGCCACGTCCGGGTGACGCATCGCTGAAGCACCGGGCGAGCACGAGCAGCGGCGAGACCCGAGGCGCTCGAGCGCCTGAGCCGAACGAAGTTGACCGCGTCGACCGTGCCTGGAATGGATCGCCACCTATGGTACACATGTCGCGTTCCCGGAGGACTCCGTGATGAAGGACGAGATGAAGACCGCGCTCGAGACGGCCATGGACGAATTCGACCGGAAGAGGTCGGACGCGGCCAAGCGCCAGGAGGCGACGAAGACGAAGGAAACGGAGTTCTCCCGCAGCGTGGAGCGTCTCTTCAACGAGGTCATCCGGCCTGCGATGGAGGAGGTCGAGAATACGCTCGGGAAGCGGAACCACGACTGCAAGATCATCGAGGAGAAGCAGACGGGGACGACCGACGTGCAGCAGCACGCGGCGCAAATCAGCCTGACGATCAAACCAGCCCCGCCGACAGGCGGCGGCTACACGATGATGGCCTCCCGAACGATCTGCTTCGCCGTGGTCCGGCCTGAGGGCAAGATCGTCGTCGGCACGACCAGCTCTCTGCCCGTACGTCAGGTCGAGGGTGTGCGCCGGTCGTATGAACCCAGCAAGCTCACCCCCGCGGAGGTGGAGATGCAGCTCGTCACCTTCGTGAAGGAGGTGTTCGCGTAGCTCCGGGTGCGCGACCCATAGGGTAGCCGTGCGGGGCCGGGAGCGTACGGCTACGGTCTCCGGCAACACTGGTGCGTGCCGAGAGGCGGAGTCGAGCGATCACCCGCGCACTGCTGTTCAGCGCCTGCGAAGGGGCCCGGCAATGACGGCCTGCGTTACGCGGGTGCGAAGTGCGCCGTCAGCCGATGGCCCCCGCCTTACAGCGGGTGTAGGGTGCGTCTACTCCCTGATGCGCTCGCGAGCGGCTCGCACGGGCGGACCACCGAGCGGCGCACGCGGCGCCCAGCCAGTCAGGTTCACCGGGCCCGAAAGGGAGTCCCATGAAACCCCATCTGGGCTTCATCGTCATGGCATTGGTCTGGTCAGTGCCCCTTGCGTGGTACGCCATCTGGTACGTGCGGCGTACCGAACGACAAGCACGCCGCCGTCTTCAGATAGCGGTCGATCAGATCAACACGGACACCCGCCGTTCCACGGTCGCCCACGTGAGCCGCGAGCGGCTCGCCAACGCCAGTGACGGGGGGCCTCGGCCGTTGATCTGGGGACGGTCGGCTGAAACCCCACACGCAGCCCAGTGACCGGCTTACTGATCCTCGACAGCCAACCGCCCCACGAGCGCAAAGGCACACGAGGCGCATAGCGAGCGCCGGAGGGAGACAGAGTCATGGCGGCGAAGTTGGTACTGTTCAGCGCGGATGCGCGGGCCAAGGTGCTGCGCGGCGTTAACATCCTCGCCGATGCGGTCACGGTGACGCTGGGGCCGCGTGGGCGAAACGTGGTGCTCGAGAAGTCGTGGGGCGCCCCCACCGTCACCAAGGACGGCGTGACGGTCGCGAAGGAGATCGAGCTCGCCGACAAGTTCGAGAACATGGGCGCGCAGATGGTGAAGGAGGTCGCCTCCAAGACCTCCGACGTGGCAGGCGACGGCACCACGACGGCCACCGTGCTGGCGCGTGCCCTTTTCAGCGAGGGCGCCAAGCTGGTGGCGGCCGGCCACGACCCGACGAGTCTCAAGCGTGGCGTCGACAGGGCCGTCGCGGCGGTGGTCGAGGAGCTGAAGAAGCTCTCCAAGTCGACCAAGGGCAAGGCCGAGATCGCTCAGGTTGGCATCGTGTCGGCCAACGGCGACCGCACCATCGGCGACTTGATCGCGGAGGCGATGGAGAAGGTTGGCAAGGAGGGCGTGATCACGGTCGAGGAGGCCAAGGGCCTCGAGACGACGCTCGACGTGGTCGAGGGCATGCAGTTCGACCGCGGGTACCTGTCTCCCTACTTCGTCACCGACCCCGACCGCATGGAGGCCGTCCTCGAGGACGCCTACATCCTGATCCACGAGAAGAAGATCTCCGCGATGAAGGACCTGCTGCCGCTGCTCGAGCAGGTCGCACGATCGGGCAAGCCGCTCCTCGTGATCGCCGAGGAGGTCGAGGGCGAGGCGCTGGCGACGCTCGTCGTGAACAAGATCCGCGGCACGTTCGCCTGCTGCGCGGTCAAGGCGCCTGGCTTCGGCGACCGCCGGAAGGCAATGGTCGAGGACATCGCGATCCTCTCCGGCGGTCGTCTGATCGCCGAGGAGCTCGGCCTGAAGCTCGAGAACGTCGCCCTCAAGGACCTCGGGCGCTGCAAGCGCGTGGTGGTCGACAAGGACAACACGACGCTCATCGACGGGGCCGGCAAGCGGGCGGACATCGAGGCCCGCATCAAGCAGATCCGGGCACAGATCGAGGACACCACCTCGGACTACGACCGCGAAAAGCTCCAGGAGCGGCTCGCCAAGCTGGTAGGCGGCGTGGCCGTGATCCGCGTCGGCGCGGCGACCGAGGTCGAGATGAAGGAGAAGAAGGCCCGCGTCGAGGATGCCATGCACGCCACGCGCGCCGCGGTGGAGGAGGGCATCGTGGCAGGCGGCGGCATAGCGCTGCTACGGGCGCGGAGCGCGCTCGACACGCTCAAGCTCGACGGGGAAGAGCGGGCGGGCGTCAACATCGTACGGCGGGCACTCGAGGAGCCGCTGCGCTGGATCGCCCGGAACGCGGGGCAGGACGGCGCGGTGGTGCTCGAGAAGGTGCGCGAGGCCAAGGGCGCCTTCGGGTTCAACGCGGCGACCGAGGAGTACGAGGACCTGATCAAGGCGGGCATCATCGACCCGACCAAGGTGGTGCGGACGGCGCTCCAGAATGCGGCGTCGGTCGCGGGGCTCCTCCTCACCATCGAGGCGATGGTGGCCGAGAAGCCGAAGGACGAGAAGCTGGCCGCAACCCCGTCGATGCCGCACGGCGCCGAGGACTTCTGAGGAGGTGGTGGTTCGCAGGCCCGCCGCTTCCCGCGGCGGGCAACGGCCTGCCGATCCTCTCAAGGGCTCGATCAGCGCTTCTGGATATTCGTCCCCGCCGGCGCGCAATCTCTGGGTACCTCGTCCGCATGACGAGCATCCGTCTTCCGCTGTCGGAGGGGGCTGGCGCCGATGGGTGGCGCATTGGGCGTCCTGATCGCAGCTTCTGAACGTGCGAGCCCGGGGCTCCTGGCCCTACGGACGATTGTGATTTTGTCGCGCTTGCCTGTGCGAGAAGCGGGGACCGGCCCCTGGTCCTGATCGGTGGAGGCGATCCTCTCCGGGGTCATCCCATGGGAAGCCCCGACGTCGGGGAGCGCAAACACCGGAATCGTTTGCAGCTCCCTGCGCAGACGGCGGGCATCCAGTCCGAGCGCTTCGCAAAGGTTTTCGAAGCTGAACGACCACGTGCGATCCCCGCTCGCTACGTAGGCGCTCGCCTTCCGGCGATCATGTCGGGCGATCGGCTTTCTGTAGCCCCTCGCTCGCCAGTAGGCCGAGCCCCCACAGTCATCCACGACCGTCTGCAGCACGGCCGCCATCAGCCGCCTGTGTGGCTCGACCAGGTGCGAGTCGGCACGACGAAGGTACTGCGTCGGGAGCATGACGTGGATCATCGGGGTATCGCGCCTCTCGGTTCGGCAGGCGCAGCGAGCCGCGAAGGGCTGACCACTTCCGGGTCGCCCGTGCGCCGCGCGTCCCGGGCGATCGCCTGCTTGGGGAACGTCATCACGAGCGCGCCATCGGCGTCGTAGTAGGCGCTCGATGGCTCCTCGACCACGCGGGCAGGAAGGCGGAAGGGTTGCGAAAGACGGATCGCCCGGCCGTCGGCGTTGCGTGCCCGCACTATTGCTTTGCGGCCCATGAATCGAATCTCGACGGAGCCGGGCTCGACATCTCCCAACGCCCGGATGCACAGGCGAACGACGTCCGGCGTCTCGCTGACGGAGGTTGTGAGCACCGCGGACGCAGGTCGAGCGCTGCGCTCGTCGGGCCCGGCGCTCGAATCGGCGGCACTCGCGCCTGACGACGTCAGGAGACCGAACAGGACGAACGCACCGGCCATGCGAGCCACGAGGCAGGTGGCGGTGACTGGGACGGGGCTTTCCGTGGGCGCACGGCATGCGCTCGGACGCGAGACGATCCACTTGCGGAGGGACACGAGCCTCGTCGTGGGGCTCGCGGTTGTCTGCCGGACGCAGGGTGCGTCGTTCCGGGGCGCGCTCGTAAGAGCCGTGTGCGGGCGTACCGAGGGACGCCAACCAACTACACCCGCTGTCGCGTGGACGCCAGCGGCCTTCGGTCAGCGTCGTCGGTTTGACGCGGCGACCTCTCAGGGAGTAGTCGCAACGTCGAGCCCGTTCTCAGCCTCGCAGCGCGACGGTGGTAGGGCACGTCGCCCCTTCCCACGTGTGCTCGGCGCGGACTCCAAAGGGGACCGCGATGCGTTACGAGGACACGATCGAGATCAGGGGCGTCACCGTCATCGGGCAGACAGAGGTCGCGCTGCTCTGCCAGATGGGGAATCAGCAGCGCTGGATCGCCCAGACGGAGTTCCGGCCGGGCAGCACTGTCGGCCGCGAGGGTGATGTAGGGATCGTCGTCCTGAAACGGCCGTTCGCCGTCGCACAGGGCCTGGTCCCGTTCCAGGGGTTTCATGCCTGATCTGCTGACAACGATCTGCCAACCCGGAATCTGCAAGGTAAACATGGCTGCGATCCCCGGGAGCGGCTCGTCGACGTCGACGAGCCGCATCTCGTCTACGCCGTGCGGTCCCCTTTCGTCGACAGGAACGGCTTCAGAATGTCGATCGGCACCGGGAAGATGGTCGTCGAGTTGTTCTCTGAAGCGATCTCCACGAGGGTCTGCAGGAAGCGGAGCTGGAGGGCGATCGGCTCCTTCGCCATGATCGCGGCGGCATCGGAGAGCCGCTGCGCCGCCTGGTATTCGCCCTCGGCGGCGATGACCTTGGCGCGCCGCTCGCGCTCGGCCTCAGCCTGGTGGGCCATCACCCGTCGCATCCCCTCGGGCAGGTCGATGAACTTGATCGCCACCTGCACCACCTTGATCCCCCACGGTTCGGTGTGCTGGTCGATGATCGACTGCAAGTGCGCGTTGATCTTCTCCCGCTCGACGAGGAGCTGGTCGAGCTCCACCTCGCCGCACATGCTCCGCAGCGTGGTCTGCGCATTCTGGGACGTGGCGAAGAGGTAGTTCTCCACCGCGACGACGGCCCGGTTGGGATCGACCACCCGGAAGTAGAGGACCGCGTTCACCTTCAACGAAACGTTGTCCTTGGTGATCACGTCTTGCGACGGGATGTCCATCGTGATCGTACGCAGGTCGATGCGGAGCGCCTTCTCGATCCCCGGGATCACGTAGATAATCCCCGGCCCGCGCGCCCCGACGAGCCGCCCCAGCCGGAAGACGACCGCGCGCTCGTACTCGCGCAGGACCTTGAGCCCGCTCAGCACGAACGTCGCCAAGATGGCCATTGCGGCCCATGCACCAAGCATCGCGGCCTCCCTTCAGCGGCTCTCGCGTGGGGCGCGACGCTCCCGCAGCAGGATCCGGCAGACGCTGACAAGAACGCCCTCTATCTCCGCGGGGCTGTCGTGGAAGCAGACCACGCCCGGGTAGTGGATCAGCTTGCGATCAAGTAGCGGATTGGTCATCCGTGGGCTGCTGCGGCTCGGACTGTTCCTGCGGTAGCGAGGGCATGGGCGCCGGCGGAGGCGGTGCGCCTTCGTCCTCCATCTCGCGTTCGTCTTGTTCCACTCGGTCGATCACGAAGTCACCGATAAACGGCGCAGTAATGACTCCGCGGACATCGTGATGGACAGATCGAATGGGAGATCGATGAGGCTCTCCGACGCGCAACGTGAGGGCTCGTCGGCCACACCGATGGGCCACCGAGCGTGTTCCCCTTCTGGGCCGAATTCCGCGAGAGGCAACGCAGGGGAACGCGCGCTGTCTCGTGTCGGCTGAACCCCTACACGTAGGCCAGTGATCGGCTTACTAGTCCTCGAAGTGACAGTTGAGCGAACAGTTACACAAGGAGGCACAGTGTGGTTTGTTGTCCGGCCCTCTCTCGCAGCTCGTCACGTTCTGACAGATGCAGCGGCAAGGCGGCTGAAGGTTGGGCCGAAGGGGAGGCAGGATCGCCTCGCAGCGTTTGATGCTCATCTGTTCGTCGCAGCTTTGCTGGGCAGCCAACGACGCCGTCGTGACAAGCAACATGTCCATGAGAGCAAAGTGCACGAGGCGCATAGCCAGCACCTCCCCAAGGCGGTTGCGAACAAAGTAGCGCGTAGGCTAGGCGCCCAGGCCGGGTGCCGTCAAGCACGTGTTGCGAGGGTCGTGGTTCAGTTTCGACCCGACCAAGGTGGTGCGGACGGCGCTCCAGAATGCGGCGTCGGTCGCGGGGCTCCTCCTCACCATCGAGGCGATGGTGGCCGAGAAGTGGAGCGACGTCGACCTCGACACGCGAACCCTGCTCGTACGCCGGACGATCGACGAGCCCGAAGGGCGGGAAGCCAGCCCGTTGCCGCTCGGTCGCGAGGCGACGGCCGCGCTGGGGGACCTCGCGGCTGCGGGCGCCTAACTCCGGGGCGTCCGGGCGCGATTGCGGGCGCGACGGTTGCGTGAACCCGCGGCCGCCTGCCGCCCGCCCTTCAGAGCGGCCAGGAAGGCGTCGCCGGGCCGCGTGTTGAGTACGTCGGCCGCCGTCGCCCAGCCGCGACGCGCCTGGTCGACGCCGTACTGGCGCGGAAATGCCAGGTGCTTCACGCTGTGCGCGTCGGAGTCGATGACGATCGGCACGCCCGCCTGCACCGCCTTCCGGACGTGCTCGTCCTTCAGATCCAGACGATCCGGGTACGCATCGAGCTCGAGGACGGTGCCGGTCTCCCTGGCGGTCGCGATGATCGCGTCCATGTCGACGTCGTAGGCCTCGCGCTTCTGAATTTTCCGTCCGGTCGGGTGGAACAGGATGTCGGCGTTGGGATTTCGCATCGCGCGGACGATGCGCCGGGTCATCTCGGCACGGGGCAGGTCGAAGTGCGAGTGCACGGCAATGCCGACGACGTCGAGCGCCGCGAGCGTCTCGTCGTCGATGTCGAGCATGCCGTCCTTGTCGATGTTGACCTCGGCGCCTCTGAGGACCCGGATGCCGCCGAGGCGCGCGTTCAGGCCGTCGATCTCGGCCATCTGTTTCCGGAGCTTCGTCTCGTCGGACCCACCGGTCATGGTGAGGCCCTGGGTGTGATCGGTAATGGCGATGTATTCCAGACCGAGCCGCTTGGCCTCCCGCGCCATCGCCTCCATCGAATCCGCGCCGTCGGTCCAGTCCGTCTGCGTCTGGAGGTCGCCGCGGAGTGCCCCGGGCTCGATCAGCTGCGGCAGTGCGCCCGAGCGCGCCGCCTCGATCTCTCCCTGGTCTTCGCGCAGCTCGGGCGGGACATAGGCCAGGCCGAGGCGCGCGTATATCTCTTCTTCGGTGCGGCCGGCGAGGCGACGCGCTCCGCGGAAGAGCCCGTACTCGTTGAGCTTCAATCTCTGCTTGATGGCGAGCTGGCGGAGCGCCACGTTGTGGCTCTTGCTGCCCGTGAAGTAGCAGAGCGCCGCGCCGAAGCTCTCGGCGGGAACGACGCGCAGGTCCACCTGCAGGCCGCCGGCGAGCTTCACGCTCGATTTGGTGCGGCCCTGCCCGAGCACGCGCTCGACCTGCGGCAGGGTCACGAAGGCCTGCACGACGGCGTCGCCCTTCCGCGCCACGACGAGCAGGTCGGCGTCGCCGATCGTCTCCTTGCGCCGTCGGACTGAACCGGCGACCGCCACGCGCTCGACGCCGGGCAGGCGGGCGAGCGCAGCAGCGATCTGCTCGACGATGGGCAGCGTGACGGCCAGCGGCTGGCGACCACCGGTCGTGCGGAGGAAGGCGAGCGCCTTCAGCATCTTCTGCTCGCTGCGCTCGCCGAAGTGCGGCAGGCTACGCACTTTGCCGGCGCGGACGGCGGCTTCGAGGTCCTCCACGGTGCGGACGGCGAGCTTCTCGTAGAGCACCTTGACCGCCTTCGGACCGATGCCCTCGATCGCGGTCAGCGTCGCGAGCTCCACCGGCATGCGGGCGTGATACTGCTCGCGGAGGGCGCACTTGCCGGTCTTGATGAGCTCCTCGAGCTTGTCCGCCATCGACGCGCCGATGCCGGGGATGGCGCGCAGGGCCTTCGCGCCGCCGTCGCGGTAGACCTCCGCAAGCGGCCGGTCGTACGACTCGATCGCGAGCGCGGCCTTCTCGTAGGCGCGCGGTTTGAACGGCACGTCCTCCATCTCGAGGTACGCGGCGAGGTCGCGAAAGCAGCGCGCGAGCTCGACGTTCCGCATGGCTCGGTGCTTACCGCGTCATCGTGGGCCCTGCCAGCCGGACCGGCAGGGTATGCCGCGGGGGCGGCACGATGTGCCGGGTCGCGGAAGCGAGCGGCCGCGCGCCCGCGCGTCGGCGACGCGGCACCGGGGTTGCAGAGTGTCGCGTGGTTTCGATCGCCCACGACGTCATCGGCGCACCCACCCCGGGAGTCTCCGGTGTTTCGCCGCGCGCGGTGCCGCACGGCCCGCACTTCGGAACGATGCTCCGCGACGCGCTCGGCCACGTGCCGCCGCACGCTCCGGGGCGGGTCGGCCCGACTGTGCCGAAGCCCGCACAGCTCGACGCTCCGGCTAAGGTGTCTCCCCGCCGGCCGGCGCATGCCCCGCACGCCACCGGCCCGCTGCGCGATGCCATTCGCCGCGCGTCGGCGAGCGTCGGCGTCGACCCGGCGCTGTCGCTCGGCGTCGCACGTGCCGAGTCGAACTTCGATCCGCACGCGCGCAGCAGCGACGGGCTGAGCGTCGGGACGTTCCAGATGACCCACGGGACGGCGGCGGAGATGCGCCGGAAGATCGCTGCCCATGCCGTGGCGCGGCCGGCCGGAACGGACGACGTCGCGCTCGGCGTCGGCTACCTGCGCTACCTGCACGACCTCTTCGGGCGTACCGCGCGGCTTGCCCACGGTCGCACGACGGTGCCGGTCGCCGACGCCGGCGAGCGACGCCTCTTTGCGGTGGCCGCGTTCAACGCCGGCGAGGGCCGCGTCGCCGAGGCTCAGGCCCGCACCCGCGCGGCGGGCGGCGATCCGACGCGCTTCGCCGACGTCCGCCCCTTTCTGCCCTCGATCACGCGGGCGTACGTGGGCCGCGTCGCGGGCTACGCGGCCGCCTCGCCGCCGGACGCCGTGTAGCGACGGCTACGCCGGCACCAGCGGCTCGCCCGGCTGCGCCGGCGCGAGGTCGCCGAGGAAATCCAAAAGGTAGCCGTTCACGAGCTCGGGCTGCTCCTGCTGTACCCAGTGACCCGAGAGCGGCACGTACTTGATGTCGAACGGCCCGCGAAAGAGCGGCTCCATGCCGAGCGTCAGCTCCTTCCCGAGCGCGACGTCGGCCTCGCCCCAGACGAGCAGGGTCGGTGCCGTGATCTTCGGCCAGTCCTCGAGCGTCCGCCGCACGGCCGCCGGCGGGCGGTCGCCGTAGACGAAGCGGCTCAGCCAGTCCGGCCACACGCCGGCCGCATCCGGGCTGCGAAACGCCGCCCGGTAGTAGTTGACGGCGCTTCGCATGGCGCCGGGACGGCTGACCGCGTCGCGGAGATGGCCGAGGTCCTGCGTCGTGATGGCGTCCTGCCGAACCGCGGAGCGGCGGATCGCGCTGCCGACGGCCCAGCCGTGCCCGGCGCGAAGGACGGCCTCCGGCAACCACGGCAGCTGGAAGAAGAACATGTACCAGCTGCGCGCGAGCTGACGGCCGTTCGCCCGCAGGTGCTGCGCGAAGATCGCCGGGTGCGGACAGTTGAGCACGACGAGCCGCCGCGTCGCCTCCGGGTGGTCCATCGCGAAGGTCCACGCGATGGCACCCCCCCAGTCGTGTCCGACGATCGCCGCTTCCCGCTCGCCGAAGGCCTCGATCAGCCCGCGCACGTCGGCGACCAGCTCGGGCAGCGCGTAGGCCGCGATCCCCTCGGGCTTGTCGCTCTCGTTGTAGCCGCGCAGGTCCGGCGCGACGACGCGAAAACGTGGCGCGAGCGCCGCGATCTGGTGACGCCACGAATACCAGCACTCCGGAAAGCCGTGCAGGAGGATGACGAGCGGCCCGTCGCCGTCGACGGCACAGTGCAGCCGGACGCCGTTCGTCTCGACGAACCGGTGCTCCACCGCCATCCCGCTCGCATAGCGAGGGGCCGGCGCGCGTGTCAAATCATCGACCCGAGACTTCGTCTCGGGTCGGCCGGACACCGAGAATGAGCCGCGGTGATCCGTGCGAACGCCGTGCGGCGGCCGGCAAAGCCGGCGCCGCAAAACTCTTCGGACAGCGAGTGCGTCTGGACACACAGGTGCATTCGCACCGTGCTCTCCGAGTCGGGCGTGCCTGTTCTGTCGCGCCGGCTTTGCCGGCCGCGGCATAGCCCTATGCCCCGGCGCCGGCAACCGTCAAGAAGAAAAGCTCGCCAGGCGGCGTTTGACTCGAAGGCTCGTTCCGTACGAGGAGCCCGACGGGGAGGGTCCGCGATGAAGCTCGAATTCGTCCGCTACGAGAAGCGCGACCACGTCGCTGTCGTCACCATCAACCGGCCGGAAGTCATGAACGCGCTGCACCCGCCGGCCAACGAGGAGCTGTCGCGTGTGTGGGACGACGTCGCCGACGACCCCGACGTCCGGGTCGCGATTCTCACCGGCGCCGGCGATCGCGCCTTCTCCGCCGGCAACGACCTCAAGTGGACGGCGCAGCACGGCGTGCCGCGCATGCCGAAAGGCGGGTTCGGCGGGCTCGTCGCGCGCGACGACCTGTGGAAGCCGCTGATCGCCGCGGTGAACGGCGTCGCCCTCGGCGGTGGCCTCGAGATCGCGCTTGCCTGCGACATCATCGTGGCCGGGGAGACGGCGCGCTTGGGCCTTCCCGAGCCGCGCGTCGGCCTCATGGCCGCCGCGGGCGGCGTCCATCGGCTGCCGCGTCACGTCCCCTTGAAGCTCGCGATGGGTCTGATCCTGACGGGACGCCAGATCCCTGCGGCGGAGGCGGCCCGGATCGGTCTCGTCAACGAGGTCGTCCCGCAGGCGACGCTGATGGAGACGGCCGAACGCTGGGCCCGGGAGATCCTCGAGTGCTCGCCGTTCGCCGTCCAGGCCTCCAAGCAGGCCGCGCTCCAGGGGCTCGGCCGGCCGCTCGCGGAGGCGATGGCGGCGCAGTACCCGCTCGTGCAGCGGCTCTTCACGAGCGAGGACGTCGTCGAGGGGCCGCGCGCGTTCGCCGAGAAGCGGAAGCCCGTCTGGAAGGGGCGGTGAGCCTCAGTCGCCCTTGGCGCGCGACAGGTACGCGCCCGACTCCGTGTCGACGCGGATCACCTCGCCCTCGCCGATGAAGTTGGGCACCTGGACGACGAGCCCGGTCTCGGTCTTCGCCGGCTTCAGCACGTTCGTCACGGTGGCGCTCTTGAGACCGGGTGCCGTCTCGACGACCTTCAGGTCGACGGTCTTCGGCAGGTTCACGCCCATCGGCTTCCCGTCGTGGAACTCCACCTGGATGCGGGAGTTCGGGGTGAGGTAGCTCACGGCATCGCCGAGGAGGTCGACCTCGAGCGCGATCTGGTCGTAGGTCTCGGTGTTCATGAAGTGATACTGCGCGTCGCTCTCGTAGAGGAACTCCATGTCGTGCTGCTCGAGCGTCACGCGCTCGACCTTGTCTTCCGAGCGGAACCGGTTCTCCGTCTGCGTGCCGCTGCGCAGGTTCCGGAGCTTGGTCTGGACCATGCCGCGCCAGTTCCCGGGCGTCACGTGAACGACGTTCATCACGCGCCAGAGGTCTTTGTTGTGCTCGACGGTCATGCCCACGCGGAGCTGCGTGGCCGGGATCAACATGGTTCGAAGCTATCACCCGGTCCGCGGAGGCGCAACGAACGCACGGATTCGCGACGTCGTGCTCACGGCTTGGGCGCCATGACGACCAGCAGAGCGAGGCGCTCGGGACCAGGATTGCGGACGCCATGTTCCTCGCCGGCGGGTGCGCACACCAGGTCGCCCGGCGCGACGGCATGCTCCTCGTTGCCGACGCGGATCTGGCCGGTCCCGGCGACGACGTAGTAGAGCTTGTCGCCCACACCGTGCCGGTGCGCCGTCTGTTCCTGACCCGGCTCGAGGCAATACGCGTCGCAGAAGAGGTTCGGCGTGTCGACGAGCCCGACCTTCCGCATCTTGTCGGGCGAGTAGGCGAGGAGCGCGGGCACGTGTCGCACGTTCATGGGATGCCTCCTATGCGCGGCGGAGACGGGCGAGCTCGGTCGCGAGCTCGTGCGCCGCACGGGTGGTGCGCTCCTCGGCCTCGTCACGGTCGGTGCCGCGCGCGGTGATGCGGACGCGGAGGTCGCAGCCGGGCGCGAACTCGGTCGGCAGCGACTTCAGGTACACGCCGGGTACGACCTCCATCGCGTGCGCCGCGGCGAGCGTGATGACGGATTCGTCGCCGCAGCCGGTCGGGACCTCGCGCTCGACGACGTACGCCGGCGCTGCGAGCCGCGGCCGGACCATGGGCAGCGCGTTCTCGAAAACCTCGCGCATCTCGGCGGGAACGCCGGGGAGCGCGAGCACCGTGAAGTCCCCGTCGGTCGCGAGCACGCCGGGGGCGGTCCCGACGGGGTTGTCGACGGGCTCCGCGCGGTCGGGCAGGACGGCCATCTTCCGGCGCGGCACGGTGAGCGTGCCGTCATCCACCGCGCCCGCAGCCGCCAGCTCCGCGTAGCGTCGCGCGACGAAGGCGAGCGCCGCCGGATGCTCGACGAGCGCAACTCCGATCGCTGCGGCCACCCCCGCCAGCGTGCGGTCGTCGAACGTCGGACCGAGGCCGCCCGTCGTGACGACGAGCGACGCGCCACGCTGGCGGGCATCGCGGATCTCGCGCGCCACGAGCGCCGGGTCGTCGTCGACCGCGACGATGCGCTCGATCCATGCGCCGAGTGCTCCGAGCCTGGTTGCGATCCATGCCGAGTTGGTATCCACCGTGCGACCGGTGAGGAGCTCCCGGCCGACGGCCACGATCTCGGTGCGCGTGCCCGATTCGGACGACATACGGCGCTCGGCCGCCGCGCTGGCGCGCGACCGGACGTCCGGCGCGGCGGCGCTCGCGTGCCGGGCTGCCCGGTTGCTCCGTGCGGCGGCGCGCGATGATGGCAAGACGCTCGCGAGTTGGCAACGAGCTGTGCGCGCGGCGGGCGTGGCGGTGGTGCGCGCGCAGCCTGCGATGGGGTCGCTGCTGAACGTCGCGGATCTGGTGTTTCGTGCGGCGCAGCGGCCGACGACGGCGGCGGACGGCGGTGCGGCGGTACGCGCCGTGCTGGATGCGTACCTGGCGACGCGCGAGGCCGCGGCAGGCGCCGCCGCGGGTCGCCTGGCGTCGTGTCTGACGCCTCGCGCCGTCTGCCTCACGCTGTCGTCGTCGGCGGTGGCGGCGCGGGCGTTCCTGGTCGCGCACCGCGCCGGCCGTCTCGCGCGGCTCGTGGTCGCCGAGAGCCGCCCGGGACGCGAGGGCGTGAAGCTCGCCGCCCGCCTGGCGGCCGCCGGCATCCCCGTCGTCGTGATCGTCGACGCGCTGGCGCCGGCGTGGGTCGAGCGGATCGACGCGGTCGTCGTCGGCGCCGACGCCGTCACCCCGTGGGCGGTCTGGAACAAGTGCGGGACGCTCGCCCTCGCGCTCGCCGCCCGCGCGGCCCGTCGGCGCTGTCTCGTCGTCACGACCGCAGATCGTCTCGTGCCGGCGGGGCTCGCGCGCCGGCTCCGCGTCCCCGATGTCGAGCCGGGAGCCGTGCTCGAGCGCCGTGACGTCGAGGTCGTGAACCAGCTCTTCGATCGGACGCCGCTCGATCTCGTGACGCGCGTCGTGACCGAGGAGGCGTCGCGCACACCCGCGGCCGTCAGGGCCTGGCTCGCGCGCCGCCGCGCCGCGACCTGGTGGCGAACGATCAGCGCGTGAGACCGACGCCGACCCACGCGGTCCACGCCGCGAGGGCCAGCCCGAGCCAGGCGCCGCCCCGCATCCGGCGGATCATGCCCGCCTGCGCGGCGGCGTCGACCGGCAGCTGACCGAGCTCGGCACGCACGAGGCGATGCGCGAGCCCGAACGACACGTACGTGGCGACGAGGATGAGCGCGAACGTCAGCGAGAGCTTGCCAACGAGACGCCAGAGCAGGCGGGCGAACTCGTGGCCGAGGAGCGCCTTCCACTCGGTGAGCGACGAAGCGCCGGAGATCACGAGGACGCCGAGCGCACCGACCGAGAGCACGTTGTACGGCCGGAGGCCGCGCGCGAGGACACGGCGCTGGAGCGCGGGATCCGTGACCATCTCGGCGGCCGGCAGCAGCTGCAGCGCGAGGCCGAGCGTCGTCCCGAAGTAGGTCGCGAGAGCGAGGAGGTGGATCCAGCGGGTGAGGGCCTCCATGCGGGGCGGCCGTAGCCCGCGATCCCGTCGATTGCAAACGGCGCGCCCCTTGACGAGGGGGCGCCGCCCACTAAGCTGCCGCGAATGCTGCGGACCCAGGACCTCCGGATCGTCAAGACGGAGCCGCTCGTGCCGCCCGTCGCGCTGAAGCGCGAGCTCGCGGCATCCGACGCGGTGTACGAGGTCGTCGTCCGGGCGCGGACGACCGTGCGCGACGTCCTCGCCGGGCGTGATCGCCGCCTGCTGGCCGTCGTCGGCCCCTGCTCGATTCACGACCCGGAGGCGGCCCTCGACTACGCGCGGCGCCTGCGCGCGCTCGCCGAGCGCGTCGCGCCGAAGCTCTTCGTCCTCATGCGGGTGTATTTCGAGAAGCCGCGGAGCACGATCGGCTGGAAGGGCCTCATCAACGACCCGCATCTCGACGGGACGCACGACATGGCACTCGGACTGCGGCTGGCACGGCGGCTCCTGATCGACATCAACGGGCTGGGACTCGGGGCGGCGACCGAGCTCCTCGATCCCGTGACCCCGCAATATCTCGCGGACCTGGTCTCGTGGGCGGCGATCGGCGCGCGCACCACCGAGAGCCAGACCCACCGCGAGATGGCGAGCGGGCTCTCGATGCCGGTCGGCTTCAAGAACAACACCGACGGCAACCAGCAGGTCGCGATCAACGCGCTGCAATCGGCGCGGCATCCGCACGCCTTCGTCGGCATCAACCAGGAGGGCATGACGTCGGTCGTCCACACGCAGGGAAACCCCGACTGCCACATCATCCTGCGCGGCGGCCGGACGCCGAACTACGACCGCGCGAGCATCGAGGCCTGCGAGCGTCTGCTTGCGACCGCCGACGTGCCACTCCGCATCCTCGTCGACTGCAGCCACGCGCAGACCGGCAAGGACTACAGCCGGCAGCCCGAGGTGCTGGCGGAGATCGTCGCGCAGGTGAGCGCCGGCAGTCGCTCGATCATGGGCTTCATGCTCGAGAGCAACCTCGCCGGCGGCAACCAGCCGCTCGCCCGCGGGCGCGAAGGGCTCCGCTACGGCGTTTCGGTGACCGACGCCTGTCTCGACTGGGAGACGACCGAGCGCTGCCTGTCCGACGCGGCCGCGGCGCTGGGGTCGTTTTGACAGGGCGGGGGGCAGCGGATACTAGCAGCATCAGATGGCGAAGCCGCTTCCGCCTCCGCGTCCGGTGCGTGCGACGACGGGCGACGAGGCGCTCATCGCCGAGGCCGTGGTCGTGACGCGGCTCGATCGCGCGATCGGCTGGGCGCGGAAGTATTCCATCTTCCCGTATCCCTTCGCGACGGCGTGCTGTGCCATGGAGTACATGTCGCTCTCGATGTCGCCGTACGACATCGACCGCTTCGGGGCGCTGTTGCCGCGCTTCACGCCGCGCCAGGCGGACCTGCTCATGGTCATCGGCACGGTGACGATGCGCCAGGCGCCGATCCTGAAGCGGGTCTACGAGCAGATGGCCGAGCCGAAGTGGGTCATGGCCTTCGGCGCGTGCGCGTCGACCGGTGGCTTCTACGACAACTACACGACGCTCCCCGGCATCGACCTCGTCATCCCGGTCGACGTCTACGTCCCGGGCTGCCCGCCGCGGCCGGAGGTCGTGCTCGACGGCCTGATGGCGCTACAGCGGAAGATCCAGGGGCAGAAGCACCGCCTCGGCCCGGAGCCCGAGCAGCCCCAGGCCGCGGGCCGCTGAGCCGGGGACGGGCGCCAGGGATGGCCGAGCGCCTGCTGCTGCGCTGCCGGGACATCCCGGACCTCCGGCGGCTGGACGTCTACGTGGCGCACGGCGGGTACGAGGCCACGCGGAAGGCGCTCACGACGTGTTCGCCCGAGCAGCTGGTCGGGATCGTGAAGACGTCGAACCTGCGTGGCCGCGGCGGCGCGGGGTTTCCGACAGGGCTCAAATGGAGCTTCCTGCCGAAGCAGACGGCGAAGCCCGTCTACCTCGCGGTCAACGCCGACGAGAGCGAGCCCGGCACGTTCAAGGATCGCCTTATCATCGAGCAGGACCCGCACCAGCTGCTCGAAGGCATCATCATCTCCGCCTACGCGATCCGCTGTCACACGGCGTACATCTACATCCGCGGCGAGTTCGCGCTCGGCGCCGAGCGGCTCGAGGCGGCGATCACGGAGGCGCGGCAGGCGGGCTTCCTCGGCAAGAACGTCCTCGGCACCGGATTCGACCTCGACGTGTGGGTGCATCGCGGGGCCGGGGCCTACATCTGCGGGGAGGAGACCGGCCTCATCGAATCGCTCGAGGGCAAGCGCGGCTACCCGCGGATCAAGCCGCCGTTTCCCGCGACGCATGGCCTCTTCGGCTGCCCGACGATCGTCAACAACGTCGAGACGCTCGCCTGCGTGCCGCACATCGTGCTGCGGGGTGCCGACTGGTTCCGCGCGATCGGTCCCGAGAAGAGCCCCGGCCCGAAGCTCTTCTGCGTCTCCGGCCACGTCGTCCGTCCGGGGACCTACGAGCTGCCGATGGGGACGCCGCTCCGGGAGATCATCTACGACCACGCGGGCGGCATCCCCGGGGACCGGAAGCTCAAGGGCGTCATCCCGGGCGGCGCGTCGATGCCGGTCTTCACCGCCGACGAGATCGACGTGCCGATGGACATGGACTCGGTGCAGAAGGCGGGCTCGTTCCTCGGCTCGGCGGGCATCATGGTGATGGACGAGACTGTCTGCATGGTCTGGACGGCGCTCGTGATCGCGCGGTTCTTCCACCACGAGTCGTGCGGCCAGTGCACGCCGTGCCGCGAGGGCACGGGGTGGCTCGAGAAGGTCCTCCGACGCCTGGAGTACGGCGAGGGGACGGCGACGGCCGCCGACGTCGACCTCCTCCTCAACATCGCCGGCAACATGATGGGGACGACGATCTGCGCGCTGTCCGACGCCGCCGCCATGCCGGCCCGGGCATTCGTCACCAAGTATCGCGCGGAGTTCGAGGAGCACGCGGCCCTCGGCCGCTGCCCGTTCCGGCCCATCGCGGAGCCATCCCGCCGCCATGCCCACGCTTGAGATCGACGGCGGCAAGGTCGACGTCGCCGACGGGCTGACCGTCCTTCAGGCCGCCGAGCGCGCCGGCATCGAGATCCCGCACTACTGCTGGCATCCCGGCCTCACGATCGCGGGGAACTGCCGCATGTGCCTCGTCGAGATCGAGAAGATCCCGAAGCTGCAGATCGCC
>Ga0137376_10000350_pt1 | contig 20043 bp, 29 predicted proteins | sample SagtaG_23_FD_104814 | JGI IMG/M metagenome (GOLD analysis project Ga0137376, IMG submission 104814) | Vadose zone soil microbial communities from Sagehorn Ranch, Mendocino, California, USA - Sage2_L_20_16 metaG | ecosystem: Environmental > Terrestrial > Soil > Vadose zone | place: USA...
GCACGGCCTTATCATTGTTCAAGGTCATCATACACACGAGTTTAGGCGCTTCCATCCACTCGTTTAAGGATTACCACCACCGCGGTTCGGGCAACGATCCGTCTCAGGAACATAGTTCAGATACCGCAGCACGGGTGTGGACGGGAATCGGCATTATTCTCTGCGTTCTCATCTTCATCTATCTATCCCTCATTGCTCGTAGAGCCGTGGACGATGAATTAGGGGACGAAGAAAACAGAAGTGACAATGAGGAAACCGTCGCCTTCCTATCTCCGCTTGCTCAACAAGATTGCGAAGCACTAGGTGGTGATCCCGGTGCTGACGTGAGCAGAGAGGAAGGCATGGTGGAATCACCGTTAAGACCCATGCATCAGATGATGCCAATCTCTGCATCACTGCGTTCAGACGGACACCTTATTCATGCATAGCGGACTATCTTATTCTTTACTTAAAAAAGTTGATAATTGCTAGCTTTCGTTCGTTACATTGTATTAGTTGCTGTAGAAAAAGAATAATACGGACGATTTCGACACGAGGCGAGGACAGCGGGATCTCGATGCGGAATTCTGGGGGACCTATCAACGCCGCTGAAGTTGAAACTGTATGACCGGGACCAGATCGCGGGTGAAATAAACCCAAAAAGGTATAAGCCCAGAAAGGCATCGATCGAGCTGATTACATATCGGGCGTACGCGGTCAACAGAACCTTCTGATCGGAAAACTGTTACTGAGAGTAGCCGTACTTGCTCTCGGGGGTGGTTATGTGAGCGTACAACTTAAGCCGTCTACATATGGCTGCGCACAATCACCAGCCAATAAACACCAGTCCTCCATCCTGCCCGTCCTTGCCCGTAGTCCTTTTTTTGGCCAGTGTGAATTGATCTGCAACCAAGAACCCTCGAATTTCAGATCTGAGATCGAACACTGACTACTAACGACTTGACCTAATACCGTCAAAGAGCACTCAATATCCGTACCTACATACTAAGCTATTTACAGCTACACACACAAGTCCACGTAAACACTCAGAATGGCAGCTGTGTGTGCAGTGCATGGTGCCAGCCGTCATCTTTTTATGATTTGTAATGCAACGCTTTGTACAGCAAATGATATACCTTTTTGTAATACGAGGCGCCCACGAGCACCTCTTCCACGTGGTGTTTATGGGGTTAGCGTACAGCCGGCAAAAAAACAATAAACTTGATCTTCGCCTTTGAGCTTAATACATTATAATTAAATCTTAATTTCTGAAGGGAAAACTCAAATTGGCATGAACCCTGAAGTTATCATTGCGTCCCTGCGTATCGACAGAGTTCACACGCAAAGTCATTGTGACTGTAGACAGGAGGCAGAGGTTTTTGTGCCTCCCGTAATCACATTCATCCCCGGTCAGTCACCTGTCATTCATGATCATTTTTTATATGTGTGGATGCTGACTGGTCGTACAGTGATTGGATTGCCAATAATGCTAACAACATGGTAGTGGTGACGTGGTAGTGAGGTATATGCAGCACAAGGGAATATGGCCGGAACATCGGCTATACCAAGATTGAACAACAGTTCCAAGAATAAGACTTTACGTAGATGTAGTAGCACAGCTTGAAAGCGACAAGAGATCATCAACCTTTTCCAAAGGTAGAGGTGCATAACGATGCAATGATAAGCAGGTCCAATATCCGAACAAGTTGAAACATGGAGCAAGAAGAGATGATATGATGAGGGTCCGTGGCCCTGTTGGGGATTTTGCAGTTAGACTTCCAAAAACGTCATATCTCCCCCGAATTTTTAGTGTACGTGTGGGCCATGTGTTCATTCATAGCAACGTAGCCAAAATCAGGCGAAACTAACTCAAGACTGGTCAGTAAATTCAGCCCAGAAGCATGCCGAACAGCTGGAATATTCTACTCACATCGATTGATGTTAGCATCGCTATTGTAAGTCTCAGGGACAGGGGGCGTATTTGCTTGAGAAGACGACGTGTGAGATGCGGCAGAAATAGACGAAGCGGCCGTTGATGGTCGGACGTTCCGATTCCATCCATCATTTATGGAATCCAACGGATTGGCATGGCCGACAGTGGCTGAATGCAAGGTGGAGTATGAAAAGTCAGATTGTGAATTGTTGTGAAAGTTGTACGTGTCGACAGATGGTAGCTGAATCATGCTCTTCACGCGGGGTATGGTTGATGCTTGGTGATCGTCCAGCGCGTGAGGAGAAGAAGGTCGTTGATCTTCGTATGGACTCGGGTAAGGACTCATTGCCTGGCTGTGACGTCTCGGTCGGCGGATGCTCAGGGAACCGTAAGCCGATTTTGCAGAAGGCGGTCGAACCGGGGAAATTGGGCGATGGCTTGAATTCGGGCGTGAATAGTCGTGATGGAAATGGTCGTCGTAGGGCATGGAAGAAACGGAGGACATGGAATATCCAGTTGCCGGTCGACTGTCCGGCGATAAAGATGAAGCGCTATGCTCCCCTTGCATCGGAATAGATGAGAAAGGAGATGCATAAGAAGTGTTGATGGTTGGATTTGGTCTGGAATAACCGGAGCTGCTTGGATTCAGCAGAGATGACAAGTTGCTATTATGGCTGGACGAGTGGCCGTTACTCTGCGTTGCGAATGACCAATTATTTTGGTCTGAATAGTTGTAGTGAGGCGACGTAACCATCATATCTCGACTGGATGCGGAATAAGATGACACTGAGCTATATGCTGGGGATGTCGGGGAGTCTTCTGTGTTGAGGGAAATTGGATGCAGGGCTGAATGATTTGAATGATTGTACATGCTGTTGTGGGAGACGTGGGGCGGATCAGAGGGCACAGTGAGAGGGGGAAGGGCAGAACGCGGGTAACTTTGACTCCAACCGGCGGCACTGTTGTGATTCAGGGCCGAAAAAGAGCCAGGGGCGGAGAAGCCGCGCGCTCTGCCGACCGCATTCACTTTTGGCGAGGACAGACCTGGGCTTGTAAGAGGAACAGAATTCATGCTCATAGCCGGGCGGGGAGGGGGAATTGAGGGCTGTTCCTGGGAATCGCGCTTGCGGGGTTTTGGGAGGCGAGGAGGAACGCGTCGCTTGAAATTAGCGACGACATCTGGGGGGGAGTGGCGGTTGAGTGTGGGGTGAGCTAGACGAAAGGGGTTAGTTAGCAAGAGGCGGGGAAAGAAGGGAGGACATACACCAGGTGCTGGCGTCTGGGTCGTCAATAGCAGGGTCTACGTTGCGCAGATTAACCTTGCGCATGAAGCCATAGATCTAAGAAGAAGAAATGTTTGTTGGGGCTCGAGAAGAGCAGAAGAGGACGAACATTTAGTTGCCGAGAGAAGCTTGCAAATCTCGATTGGCGGTAAATGCTTGGAAGGACATGGAGGGCGAGCTGCTCAGGTCTTTCAACGATGATGTATTCGCCTGCTGGATCCCAACGGATCATGTGATGGTTTTCTGGACGTTCTAGGAGGGCATATAGTTTTGTGAGGAATGTAGCCTGTGGCTTTGAGTCAGACTTTTGGGGGGAAGGGAGAGGGAGGTCAGGGGAGGAGTCGGCACTGCAGGAGGAGGCCATATTGGAGGGGCATATCTCGCGTCGAGGCTTTGTATTTCAGGCCGGTGGAGAAAGGTGCGATTCCGAAATACGTAAGGATCTGAGATGGACAGGGTGGGAACACGCCCGAGGCGCCGAGGCCGCCTTGTGCTCCGCGTTCTCATCCCCACATGGCAAATTCACCGGCCAGATCCAAGATTCCACTAACTCTCCCCGTCGTAATGTATCGTCACGCTCGAAAACGCCCCAAACAGGTCCTCCCCCTCCACCCCTCCTTGCTCCGCTTGTTCTTCCAAGTGCAGCGAGTGTGACTCTTTCAGATGTCGGAAGTTCACCGCATCTGCAGCCCGTGACGCAGAGGGCACGATCTGTCCATTTCTTTTTTTTTAGTACTGCTTTCCTTCCCTAACAGCCTATCTCACCGGTGGTCGCGTATTCCGCAGTAGTCCCCAGTTGATCTTCACAAACCACTTGTGTTGCTTCACTTCGCTTGCACCGCTTTTGCTCCCCAACCGCGTCCGCTCATCCTTGTCAAGCAGTCGCGTGATGCACTCTTTCCCTGCACTAGTCTCCCCCTCAGTCTATTTTCATCTATCATGTACCCTCACTTACTGCGACATCCTGGGGCTATCGCGGAAATATACCATCCCCGTCCGGATATTATTAAATGTGTCATTGCGCTCCTGCCCCTTGAATGGCGTCGTCGCATACTACACCCCCATACGTCAGAACCGTCCTCCTTGGCAAAGAAGCCTTCGTTAAAACGTACAATCATTTCATATATAAGAATCCCAAGCGTCCACCAATCGACCGCTGCCGTGTGACCCTGAGCCGCGATTACCTCTGGCGCAATGTATTCTACACCGCCACCAAATCTGTCAAAATCCAAACTTTCCTCAATCAGTAAAGGGCCCTTACCTTCTGTACCGACGAACGAGTTCGTTCGGAAGTTTCCCGTACAGGACATGGTATCAACTAGTGGGACCTGTTGCCTTTTTAGCATCGCTTCGCTAAATACCCTTTTTGGCTACTCACTCCATCTTGTTCCGACTGCACCATCACAGGCAATCCACTTGGATCGTTCGATTGCTTGGCCAGGTCAAAGTCGGACAACATAATGTGGCCCGACTGGTGCAACAAAATATCTAAAATCACGATTAGCGCACTGTATCTCACGGTTTTCATGCCGCATACTCTCTGGCTTCAGGTCGCGGTAAATAAACCCCATTAAATGAAGGTATTCCAGGGCCGCGACAACTTCCGCTGCATAGAATCTGGCCCCATCTTCCGGCAAGCACTTTCCTCGCCGTGATTGCAATGCGCGGAAAAATTCACCACCCATACAATACTCCATGCAGAAGTATAGATAACCCTCCGATTGAAATGAGTGATAAAGCGTTACGATGAATGGGTGGTTTGCCGTCGCTAGGATCTCCTGCTCTGTCAGGGCACGTTTGATTTTCTTCCGCTCGATCATTTCCTTTTTAGAAAGCACTACCAAGAGATCAGACGCGTCCACAACATCACGACCACACTTACCCTTCATGGCAAACAGTTTCGACGACTTTTTTTCTTTTACAAGATAAACTCTACCGACGTCGCCTTTGCCGAGCATCTTTACCTTTGCGAAATCGGACGGCCCCACTTCGACCTGCAACACGATTTAATGTCACAATCGTGGTGATAGCCATTCACATGCGCTCACCTGTCGAACTTTAATCGAATTGCTCGAGTAAGTCCGGCGGAAGGCAGGGGGCTCTCGCGCTCTGCCTTTGATCGGAGTCACAGGAGCAGAGGGCGGAGGTCTTAAACGACCTCCAGAGGAGCCAGATGACGAAGTCTCCAAGGAGTCCGCGCCATTTCCAATGTTATTGCAAACAAGTGGCGGTAGCGGTGGAACATCCTCCGGCGCAAGCATTCCATTCTTTGTACTTGATCCTGACCGCGATCCCAGGGTAAACAGTCCCTTTGCATTGGGCGCCGATGCAACTCGACGGATAAATCTAGAAGCCGACGCGCCCATCGCTTTAGGGCTAAGTGGAGTGTTGAGTTTGGATCGAGAAGGGGGCTTCGATGGAGAAGACATGTTCGAGGTCTGAACTCTAGGTCGAGGAACCTGTCCATGGCTGCGCGACGACGCCGAACGCGGCTTCTCCGGTTTGGTGTGTCTTTTTTTAGTGAGTGCGGAATCGAACGGCAGAGGAACTGGAGGCGCTTCCTTGATTGACGGCTGATACTGCTGGCTCGGGAGGGGAGGCGACGAGTTGTTCTGCGACGTACTGCTATATGGAGTCCGTGAGGTTGTAGCACTGTTCGAATCTGTAGACTGCGAATATGAAGAATTACAAGAAGAACGAGGGTCTGAGACATAAGAGATGGGTGTTAAAGAAGGGGCCAATGAACGGGTATTTGAAGCAATCCCTTCAGTGGTAGAATCAAATTGAGTATCCAGAGCCAAAGAAGTATTATGTATATTCAATTTCTTGGATGATGAGTTGGGTAAGCGAAAAACAGATTTCCAGTGAGAAGTGGGGCTGCGAGGTGAATCCAGGAGTCCATTTCCATTAAGTCGTTGATTAGAAGAAGAGGATATCTCGGTATACGTCGACTGCATAGCCTGGGTTGGATGCAAACAATAGAGAAGGAATGACGGGGGTTTGAAAAAGAGGAACGTCAGTGATGGGATGGGTCGTTAGTACAAGGGCGGCCTATTCATAGAAGCAACATCATCAATAGTCTTTATGTAAGCGCCTATTCCTTGACTACAATCCCTCTATTCTACTCGACGAGTACACTTTGTAGCCAAGCTGGCTCGCTGAAAAATATCATCCAAATATCTCTCCATCGTCCGTCGTTCTGGGGCCATGGGGTGTGATGACATGTGTTACACTGTTACTGCCATCATTGGACTAGCCTGATCAACGGAATAAATCTTTTCTCCAGGGCAAGGGCCGGCCAGACAAATTTCCCCTGAGGGAAGCTGAATCGTGTGGGGGTGGATACAATAAGATAATTTGTAGGACACTGTTTCAATTCGTTTCGATCCAGGAGTAAGTATTCATGTATTCATGTATATGTGGTCCAATCGAACGTCTGAGCAAGCGGCGCCGTCGACTCCAAACACCCCTTGGGCATGCCCATTAGCCCTATAATCGTCTGTAGTTAATGTCCTTGCACACGGGGAGGCTTTGACTCCGGTACCGAAATTATCTTCGCCATTCGCTCATAGGCGGCCATTCTTAGACATGTACAAAAGCGATACGCGATACAAATCAGGAGAATCACCATGGCTATTATTGTGAAGCAGCATGACGAAAGTGCCTGTCAAACGCTCTTGGACCCTGCCACGAACTACCGTGTCGTGAGCGCTCTCAAGTACATTATTCGCTACCCAACCTCTCGATGGAGATTTTTCAGCTTTTTTTCCGCCGAATGTTCCGGTCCGGTTATTCCAAAACAGGGGGGGTAATTATCTTCCACCGATGAAAGCGGAAAATGACAATGCTGCGGGTGAATATTACTATGTTGAAGGTTGGTTGGATTCGACATTAAAACTCTTCCATTGACGTACGTCAGAGGATTCGCCGTTCCGCGCCATCCGTTCTGGGTTGCAGGGAGACACATCTTTGAGCGTCAACGGCGTCTGGACGTTGATTTCCAACTGATCTCCAGGACCCCTTCAAGATGTCTCCGCTGCGCGCGTCGTCGCCTACAGAAAGTTCCTCGCTGTTGGAGGAAGCGCCATCATCATACCACTCCGTTGATGACGTAGACGAGAGAATCACCCGGAACAGACAAGCGGACGGCGTTGCGCTCGTCAACAGGTTTAGCAGAACTGAGCTTTACTGGATTCTGGCTGGCTTATGGTCGGGCGTCCTTCTCGGCGCTTTTGATGGTAGAAGGTCTCTCGTCCAAAGCTGTCAATATCTCATTTAAAACAGGAACGGTTGTTGCGACACTTTTGTCACCCATCGGCAGTGAGTTCAAAGCATCTCACCAATCCTCTTACATAGGCACCGCCTATCTACTCTCTGTCTGCTGTTTCACACCTCTATATGGCAAGATTTTGTTCTGCTTGTTGTCCCATGCATCTGATTATTCTTGCACACAGGAAGATTGGCGGATATCTTGGGCCGGAAGGGCGCGATGTTGCTCGCGTTATCCCTATTTGGTACTTCAGATAATGCCGGTGTTGAATCTCATAGTTCAACATTTTCCCTCAGGCTCGGGCACAATACTCTGCGGTTTTGCTCCTTCGATGAAAATCTTGATAGCAGCTAGAGCAATCGCTGGTATGGGAGGCGGAGGGTACGCTTTTTGTGACATATTTCTTCCCGTTACTAATTGCCTCTTTAGTGTCATGACAGGTGAAATCAGAAAAGAACTTGGGTTTCGATCAATCATTCACCGTCTCACAGTTGCCAGTATTGCCGTAACGGACTTGATACCATTGTGGGCACCTCTCAGATTATTATCATTATTGTCTTCTCATATTTCACCAAAGAAACGAGCGCGGTCTTTACCAAGGAGTGGCCAACATGTGAGAGTTGCGTCTATAGAAACACCAGTATTGTGATATTCATGATTTACTAGACTTTATGGATTAGGCGCTAGCTTGGGTGGCCCTGTAGGTGGCTGGATCAATGATACATTCGGATGGTTTGCAACATATATATATTTTAATTTGTTGTCGCTTACACGGAACCAGGCGCGCTGCATTTCAGATGCAGGTCAGTGCCCTGACCTCCTTCACACATGATGGATCAATCTCACATGTACAAGGCGCCCATCTTAGTATTCAGCATTATTCTAGTCGCCGTTAAAGTGAATATTGTCCTTCCCGACGAGGTCCAGAGCCGGTCTTTGGCAGATAAACTTCGTCGCATTGATTTTCTTGGATCGTTGACACTAGTAACGGCCGTTGGAACCCCTCTTTTGGCGTTCAATTTGAAGACATCGGAAGAGATGCCGTGGTCTGATCCCCTTATTTGTGGCCTTCTAGCCTCTGGTGTCGTCTCAACGATACTATTCGTGCTGGTGGAAAAATATTTTGCTTCATACCCGGTCATGCCCGTGCGCTTGATAGTGCAGAGAACACCGCTGGCGGTATCAATAGCAAACCTATTTGGCAGTATCTCGGCATTCTCCATGGTAAGTATGGTTAGCGTCCCTTTCGCGTGCATATTTTCAACCCATTTTTCCATAGATATACAACGTGCCCCTCGTATGTTTGTATCTTGACTCTGGTCGCGTCATCATTGTCCTCATCCACCATAGTATTTTTCCGCTGTGAAATCGGAGAGCGCTGCCGAATCAGGTGAGATAGACGCTGTAATTCGTATGACGTAGGTTTCTGATTGTCGAAAGGCGCCCATTTATTACCCCACTCTGTAAGCTCAAAGGAGGTTCATTCTGATACATTAATAATGACAATAATAAAAGGTTGCAATATCTGTGGGAAGCGTTTTTGCAGGATGGTAAGTTTTGGCATGTGTCCGTCTATCGCAACTAATCCCAGCAAAGGCTTATGCGCAAGACGGGGAAATTGTACATCCTGACATTAATGTCATCTCTGATGATGATCATAGCCAGCCTCCTCGTTGCTTTTTGGAATGAGAAAACGTCTGCCATCCATTATTGGTTTGATCTCGTCCCACATGCTTTCGGAATGGCAAGCCTCATTACAACCACATTGATTGTCCGTACAACCCGTGGTCATCAAGTACGTACGTGTAATTGATCTGCAAATCAACAGGCCATGATTGCTGCTGTCTACAAAGAAGATATGGCGGTGGCTACGGGAAGTAAGTCTGCATGGTGATATAGATATTTTTCTTGTCTCTTAGTCCATATTTCTAGTCTCATACCTGTTCAGAACGACAGGACAAGTGCTCGGCGTCAGCTTGAGTGGCGCTCTTCTCCAGGCTGTTTTGACTGGCAAGTTACAGCAGCGAATCAAGGGAGTTGATGCGGAGCAGGTAAGCATCTAACATAACGAACATCACCAATGAATGACAATCTGCCGATAGACTATCTATAAGATAAGGTTTGTAGCTCTGTTCGAAATGAGGCAATTCACTGAATAGTGGTCAGGCACAACGTTGAAGCTATACCACACTTGCCTCTACCACTTAGATGTGCAGCCGTGGATTCCTATGCAGATGCTCTACGCGTCGTTTTCATATACCAGGTTGCTATCAACATTTTGAGTTTCATAGCATGCATACCAATACAAGAAAATCCACTCTCGTGAGTTGTACATGTTATAATTCAAACAAGTATCTAATATTTTAGTAGAAGTGCTCCACCAATCCAGGAACCCGAGACGGGAGAGCAGGGATAACTCGGAGGACAATTAGTGACTACAACTTGTATATACGCTGTAATTCGATATAGATAGGTTGCTCCTGAGACAAGCAAATTTCATTTCTGTTGGTTGTAGTAGGGGAAAATGCACTTTTCTCTATGTGGGTTGTTTCTCCTCTATCCATCGATGCGGCTTCTTAGTGACCTTCACAATCCCACCAACACCTTTCTCCGCGTCGCTGTCGGCAAACCGATTTTTGTCTGGGCGTGCAGGACAAGGCAAAATGTTTGAAGCCGAAACTGTCACCATCGACGCGAAGAATGTGATTGCAAATAACGTAGAAGTGAATGTGCGGCGTTGAGTGAATCTTTTGCTCAGCATTGTTTACCTAGAGAAAAGTCAGAAAAATGATAAGGCAAAGTGCGAAAGGCGTACAAGGGGGATAGTCCATGTCCGTACTATGCAACTTTTTGCTAGTGTTGCAACCGGTTTAGACCGACTCGTTTATTTGTCCCCGCTTGGCTGCCCTCTCCGTTAAACCATCATGCCGAACGTTAGAGTCTTGCGCGACATCAAAGCGCGCGACATTGTACGTGCAAACGAGATTGTCAGAAGAGCATATCTCTATGTTGCTCGCAACGAGACTCTCCCACCAAAAGTTCGGCATCAAGCACAGTTACAACTAAATACTTTTGACCGCTACGCTCGGCCAACAACGGTAAAAAATCGATGTCATGAAACCGGACGAGGGCGAGGAATTATCAGCGAATTTGGATTATGCAGGGTACGTTCATTGACCCTCTATGCATATTTCTACTGATAATAAACTCTTTTTTAGTTCCAGTTCCGGCTTAAAGCCCTGAGAGGAGAGCTTAACGGTGTCCACAAAGCATCCTGGTGGTGGGTAATGGCGACTTATCTGTGCCATTGTGATACATAATTCCCTTTCCAGATTCCAGATTCCAGACTACGAACTACGGATACATGCTAGTTTAGTTTACAAGGAGATGCTCACTGCTACGAGACGTAAAAGTGCCATCCTTGCGCCAGAACTAGATTTTGTAGAGGGTATGTTACGAAGCATTGGGAGACTGTTCTGGAGGTGCAATATCTGCCAGACGTAGTTCAGGTTCACCACGCTCCCTTCTCCATCGATTGCATACATTTAGAGTAGCTTGATCAACCAAAAAACTGGAGATTTTTAGCAAGATATTGTAATGGGTTTTATTTGACACACCCGTATTGGCGAAGCCACTTTTCGTTGATCTCCCAGTTGTTATGCGACAAAACCTCATCTCCGTGGATGGTCACAGCACTACGGTAGTCAAATAGACAGTCCACGAGGTCATATCGACCTTGAGCATGTCAGTATCAGTAAGTCCCTAGGTATGGTTGAGAGCACACACCTCGAAGTAAAATCATTCGGTCCCTCAGTTCTGGATGTAAAATCCTATCTATGACACTTTCTGGGAAAGTGGCGTTAGAAATATCCAATAATCAGTTGTTACGCAGTCTCTACCATGAGGCACAGTCCTATAATAACAGTGAGTTGAGCTAAGTGTGCGATAAATCAGTGTCTTACCTTTGCACAAGAGTAGGACGGAGGGAACCTGGTAAACAATAACCCGAGTTGCGCTTGAAGTTATCCAAATGATAACTTCATAGACCTGTGAACGCCTGTCCAGAGACGATGATTAATACATACGTTATTAGTTTGTGTGCTTCATTCTTGCTTTGGTCATCTTCTTCGTCCACTTGTTCAGCGGACAACTGGGCAGTGGTGGGAACCCTTTGAACAGACGGAGCTCCTGCAGATCCAGTACCAAAAGACATCGTAGGAAGTGTAGGTTCGATATTGATATTGACAGCAGGAACGTAGGGAGTCTGGTAATTGTTAAGACTGGATCCAGATGGGCTGTATTGAGAAGCTACAGGGCTGGTACCCGAACTTTGCATAAACATGGGTGAACCAGCAGAGCCGCGAATGAGACTCGAAAACATTCCGTTGCTGTCCTGTGTATGAGGACTAGCATACATATTATTGGCCGCGAGCGGGGGCTGATTCATCGACATAACGAGTGGGAAACCATTCTGCGCACGCTCACTATCGTTGTCCAGGTTTACTCGAGGCTTCTTGGCAGCACTGGGAACATCATCCTCTGAACGACGCTTCATTGTTGATGACGGAGCTGGAGTCGACGAGGATGACTCTGTTTTCTTCCTTCTCTGATAGCTCTCCCATGCTGTGTCGGTTTCCGACTTGTCAACCAGATTGTTGAAGTCTGACACATCCCAGCCAAGTTTGGGCAACAGCCCGCCGACTCCTTCGCCAATAAAAGCACCCAAGCTCCTGATAAGGCCACGCAACGTATGATTCTCTGCCATCAAGTCTAGTTTCAGGGTGTTCAACAAAAATGGTTCAAGCCAGGAAAGGTGCAACTACCTTTGAGGATGTTCCTCATCTCACTCAAAGCCTCATCTTTCCCCCCTGATAGTATTTCGACACGCGCTTCAAGATCCCGAATCTAACAAACTGGTTAGAGATGTTTTGAAGGAGCTCTTGGGCTCACCCGTTGCTGTTTCCTGAGACGAAACTCACGCTGCGCTATGCGATTCTGATCGCGTCGGGCAGCTTGAGAGCTATGAAGCGAGCTAGTTGTAACTAGGGTAACAATAGCAAGCACAGGATGACGTACTTTGGGTTTTTCTTTCTGCCTGGTTTCCCGGGCAGGTTGGCCCCCCCATCATCAGGATGGGACTCGAGATCAGAATCCTAGGAGGGCCATATGAAGAAGATCAAATGAATGAATAAAAAAGTCTTACGTCGACATTAAGAGAGTTACTTCGTGCTCTCGGCTCACCGTCAGGCATTGTTGCTTGGGTGAGAGGGATTACGATGCCGGCACAGCAACGTTGCTTCTCTTACTCATACAAACAAATAGTCTAAAACGATTACGTGATGCTACTTGTAGGTCCCCCGTGTATATACTCATCGTGCTTCGAATTGCGCCACTATCGACATTTCTGAGTTGCCATTCATTAATAAAATGATAGGTATACATACTGCGTGTGGTTCTCTTTTTGTACATGATGCGATGTCCACATTCCCTGCAGCGAATGGGCTCCCGTGGCTTGATCTCGTTTTTTACGCCACAATCTTCAAGGACAATCCAGATATGGACGAACACAAATGCCAAAGTATTCTTACCTGCACATATGTATTCCATGTCATGTCGCGGTGCCAAGTTTGTCATTGCACCTTGGCCACCCATGGTGCCATTTTGACCGCCTTGTTGACTCATGAATGAGAATAAGTCTTGTATGCTATTGTTTGGCCGTCATCGTCAGTAATCGTCACCGTCACCAAACTGCAAGTTGACAACAGGTTGCTTCACTAGCCTTTGTAGTTGTAAGTACAAATGTTGCTAGCATCGAATCATTACATACTTATTGTCTTACAGACACATGGTCGCCAGTGGTATGGAGTCTTCAGACACTATCCGCTTCGTGTTTCATTTATAGCCCTTTTCCAGAACTGACGCCTAGTAGTTGATGTTGCACTACCGGCCGCGTCGCCTTGCCGATGACATCGCGAATTGATTTAGCGTATGCCCCGTTTGGTCAACGACGGTGACGCCGGGCATTCCGGAATGTGATAATGGTACAGGCCCAACGCGACCTAACAACAGTGCCATGGACCGTTACCAAGGTGTGCATAAGACCGAGAATCATATAGCCTCGGTCGCAATCGAGCATCAAACAAGTCTCCCCTCTTTCCGTCACCACCATGACCTCTCTTCCGTCATTCGTGGACCTTATGGCATCCCTTGGATTGGAGCAGAACGAGCACACAGTGTCGAAATCCTCGACTTCGCCATATCGTACACCACCTCTCTCACCTTTTGTTGCCCGGCCTCACTCCGTTCCCTTCCGAAACCTCACCGTGCATAGACAGCGGTATTCTCCCTACTCGCCAACTACTGTATGCATCTGTTGCCTAATACGCAGTGCCGGGATTTTGACTGTACAATAGCTACCGATGCGCCGCGGGAGCCTCTCGACTACACCCACTCCAGAACCTGACCAAACAGTCTCGAAAGTGGGTTTCATACGAACTGTTTATCTAATTCACCTCATCTGGAACACGTTTCCTAGCACCACTCGCTCCCATCAATAAATGTTGGCAACAGATACCCAGCGCATCATTCCATAAATTTCATTGATTCGACGTCAGATGCCGACGCGAATGCCCCCATCTCAAGATATTTGCGCAGGAAGAGATCAAGCAGCTCTTTGACGTCATCGACTCTTCCTCGCAAAAGCAAAAGCAACGGAAAAGATGTTCGGCTGCCTTGCATTCCTACTTTGCCGTCACTTTTACCAAGTAATTCTAACTCGGGGAACATGCGGACGGATAATACCCCTTCGAAACGTGATGCGCGTTCCCTGTCCCGATCATCATCACCGGGACTCCTTACACATCAGAGAAAAAGTGTTCCCTTGCCAATACCTACCTAGATAACCACATAAGTAAACATGGTATGAATTATTATTTACCGTACTTATCACCACATGATAACATAGCCAGGCTTTCTCATTCGCTATTCTTTCTAGGACACTTTATGTTGGGATTTTGTACAGTAACTGTAAGTTAGCGCCAGTTGTCTACGCCAATTTTGATGGGTGTAATATCACCGACACTACTATGCCTTAATCGTGGTCCTCTTCAGTTCCACCGGGACATTGACTCTCCATATCCTCGGCGCTCTCGTAATGCACTCCACACCAGAAACAGTATGCATGGCGATCTCGCAAGTAAGCTAAGACAAGCTGTAAGCGATCTTGAGCCTAGAATTGGAACGGTTCAGTACAAGTTTATTTGCTTAGAGATAAAAATTGAACCCGAAGACGTAGGAACTGGATAACTTCCTCGATTAGATCAGGTGAGATTGCGAGTGATCCTGATTCTGGCGACGTCTTCGGCGGTCCGAGAGAACCATCATCGTCTTCTCTCAGGGGTTGTAACTTGTCCTGTTCCATCTGACGTCGGAGGCGGTCGCGCAAGGGCAGCGCCGTGTCTTTGGCTAACACGCCCAAATCAACCGAGTGCCGTTCCAGAGCTACAAGCAGATCTGGCGGGAATGTATCTGGACTGAGAGGGTTGAGCCAGAGCACACTGAACTGTATAGATTATCATTATCCTTCATTGGAGAGAAGGAACGGAACCGAGCGCACCTCTTTTCCCTGCTTCTCGTCGAGTGTTCTGCAAGTGAGCTGTGCGGGACCTGGATCAAAGCTTCTTAGTGAAACAGGCTTGCTATTGCGATGATGCTTCATAATTACCTAGTCTTCCCTCGGAACGGCGCTCTTCGTATTCTTGCCTTGAACGGTCTCGGAAATCTTGTTGGGTAGATGTTTCAGCCATCTTTGCCATCTTCGCGAGACGCTCAGAAGTATCGGGAGATGGTGCTCGCTTTAGCGTTCCAATGCCCTTTTTGCCTGCGAGAGAGGTGGTCGATAGAGATTTTTGAAGCATCGCACAAGTGCTTACCTTGCCATTCGATTATGGACAGAGGTTCTGTCTTGTGAGGTTGTGGAGTCGATGTACTCTGATCGGACCACTCGACGGGCAAGCTGTCGTCGGACGGTTTACCTAGAGATTGACCAGGTTTAAAGCCCATTTTCATCATCATGGACAAGGCCCTGTTGTTGTCCGCATCCTGCACTTCAAAAAGACTTGTGCTAAGTCCCTGCGCTCGGGACTCCTGCTCTAGTTGACGGTGACTCTTCTCTTTGTGCTGTTCTTGTTTTAATTTTGATAACTTCCCTGCTTCTTTCCTGCGCTGCGAATACGTTTTAGGTGCCGAGTGAGTGGTTACTGCATCGAGCAAGAACTTGTCAGACAGGTAGTCATCATCTTCGTCAAGTGACATGGGAACATGAAAGCCATCAATAACCTCAAACTGCTCGTGTCATGGGAATCGTCTCGAAATAATATTTTCAACGAAACCACAAGTACTATAAGAACGGCACCAGACCGATGAACTCGTAACGACCGCAACAGCTAACGTAGGAAACTGCAACAGTAAACGACCGTAACAGCAGTAGCATAAACTTGAGACATGAACATAAAGCGTCGTGCAGTAAAATCATCAAGCAGCTTCAGGAGCGGCTGGAGCAGGAGCGGCCTCCTCTGCCTGAGGCTTATCGTCGCCATCTTCTTCCTGAGGTGTGTTGACGGCGATCTTGACAACGATGGCACGGCCACTGACTTCTTTATCTTGGAGGAGTTCAATGGCTTTCTTCTGTTGCTCCTCGTCTCCTACGTCAACAAAACCATAACCTTTGCTTTTCCTAGGACGCCCGTATCTCCTGCGAACGATGCGAGCAGAGACAACGTTGATACCAGCCTCGGTAAAGAGGGCAGTGAGGCCGTCTTCGTCAACATTGAAGCCGAGATTGGCAACAAAGAGCACAGCCTTAGAAGGTTCTCCAACAGGGTCTTCCCCCGCGGGGCGAATGGGACGTTGGGTCCTGGGCTTACGGGGACGGGGCTTAGGAGCAGCCGCAGCCTCCGTCGTCCCCTCGGCCTCAGGAGCGGAGGTGGTGGCCGCGGCCTCACCATCAGCCTTAGGCTTAGCCTTGTGCTACGCATATATGAGCAATTATATGCAGCGATAGATGGGAGATACGTACAGAAACCTTCTTCTTTCTCCTCTTGATCTTGCGAGGACCAGCTGCAGCAGGCTCACTGGCGTCATCGGCCTTAGGGGCATCGCCATTGGCCTCGGCTTCCGTAACTTCGCCGGGCACAGCTTTGCTGCCGCGCCTGCCAGGCCTCCTCTTGGTTCTCCTCTCCTTCATTTCTTGGTTCTTCTGGTCGGAAGGTTTGGCAATCTCAATGATTACCTGGCGACCGTCGAGCTCGGTCTTGTTAAGTTGATCGACGGCCTTTTGAACGGCCTCTGCGTTGGACAGAGCGACGAAGCCATAGCCCGCTGAGCGGTGGCCGCGCATGATGATCTGCGCGGAGACGCTAAGAAAATAAGTTAGCGCGACACGAGGCTGTGCAGAGTGATGAGCGCACATTTCGCTCTGAACCGGCGCAAAGAAAGCCTTCAGCCCTTCATCCGTAGTGGAGTACGCAAGATTGCCGGCAAAGACCTAGGAGATAATCAGAGGGGGAAAAAGAAGGCAGATAAAGATATACCTTGAATTCTGGAGTCTCAGCGACAGGCTCCTGCGCAAGCGGAGGCACGCCATTTTCAGTGACAGGGGCGGCTGGGGCGTCAGACATAATGGACGGGATGGTACTGGTGAACTTTTGTGGTTTGCGTGGGGAATGAACTGGGTGAACCGAATATGCGTGACAAACTTGAAGGTTAAAGAAAAAAAAGAAGTGGGCTTGGAAGGGGGCTTTTAAGTAAACAAACGACAACGTTGCCATAAGCGGTAAGTCGCTATGACACCAGATGACATGCGGTCTGTGCGCTCGGTTGGCACCGAACCGATCTATTACCGTCGCGTTTGTAAGTTCTTTAACTCACGGTATTTAAGCCCGCGCACTGTCCCTTTTTTATAAGGCGCACCCACACTCCTTCATTCCCTACCCATGCCTACCCTTGCCCATCTTTTGAACCTCCTCGCTCTTTCGTCCCTTACCCTTCTCGCTGTCCTGGCCCCGGTGACCGAGGCACTATCCCTGGACACTCCTCACATTCATGTGGCTCGTCACCATGACGTTGCTCTGAAAAAGCGCGATTCTTCCTCTCAACGCCGCTGCAAGCATCGTTCTAACCCCTCTGTTACGCACGTCCACAACACCACTAGCGTTCAGGACAGTAAAAGCGCGCCATCTCCCTCCACTGGCAATACAAACACGCCTTCCTCCTCCACCGGCCATACAAACACCTCTTCCTCCACATCCCACTCTACTAACACCGCAAACAGTAACAATAGTGGCTCATTGCAATTGCCTAAAATAGGTATTGCTTATGATAGCGGCGATTATACACCTCTGAAGCTCTTCAAGACCGCCAAAGTTGGCCCGTAAGTCCATTCCTCTGCTCCCATGTCCTATGCCAATGTCCGTGCAGTTTCTACAACTGGAGTCCCTATTGTCCCCCGGAGGTAAAGACAATGGGCTACACCTGTTGTCCCATGTTGTGGGGATACAAGCAGATCTCCAATTTCCAGAACCTTGTCAAGGCTGGCTACGCTCATTGTGCATTGGGAATGAACGAGTACGTCTAGCACATTAACCCGCAGTGCTTCACGCCCAACGCGTGTTTTGTAGGCCCAATGAACCAAGTCAATCCAACATGTCTCCCGAAGCCGCAGTCACCATGTGGAAGGAATATCTGGACCCCCTTGCAGACCAAGGCTACACCCTTATGTCACCCGCGTGCACCAACGGCCCTTCAGGTATAGCATGGTACAAGAGCTTCTTCGCTGGATGCACTGGTTGTCGAATCCATGCTATGGCTGTTCACTATTATGGCACCGACGCGACACAAATGATTAACTATCTCATCGAACTCCACAATACCTTTAACAGGCCCATTTGGGTTACCGAATTTGCGTGCCAGGACTTTTCTTACCGGACAAAGTGCCCTAGCGCTTACGAGTTCCTCAGCACGGTGAAAAAGTTCATGGACAACACTGATTGGGTAGAGGCATACTTTGCTTTCGGTACGATACGACATAACGTGATCACATTACATCACACTAACCTGGGCCAGGTGTCTTGGACAACATGTATAATGTTGATCCTGCCAACCAACTTCTTGGTTCTAATGGGCATCCGACCTCCCTCGGCTGGGAATACATTAACTAACACCCTGCTGCCGCGCTTATACCATATTGATATACCCGGAAAGTTCAACATGATTACGTCTTAATGCAGGCATTTTCGTATTTTTACAAGATGACTCTAGAGTATGTTTCCTGTCCTTGCTTCACTTGATGTGCATATTCCTTGACGGAAAAATATATATCGGATTGTATCTAAATGCAGGCATTTTCGTTTCTTACAAGATGGCTTTAGACTATGTTTCCTGTACTTGCTTGATAATCACTTGATGTGCATATCCCTTGACGGAAAAATATATATTCCATTGTGTCTTACCGTTTCCTTCCGAGCAGTCAGTTAACTATGGTCTCCCATTTGCCCCCTGCCGTAAAACAGCTGTTGAAGCTACGCAACCCTAGTTCATTGCCCAGCCCCCCGTTAGCCAAATTACACGGGGTCCTTAATCGAACATTGCTTGATGCCAAAGTGAAAAGGGCAGAGACTGGTTGGCTTGTGTTGGCGGTAAGGGTCCCAACTTTGCCGACATCAACCGACACTATTTTGATCAACAGACTTGCACTCTCTTGACCGTCAATCGCCCATCTGCTGTGGCTTATCTGTACCGCTTCGTAACCGGCCCGGATCCAAGTGACATAAACTCACGAAGCAACCTTCAGGTTGCGCACGCCACGAACAAGGCTGCTCTCATGCGGGAGTCTGCATTGAAGAGCACTATATTCGTCGGTGTGCCCCGAGTATGTTTGCCGGCATCATTGTGCAATCGTCACCTTAAATATGTTCCATTAGGTCATTCTTTCCCTCGCGGCTTTGCACGAAGCGCTCGATGGCGAAGTTAAGGCGGCCTTGAGGACTAATTCCCATAGGTATGCATTAGTTCAGCATACGTAGGATTGCCATAACCGAATCTGTTTCACCTTTAGGAACCTGATGACTGAGAACGTGGAAAGTACACTTTTGCGGGGAAAGACGCTGTGGAACTCCATATATGCGCCTCATGCAGATAAGCTTCACGATAAATTAGGGTCCTATCACCCGGACTTCATCTGTGAGTACTTTCCAAAGACATGATGTACACTTCCCCTATTTCACACTCATAAAGTCTTATCGGCTAATCTTGACGCTGTTGATTATCTGATGTGGGCTCGCTAACTTACGAATTCCTAGCGTTTATTATACAAGCCTATGGTTCCGTCCTGTCCCCGCTGCCCGGCGCGACGAGATCCTACTCAGACGCGTCGAGTGTCAGCGACCCACATCAAGGTAACCTCAGCCGCGCTATGGGTTCTGTCGTGGGAATCGCCACTCTCCGTTCCGAAGGCCGGGTTGGCCCGCAATTGATAAGCCATACGTTTGGTCTCTTAAAGGCCCGTTATATCCAAGATCAGA
>Ga0137376_10000357_pt1 | contig 19886 bp, 17 predicted proteins | sample SagtaG_23_FD_104814 | JGI IMG/M metagenome (GOLD analysis project Ga0137376, IMG submission 104814) | Vadose zone soil microbial communities from Sagehorn Ranch, Mendocino, California, USA - Sage2_L_20_16 metaG | ecosystem: Environmental > Terrestrial > Soil > Vadose zone | place: USA...
CGACGGTGTTCGATCACGGTCGCGGCGATCGGTCCAGGTCGAGGGCCACGCCATCTCAGTCGGGACGAATCCCGACGCATGAACCTGAACGACGACGTCGTTTATCGCCGGCCGCGGCTCGGGGCGCTCCACCAGCTTCATCCCGGCAGTTCCCGCAGCCTGGTCCGTCACCACGATCGCCTTCATCGGAATTGTCTCCTCCGTCATTTGCCTCTCTGGTGGAAAAGTACATGGACGGAAAGCCCCCAGGCCCGGGGCGATGAAAGTCGTCCTCCGTCAACCAGAGCGCCTCGCCGCGGCCGGCGCCTCGGGCGCTCGACCCCCTGAACCCCATGCGACTCTCGTTAGGGAAGCGAGTTTAGGACACCGAGTAGCCATCACGCGAGGTCCTGGGCGTCGGTGTCGTAAGAGTGGACCCGAAGATCGACCGAGTGTCGTGAGAAACTCACAGCAAAACTCACAGCGCGAACGAACACGGAGAACGCGTCGCCGAAACACTCACAGCAACTCACAGCAAACTCACAGCACGCGATTCTGACCAGGCGAGGGCGGATGTGGCCAGGATGAATCGCCATCAGTTAGAATTGACAAGTCAGTCCAACTCAGCGCTATGCCGACCCGCGGGCATTGGTGTGAGCGCGAGAAGAGCAAGTACCGGCGCCGTCCATTACTCACGCGACAGGACAATAGACGCACAGAATGAAGCGCGTATCAGTGGTCGGTACGGTGCATGAAGAGAAGGGCCTCGCCAGTATCTCAGGGTTGCTGGCAATCCTAGAGCGCATCAGACCAGAGGTCATCTTCCTGGAGATCCCTGCTGCGGCATTAGACGACCATTTCAACGGCAACCGCGGGAAACTCGAGTCAACAGCGGTAGCGCGCTATTGCGAGAACCATCGCGTTGACCTGATTCCGGTCGACCTACCGGCACCCGACGCCGACTTCTTCGCGAAGCACCAGCATCTGCACAAGAGAATGGGGCGGACAAGTCCTGATTACCGTCGATTGGTCGATTGGCACAGCGAGAACGTGAGTGCACGTGGATTTGCGTATCTCAACAGCAAAGATTGCAGCGATCTCTTTTCCCAGCTTCATGAAGCGATGCTATCAGCAATTGAGGAGGATGTAGACCACAGGGTGCTCGCTGAGGGCTACGACCTGTGGATTGGAACCAAGGAGCTCCGCGAGAGGGCAATGATGAGCAACATTGCGAATCATTGCAGACAGGCTTCGTTCCGTAGCGCTGCATTTCTCGTGGGCGCAGCACACAGGCAGTCCATAATTGACCTGTCGCGTAGCGAGCCGCGAGCTGCTTCATCCACGATCCAGTGGGATTTTGCCGGATTCCTTGAGGAACCGAATCTCACAGTGGCCCGGCATAACGAGGAGTTGTAGCTGACGGCGCGTTGGCCTGCGGTCGCCTCGCTCCGCTCGGCGTCCGCTCTTATGCTTGCGGAGCTAAACTCCGGGCGTTAGCCAGCCACGGGCGTTGCTGTTAGGTTGAGCCCTTCACGATCGGCATGACCTCGCTGCGCAGATCACACATCCCTCAAGCGCCCTTGAGCCCTTCACGCTCCAGTGCGAGTACACAGCCCTGGCACGAGGTGCGGGCCGTTGTTCTCGCTCGTGACAACCGGCGTTGTAAGCAGTGCGGTGAGCTCTGCGCCGAAGGTGAAGCGGACGTTCACCATCTGGTTCCGCGTGCAGCTGGGGGCATCGATGACCCAGCGAATCTCATCACACTGTGCGATGGTTGCCATGCGACGCGCCATCCCAACTTGCAGGGCACGCTCGCTCGCAGGGTGATCGAACGTTGGGGTTTGCGACTTGCAAAGTGGCTGGATCGTCGAGGTGACCTGACAGGTCTCGACGAGTCACTGGGAGCGACTTTGCGCTTGCTTGGCGTGACACGCTTTCGCACCCCTCAGTTGGAGGTCGTGCTCGCAGCGCTCCGCGGGGAGTCACTACTGCTGGTGAGCGCGACCGGGTCGGGCAAATCGCTCTGTTTTCAGGTGCCAATCCTGCTTGGTCGGGGATGTGGATTCATCATATCGCCGCTGAAGGCTCTCATGAGCCAACAGGTGGCCGACCTCCACTACTTGAAGATCCCAGGAACATTCATCAACGGCGACCTCGGACCCATCGAGAAGGAAATCAGGTACGCGCTTCTCCGAGATCACGCGATCAAGTTTCTTTTTTGCACTCCGGAGCGGTTTGATTCCGCGATGGTACGTCGAGCCGAGGTCGAGGAGATCACGCGGGCCAGGCCGAGCTACTTGGTTGTCGATGAAGCACACTGTATCGATCGTTGGGGACAGGACTTTCGCCCGAACTACGGCAGATTGGGCGCAGTTCGTACTGCTCTCGGTGACCCCCCGCTACTGGCCTTTACTGCCACAGCTGGAGTTGAGAGCCAAAAGCGGATTCTGCAATCACTCGGGATACCGAATGCGCGGGTTGTTGTAACCGGAGTGAATCGCCCGAACATTGCTCTCGCGCGCCTTGATGGCGTGGCCGATGAGAAGCGGTATTCAGTGATCATTTCCCTCCTGGGCATCATGCCGCCCGGTCGCGCGATGCTGTTCGTGCCTACTGTAAAGATTGGAGAGAAAATCCAACAAGGCCTACGCTCCTTGGGTTTGGATATTCCATTCTTTCACTCCAAACTCGGCACGGCCAATGATCGCGATATGCTACTCGGACGTTTTACTGGCCGCCTTGAGCCCGCCGCACACGTTGTTATCTGCACGAACGCGTTTGGAATGGGACTCGATCTGCCGAATGTGCGCTTGGTAGTTCACTGGCAGCACCCCGCCTCGGTAGAGGACTACCTGCAGGAGTTCGGGCGCGCAGGACGAGACGGCGCGCCGTCGGTTGCAGTCTTGTTCACGGGCCCTAAGGACGCTGGGTTGCTCACGTTCATGGCAGACCTGACGGTCGAGGAATCTGATCTCGATCCGGCGGGAAAGACCGTTGCTCTCCAAGCAAAATACGACGGCATCACCCAGATGCAGAAGCGAGCAACCGCACGAGATGTCTGTTTTCGAGCAGCCATTGTGCAGTATTTTGGCGAGGAGCAGACGCAGCGACGAAAAACGCTGGCCGTCAGGATTGTGGAGTGGCTCTTCTCCCGTTCCAATCAGATCGCACGCGCGCACGGCTGCTGTGACAAATGCGACCAGGTTCGAGTCGATAGCGTCATCGGATGGGCTGCTCGCATTTGGGGATCGACAGGACTCAAGGTAAAGTCTGTTGCGCCGGCTGGCTAACGTGGGGTTGAAGCTGACCGAGCGAGCTGGGGATGGCGGCCGCTTCGCGGGGACCCCCCGCCACCTCGCGGGTTTCGCAAACCCTTTCGGTTCTAGGACACCTCTTAGTCCTCAGCACTCGCCGCCTGACGTACGTGAGGCGGCGGCAGTCAACTCTCGTCGATGATTGAGATCCCCGGGAGCCTATGCTCCTCGTTAGGGGATGAAGTTACGACACCCAGTAGCAATCACACGAGGTCCTGGGCGTCGGTGTCGTAACAGCGGACCCGAAGATCAACCGCGTGTCGTGAGAAACTCACAGCAAGACTCACAGCACGACGAGTGCTGAAAGCTAGTCAGGAATCGGCTGTCTCCCTGACTCGATCGCGATCTTCTTGGCGCATTCTGAACTGTTCAGCTGCTAGGGGACATTACGATCCGTCAGGCCGCCGCGGCCAGCGAAGCGAGGGTTGGCTACGAGTGCCAGTCGCACTATCGCACGCGGGACGAATCCGCATACGGGCATGATAGGTGATCTTCCAGCGTCGGCGTCACTGGACGTCCACCGAAGCGATGTCTCCGTTGATGTCGACGTAAACATAAATCGTGTCACCGCCCGCACACTTTGCTTTCAATCGCCACCCCTTGAATTCACCATCATCGTGCGGCGAAATGTTGTTGGTGGCGCATCCCTTTCGGTTGACCGCTCGCGCGCCATCATCTTTGATCTTCTCCCAGTCGAACTGGAAGATTGAAAGCTGAACCTGGTGGAAGCTTTGGCTGGTCGGCCCAGCTGCAGCGGTGACTAACTGTTGTCGGGCAGCGGGTTCGAAGAGCGCCAATAGACGGCCAGTGGCTGTGACGACTGCCATCGTCAAATCATTTGAGGCTTCTGCTCTACGCTCGAACGTCACAATCATGCGGGTCCGAATGTCGAACGGCAGGCTACCGATGCTGTCCTTGTCCGCTAGAAGGATGGTGGGTTTAGAGGCCTCGTGAAGGAGCCCGAGTTCGTACATCACATTGGGGTTGAGATCCGTCAACACGACGTACGCGAGCGCACAACCCCGAATCTCCTGGCGAATCCCGGCCACGATCTCCTCGCTTGGAGCCAGCGTCTCGTCGACCGCTCGAAGCTGGATGCCGAGTTCGATTGTCGCCCGCCGAATCGCCTCGCGAACCCAGCGCAGTTCCGGGCGAAATGGCATTGCAAGGAAGGCTCGATACCGGTTGTCCATTGCCACGTCCTCGTCTCCAGTCGAGACCCGGATGCTCGTTCAGCGGCCGAACGGACTGCGCCTAAGCTGCGTCGTGCGGCGGCCGGAATCAAGACAGACCCCTCACCTCTCATACGCCGCGGCACGCGGCGTTTTCGTGCGCCGCGCGCGGTTCAGGCGCAGCGCGCAGCAGATCCGGTAGACCCGCTTGTGGTTCCACGGGTAGCCGAGGTTGTGCAGCCGATCGAACAGCTATCAGAAGCCCCAGTGCGCGTTCTGGTCGACCTGGGCAGTCAGGGCGGCGACCACTGACCGATCGCATTCCAGGCGATCGCGCGGCGGCCGGTACCACGCCGCCCGCGCCAATCGCATCACGTGGCGGGCCCGCACCACCGACATCCGGTGCGTGCTCACCATCTGCGCGATCGCCTGCCGCCTCGCGGACGGCGTCATCACTTTCGGCTCAGGACATCCTGTATCACCGCATTCTCGAGGGCCAGCTCGGCGCACATCCGCTTGTGCTTGGCATTCTCGAGTTCGAGCTCGCGCAACCGCCGCAGCTCGTGGATCGTCGCCCCGCCGTACTTCGCCTTCCAATTGAAGTAGGTATTCCGACTGATCCCGTATTTCCGCAGGATCTCGCCACAGGGAGCCCCGCCTCGCCCTCCTTCAGCACCGCGACGATCTGCTCCTCGGTGAATCGTGACCTCCGCATGCCCAATCTCCTTGTCCTTAGGCACCTCGAAAGTCCACTTCAACTGTCTACGCGATGGGGGAGCTTACCCACGGATCACCCTCCTAGGTCGAAGCCGGGAGGAAAATGGCGATCCTCGATCTGCCGGGCCGCCGCTCGAACTCCCAGGTCCGCCAATGCCGACATGTTCTCCGGCCTATCCATCTTCTTCAAGTTCCGCAGCTCGTCCACGCCCAGGTCCACGCCGAGGTTCTCCTTCAACCAGCGGCTTTCCAGCCGGACGTTGTATCGCAGGTAGTGGAGCAGTGGGCGCTCCGCCAGGAGATCTCCATCGAGATCCTGCATCGCGGCGTCGATATGGCGGGCCGTAGGGCTCCGAGAGAGCCACTGCAACATCGCCTCGACGGACTCCGCACAGTCATCCATCAGGGAAAGGAGCGCGTTGACGGCGTGGCTGAACGCGAACCAGCTCGGGGAGGTCCCGGGCTGGGCCGAACCCGTCCCCACCGAGACGAGCAGGAGCTTGTCCGGATCGAGCGGCCACTGTGCTCCGAACCCCCTTATAGCCACCAGCTCGAGTGCGAGCAGTGCGGGATTGTTGTGCGGGCTCGCGCCGCCGTCCACGAACTCTCCGTGGGGCCGCTCTTTGTCACGCGAGATCTCGATGTACTCGGGTGCGAAGAAGCTCGGCGCGGCGGTGCTGGCCCGGACCACGTCGCGTATCAGGTAGTCTTCATTGGACAGAAAGTCGTCGCTCGGCTTCGCCGTGAAGAACGGGTTCCCCGGATTGTTGGACATGGGCCAGGTGCTGCCCGTGTCGAGCCGCTTGGCGACAACTAGCAGCCCGGTCTGGAGGGAGCGACTGCCCATCGTGTTGTTCTGGAAGACTTCCTGGAGATACTCCTTCAAGCGTCCCGCCCCATAGCGGGCGCGCAGCAGGCCCCTGCGGAACAGGGAACGACGAAAAACGGAGGCGGCGAGACGCTCGTACAAGCTCAGGACTTCCCTGACCTCCATGCCCTTGGCAAGGCCCGCGGCGATGATGGCCCCAGTGGACGTGCCGGCGATGAGGTCGAAGTAGTGGCACAGGCGGAAGTCTTCGGCGCCGCCGTGGCGAGCCCGGAGCAGCTGCTCGATCCGCTCGAGATAGCCGAGGGTGAGGATCCCCCGCACGCCCCCACCGTCGAGTGCGAGGATCCGCTTCGGCGTCCCGTCCACCGCCCAGTGCTCGTCCCGGGTGCGGATCCGGTACCGTCCGGTCCGCTCTAGAACCGGGACGTAGGTCCTCCGGAACTCGGCGTCCTCCACCGGATAGAGCTCGCCGGTGGGGGAGCGCACGACCCAGGCGTCGTAGGACTCAGTGCGAGCGGCCGCGACCTCGAGATGCCCGTCTGGGAGGACCGTATCGATCTGGAAGGCGTCGCCAGGCTGGTAGGCGCGAACAGTCTCCTTCTTCCTGTAGCGGTTCCGTCGAAGCGAGGGAGACGGCTCGTAGGTGCGGGCGAAGACCTCCTCGTCGCACCCGTAAATGTCGCCGGTCGTTCCTCCCGTGTCGGCTAGCGGGACGATCACCCACCCTTTGGCGCGAAGGTCCTGCTCCCCCCAGGGCTTGCGGAAGAGGATCGGGTCGTCGGACCGGAAGGCGAGGGCCTCAAGGCGCTTGCGATAAGTACGGGCCCGGGAATCGTCGAACTGAATAGCACGTGTCATGGTCTCCGCCTCCCGGTCCGGTTTGGACGCTCCATCGGAGAGATCGCATCCCCGCACTCCTAACGCTTACCCTATCGCTCCTTTCGCCTGAAGATCACGCTTGTCCCGGCCGGCCCAGTGCCGTGGAGCACGCCCTGCTGTATATCCGTAGCATAAATCTGAATCCCGAACCGGCTTTGTTGGCCGAATGCTTCATTCACAAGATCGAGGCTAAGTAGTCCAGGCTTATAGGACCAGCTGCCTGCAACTGGTGTTGGCTGAAACATGAATCCAAGATTTATCCCTAGTTGACCTGCCAACTCTGCCGCCAACCCGGTTGTCCCTACGCGCTTCGCCTCAATCGTCCCAATAATCTGGCCGTTGGCCTTCAGCTCTAGTTTGTATAACCCCATGCCACTTCCGTCCGGCGGCGTAAGTTCTGCCTCCCAGGCGCCCGGAAACATGTCAACGCCAACCGGAGCGGTGGGAAGGTAGCCGAGAACGGCCCGGAACAACTCTGCATTTCCGTGCTCCCGGTCTCCCCTACCTATGTAGACGAAATTCTGCAGCTCGTCCGGAAGCGGCGTGGGGTCAAGCACAACTGGGATAATTCTTTTCGCCAAGTGGAACGCTGTCAACCATTCCCGTTCCACCCATTTGGACTTTGAGGCGTGAATCGACCAGAGGAGAAGGAACTTAGTGCAACTTCTAATGCTGCCCTGGATCGCTTCTGGAAGGACGTCCCCGGGCAAGATTCCCTCTTGATCCAAGAAAGTCTTTGTGTTGTTGTTCTCGAGGAGTTGCTGAATGCGAAGAGCCTCATCGCGGTCACGGTGACTGTAGCTTATGAATACGAAAGTGCTGGCTGTTGCAGTCAACTGGCACTCCTCCAAGCGGTATTCAACGCGCGCTGGATTTGTTGTCTTCAAGCCCTAACGTATCAGGTGGTGGTCGTACTGTGATCGCTCAAACGTCTTCCCACCTGCCCTTTGAGTTCCACACAAGAAGCCGGAGGTTATCGGCGTAGAGTGTGCCCGCCCCAGACAGAACGACTCCGTAGTTGAGCCAGTCAGTGTTAGAGGGAACGGGCGCGTCAATGTGGTAGCGCCTCCACTCGGTCGTCCCCACCACAGGCCGTCTCGACATGTTGTCGAAGAACAGGTTCGGTCGCTCTTCGGCGTCGGCTCGCAGCCACAGGCCAGCCCACCCGGAGAGGTTTTCACTGCGGAGTTCACCCTCAAACCGGACCGTCCGCCCCGCCAGGAAGCCGGCGGGGCATCGCTGCATGAGGGACCCAAACTGATCTTCGGCCGGCCCCTCCTTCTCCAAAACAGCACATGTGCCCGAAGTAGGGTCTTCCGAGCGTCGAACGACGCCAATGCCGTAGTCAGTCGATACCCCCGAGACGTGGCCGAAGCTATTGAACCAGCCAATGGGGATTCCGTCTGGGGAGGAACTGTCGAAGCCCAAGTTGAGCGGTCGCTCCACCGCTATGGGGTCCGAGACCGGTGGCACCGGCACGTCCGCAGGCGCGCGTGATGTGTCAAGACGGCGGAAATACTGGTCAATGCTACTGCTGAGAGAGACGAGCACGGCCTCAGCCTCAGTCAGTGTCATGCCAGACAAAGGCTTCTCTGGACTGTTGGCGCACTGGTAACGTGAGAGTCCTTCGTGTGCCGAGAATAGACACGGACTGACAATGAGCGGCACAATCAGCAACCCGCCGCGAGACGCCCGGTGGAGCAACGGCGCCAACTCGTTGTTGACCACGAAGTCGGACGCAAGGAAGTCTGCACTGACCAGCGGGACAGCTACACGCGCACGGGCAAGCGCCTTCCCGATCTCCTCTTGCCACTCATGCCCCGGTGAAATTCGCGAATCATCCCAAATATCGAGCGCATTTCGTCGCTCGAGCGGGCGAAGGTGAACCCTGAGACGTTCAAGCCAGGTTACGTCTGAATGGCTGTAGCTAATGAAGACCTGGCGGTCAACGGCACTCATCGGTACTAGCTTTCAGGAGTAAAGAATTAAGTTGAACGGCTCCGCCCCCACCGACACTGCAGGTCCATGACTAGAATCACGAAGCGAATGACCTCAATGCCGCCTGCCGCGCGTCCCAGTTTGATCAGCCAACTAGCCCATGGTGTCCGTCTAACCCCCCTAACTTGGCTCCAACACCGCTGAACGCAAGCAATGGTCAATATCGACCGAGAGGTTCGCATTCGCTGCTCATTCTCAGGCTTGCTTCGCACTCAAGCGCGGTGCGGTTCCTTGATCATCCGCCGAGCTCTTGATCGAGGTTGAGCTGGCCAATGGGCGGCAAGTACATGCTGACGTCTCATCTCCAATGCATAAAGCGGAATCCCGTGAACTATGGAACAAGCCGTCGCATGGTTCGGACGATCTCGGGAATGTTCCAAGTAAGGCGCGGGTACTCGTCGAGCGCGATCGGATAGTACTTCACTCGACCATCTCCGTAGAGACACACACCCATGACGGCTTTCTTCAGTTCGAGAGTCTTTCGCAGTTCCCAGTCCACCCAGTTGCTCGTGTATGTCGTAGGGCCGTACAGGCAGATCGTAAGGTGCACCAGCTTCAATTGTTCGGTGATACCCCGAGCGATGTAAGCCGCGTTGGTGCTGTCGAAAGGCTCCTTGATGGAGTAGTCGGCAAACTCCAGATCCGAGCCTTCGTTCTTCGCCTGTCCCCTGAACAGGTTGACGAGGTTCACGTCCTCCTCGACGAAGCTGAGAAAAGCACGGATCACGGATTCTCCCTCTAGCGGCTGCCCTTTCAGCTCGCCACCGGCAATCGTAGACCAACTCAGGGTAGGGCGCCAACCACCCTACGCCGGGAGCCCTGTTAGACGGAGGTTCACGAGGGAGTCACACCGTATCTCGAGAACCTCCGACGCAACGCCGTCTCACCTCCGTCCAGAACCTCGAGAACAGATTGACGAATGCTGCTATGCGGACCATTGAGGAATCCTGAACGGACGATTTGAGCCTTGCCGTCCTTGTCGATCATTTCCACTGTGAGATCTGAGTCGGACATTACTACAAGGGTCGCGTTATGACTCGTGATCACGAACTGTCGGCGCGGCTTCTCCGCGAGAATCATGCGGACAACCGTCGAACCTATGTACTTGTTATCGAGATTATCCTCAGGCTGATCGAGAATAATCGGACCCTCGCCCAGCATCACAACAAGCGGCAGAACCGCAGTGCTCTTTTGCCCCGCCGACAACTGCTCTGAGGGCTGCCAGACGCCTGGATACTTTTCGAATTCAATGGCCGGGTTGTCATCAATCTCGAGGCTAAACTCCTCTCGTTGACCGCCGGGTCGCGCTATCTCGTAGTGTCGTTGAATTGCATCGTTGGGCGTCAAAGCTTGGAACTGGTTTGCCAACACGCCAAAGACGGTTGCCGGCTGCATTCCAGTCGGGAGGTTGCCTCGAACGGAACCGCATGGGTCGAGTTTCAGCCGAGTACCCAACTTTGCCGCAGCTAGGCTTTCGTTGAGCTTCTTGAGGACGTCCGCGCGCGACTGTGAGCGCCTGGTGATCTCGCTCTGGATTGCTTGCAGCCTATCCCCGTAGGTGCGAAGCCTTTGGGTCAGGTCAGCTGACAGTTGCTCGAACCGCGCCTTGACCGTTGGCAGACGCGATATCTCCTTGATAATGTCATTCCGAGCCAGCAGAGTTGTCTGCTCGTTAGGGTCCAGATCTGTGAACAGTTGCTGGTACTTCTCCTCGAGCGGCTTGAATTGCGTGTCGAGTTCAGACAGAGATGCCTCCACGGCGTCTGCCAACGTCTTGACGCTCGTACTCGCTTGCACCGCGAGCTCATCCTGAGCCTTCTCGGCGAGTTCGATGGCCTCTCGAGCAACACGACCGGGGTTCGCCGTCAACAAGCCTTGGTCAAACGCGCTCCTAAGCGTCTTAAGCTGCTCCGCACTCTCCGGCGAAATCGTCTTAAATGAGATGGATTCATTTTCGCGCAAGACGCGCAACGCTTCCTTGTAAGAAGCCAGTTCGGCATCTCGCTGCTCCTTGGCCTGCTGTTCCGCAATTAAATTGCTCACGACCAGCTTGCCAAGGCGGTCCTTCTTGAGTTGGAGCTGATCAAGTTCCGTCTTTGTGGCCTCTAGCTTTTCAAGTGTGGTACGAATCTGAGCGAATCGTTCCGGAAGGTCGCTTCGCAGCTCACGAATCTTTTCGCTTCCTGCGCGGGCGCCGCCGGATCGGTCGAACGTGTCCAACAACTGCAGTTGGGCGGCTTTGTCCTCGGCCAGTCGAGTCAACTCACCCCATCCGCGAATCTCTACCGGGAAGTTCGAGGGGATAACGGCATCGCGTTGAAGGACGTTGCCGGTTGGCGTCACGACCTTAGACGTTGCCTCGCCGCGCCCCCGAATGAATAGGAACTCTTCACCTGCGCGATTCCTCAGCGAAAGCCATACACGGCCGGCCGGCCCGAGCACGTGGGTCAGGTATTTCTCTACATCTATAGCCGGTGGCACCTTGAGCGCGAACCGTATGCACTCGAGCACAGCGGACTTGCCTGCTCCCTTTGTGCCTATGAGAGATGTTAGACCTCGATTGAATGCGAAATGAAGCGCCCCCAGGAAGGTGCCTTCAATGACAAGGTCGAGCAGCATGTCTTTGGGGGCGATCGGGTTATCGTATAGCACCCTCTCGCGGTAACGTAGACTCGTCCGAATGTCTTCAAAGGTGTTCTCTTCGACCAGGACCCAAGTCGGCTCTTCGCTGACAGCTTCTGGACGATGTGCGTCGGAGCCCAGCACGCAGGCCTTCTCAGGAATCAGCTCGCCGTTGCTTCCTGTCTGAGCACCGTCGAAAAAACGGGATTGCTGAACCTCCCGTACTTCGATCGCATCAAAGTATTGGTGTAGGTGCTGAATGGCGAGCGAGTCAGCGTATATATCATCATGACTCCTCGACTTCTCGGGAGCCTTGCCTTGGTGGAAGTGCGCGACCAGTACGATCCCGCCCCACTCGCGTACGGCCTTCGCCACTTCCTCAAGTGATTGCTCTAGTTTGCGCTCTGTAGGCTTGAGCTTCAGTACATCAGTATTCCGGAAATTGTTGGTTACTAGAGTCTCGATCTGCTTCGCCGACTGGTCGGAAGGTGGCAGAAGAACCAGAGAATGGAAGAAGTACTCCTTGATCTTTCTGTCCTCCTTGGACAGTCCGTCACCAATACGGGCCGCCTGCGCTACGATGGTTAGCTCAACTCCAGGGAACACCCTGGCTCGACCACCGCTCTTTTGGACGGCCTCAGTAAGTTGCCCAATCCCTTCCCATGTGTTGTGATCTGTCACGAAGACCGCGTCGAGATTTTGGGCCGCGATGTTAGCGGCCAAGGCGTCATAGCCTTCGGCGCCCCTGACCTCGAAGTCGTCGCTTGCGGGCGTGTGGCAGTGAAATTCCACCTTGATATGTCTGGCACCGGGACCTACGGAGGCTGCTGCGCCGCATAGTTCCTTGAAGCGATCCCACTCAGGGCTCGATGTGCCCAACCGCATCTCCTCTCGGCCGCCGCTCGGAGCCTGCGCCTGACACCATTGCCTCCCACTACCTGTTCAGTACGATGTCGACCTCGCCGGGCTTACTGGTGCGGTCACCGAACAGCGCGGTTTGAGTTTGCCGCACGATCGGCCGGTGAATCACACGCACGCGGTGTCTGGGGAAACGTCGACGCAGCGAATCCAGCGTGGTATCGAGGGTGAATTCCCGCGCGTCGGTACGCACGTAGATGACGGCATTACGCGTCATGACTACACTGCACCCTTCGAAGGCGAGATCGAGGAGCTTAGAGTAATCCGTGCGCGATTCAAACTTCTTGGTCCAAGTTCCACCCACGCGCACAGGTCGGGATTGGCCACCCAGTAGCCAGAGCCGCAGCCACTGGTCGTAGTGATAGTCCGTGACGCCGCAGTAGGGCGGCGATGTGAACAGGAGGCGAAATGGACGTCGACGTCCGCTCTCGACGTCGCGCTGAACGCGCCGTAGAACGCGGAGGCAGTCCCCAAGTTTCACCTCGCCCCCACTGCACTGTGGGACACCTTTCTTGTAGCGCCACTCGATCCGCTGGGTCAGGAAGCTAATGGGGTCAAAGGACGGTGGCCTCTGCTCGTGCTTCCGCCACCACCCGACGGAATAATTAGGGCTCATCGCTTTGCCATCGCGCATCTGGTTCGATAAAGCAGCGCCGCGCTTTCCGTGCAGGTACGTGAGAAGGAACGCCATCAGCGTCCGGTCCACTCGGCTCTGGCGCCAACCCAGTATGTGACGCGCGCAAGCCAAGAAACGCCGGACGCGGTACGCGTAGCACCACCGAAAGAACTCAGGGAGCGCCTCGAGCTCTCCGGTCCAATCGCGACTTATGGCGAGGCTTCCCAATTCCTCAAGACGTGCCAAGACACTTCGCTTACCGGCAGGTCGCAGTTTGACGGTCCCGTAGACCCAGCCAACAGGGTTGATTTCGATCCCGACAGCCTGCCTCCCAGCGGCCGCGGCGGCGAACACCGCGGTTGCGCGGCCCGCGAAGGGATCGAGCACGCCATCGCCCGGCTCCGAAAAACGCTTCACCACGCCAAACGCGAAATCGACCGGGAACATGGCATAGTATGGTCCTACTCCGACCCACCGATCAACGGCAGTGCTCAGGGTGCGGTTTGTGGTGCGCGCGGGAAGGACCGATTTGGACGGAGCGCTCATTCAATCAGCCGTGGGACGACTTCATGAGTGTCTTGGCCAGTTGCTCCAAGACCTTGCGGCCAAGGTGGAGCGGAATCGCTGCCTCAGCGTGCGCTGAGACCAGCGGCATCAGAGCATTGGGATATCTAGAAGACACAACTTGGTCCATCAGGCTCATGGCATCGGCGAGACGAGGGAACTGGCTGGCGTCGGCGCGCGAGAGGTCCCGATGATCGTCTTCTAGATATGGCAACGTGGCTACAAGTCGAGCCCCGGACCTTGTCTTGTAAAGCAGCTTCCGACCAAAGTACGTATCCTTTCCGTACTCCTTGCCCTCCGAAAAAATGATGTTTTTGTGGATATACCCGTCGTTCAGGAGCAAGACTGACTGGTTGGCGAAGCGTGCCGTATTCGTCTTGGGGTCGAGATCAAGTGCCGTGAAATGATCCACGAACATCCCTGTCTTTTCAATGCCAATCAGCAGAATGTCTCGTCCCCCTGTTGCTTCTCGAACCGCTCTATTGAGTCGCATCAGCTCCTTGCTGATGGCCTGACTCACCCATGCTGGATGGCCGAAAAGAGCGAGGGGCCCGTCGAGTACAAATGCGACCCGACCCAGCGAAGAGAGCCAGCCCTTGGCCTCGAGGGTCCGGAGAATGTGCACGATCCACACACGCTCGTAGACCTGCATTATCTCCGCGAACATGGCCCCATTCGTGCCCGCGGCGTTCATCCCCTCGTGGAAGCGGAGGGCGTCAGTGGAGTAGAACGGACGCTTGAGTGAGCATCCACACGACACGGCTCCCTTGGTTGGCCGGTACGTCGCTTCCGTCGGGCAATCATCGTAAGGACAGCGTTGTTCGCGCGCCGAGGCGGGCTTGAGTCCCAGCAGGACCTCGAATGTGTCGAGCAATGACTCAGTATCCTCCGCCATCGCCTCGCGCTTGAATTCCTCGAACACAAGCTTGCGCATTGAGGCTGCCGCGCCTGCTTCGCCATCGATCACCACGTTGCAGCCTGGGATCACGCAGTCGATCGACGCCGGTGACTCCAGAGTGCGAAAGTCGCGCGGGTCCACAGGGCGGAGGACGTCAATTTCTCGCATTCGCGCGAAATCCAGAATCACGCACGCAACCGTCACGTAAGACACTTCCGCGCCAGGAAACCCGTTCTCAACGAGCACCTCGGCGTGGCTACCGTCGATTGCGATGATGTAGTCAGGCGCCCAGCTGCTTGGAGTCATCAGAGCTGGGACGACGTTCTGAGCGGACGGCTCGTGTGCCCCGTCTTCGCGGCGACGGCAGCGCTTAAGCAGGGATTGTACCCGCTCACTACTGGCCACGCGACGAAGCGGGCCGTACGAAGCGTACTCGCCCTCATACGGCACTGCTTTAGACCCCTTCCACTTCGAAGCGCTGAATCTGAGCCGAGACGATGTAGGGGTTGCTCTGTGTCTTCACGCGCACAAACCCGATGTCTTGAGCACGGAGAATAGACTGTGCGAAATCCGCGAAGTCGTGGTATTTCTTGAGTTCGCGCATCTCGTCTTCGTTGTTCAAGTGACCAACGAACCAGTTCGTCGTGTTGGCCATGATATTCTTCTGAATGCTGCTGACCTCCTGGGTAGCGTAGACAAGTCCAATGTTGCACTTTGCGCCTTCCTTCGCCGTTCGTACCCAGATGTTCGTCAGGTCGTCTTCCTTCCCGGAAGGCAAGAGGTTATGTGCCTCCTCGACGTACAGAACGACGTGGGACGGCTGCTTTCCTGAACGGAAATCTGCGAAGTTCCTTCGGAACACGTAATCCATGATCCGGTCGGCCGAAGCGCGGTTGACTGTTTCCTCACCACCAGACTGATCCACTATCACCAATCGACCATCCATTAGATCCTTGTATACCATTTCGGCGTAATCGCCAGTGGTCGTGTGAGTATGCATCGCCAATGCGTTTCCCATCATCTTTGCACCGTTCGGGTATTGAAACACCCCCAACAGCTTGTCCAAATCGGGATCGTGCCAGGGTTCAGCCGGCTCACCCTTCTTTTCTCGCTCGTCCATGTACTTTCTGTTGAAGTCCCCGTATGCGCTCTTCGGATCGTGGAGAAACGCCTGCAGGTGTTCCAACGCCAGCGCTAGGGATTCCCAGGTGAGCGTCGCGCTCCCGAGGATGGCAGCCGCGGTGGCATAGTCGTCTTTCCGCTCGGCTTTCGCATTCCGGTCCTCGTCAGCGAGAGCCGTGACTAGCTCTTGGTTAAACAAGCCCTTTACAAGAGGCTTCCTAAGGTCATCTGAGCGGGGGAACCCGGCTTTCGCGAGAAGCGCGCGATAGACAAGCACCCTTCGGTCAAAGCGAGTTTTCGCGCTGAAGTTCTTGTCGTAGTCGGATGGCTTGGCGAATACAATCTGGCGAAAGTTGCTCAAGTACTTGGTCGCATCTTCAGCCAGCACTTCGTTTATGACTTCTTTGCCGGTCTGGAGGTGCTCATCTCGATAGAAGTTGATGAGCATCAAGCGGCGATCGGGATCGTTCGGATGTGGTGCCGTTCCATACGTGACAACATCCTCCTTCTTGCCAGCCGAATTCGTACGCCAAACGTTCTTGATCGCTGAGTTCTTCCCTCCCGAGTCTTTGTCTTGCACGTTCTCGTTTGCGTATTCCCCGGCAACGTCGAAGACAATCTGGCCAATGCGCCGCGGCTTATCCTTGCGAAACCGCAACTCAAAGGTCGACTTGAGAATAATCTTCGTGGTGTTCGACTTGCCAATGCGCGTGATGCCGAAGATTGCCGTCTTTTGCCCCAGCAAGTTTTCGGGTACGATCTCGACTGGCACGTCCCCGATCCCCTGAAAAGAGCGGTGTGTCGAAGCGTAGCGCACCGTACCAACACGCACGGCGGTTCCTCCCGGCGCGTCTACCGGGCGGAAGTTGACGATTCGCTCGAGCGCGGCCGCGTTCGGCTTGAACACTTTGAGGCCGCGGTTCGGGTAGTAGTTGGAGATGTCGCTCCCGAACCGAAGCGTCAGGGGCCCCTGCGGCTTCCCGTCTCCGTCGAACGGGCGATCAAGGTAGAACGTCCCAATCACGCGACAGGCGATCCCGGCGAACGACAGGACGTGCGCCGTGGTAGCGTCCATTACCTCGGGCGAATCCCAGTGCTTTGTTGGTTCGCCACTGACCCGCTGTGCGGTCTCGCCTCGCGTTCGGATCGCTTCTTGCTCATTGTGAAGGGGCGCCGAGTCAAGAACACGCAGCAGTATTACCGACGCATCCTCTTCCTGATATCCGATGGGTTGAGCTGGGTCGACACGCGTAGCAACGAGGAAGCCGAGGGGCGGAATGCCCCCCACCTTCTTGCGGTAGTAGTCATGAATTTGCACAAGAGCTTGCGTGTAGCCGAGCGAGATCACTTCTCCGACGTACTGCGACGGCTGTATAAGAGTACCAAGGAGTTCTTGTGCGGACTTCTGATCCGCACTCGCCTGATCGGCGGCGAATTTCGAGAGCAGCGGTGAAGCGGGCGTTGTCATTGGTTGCACCAGCTAACGAGTTGGCAGGGGTACCAATCACCGACCCCCGATCCAGTTGCCCCTGACAGGTTGCAGCATCTGGCCACGCTCGGCTAGGGCGATTTTGCGGCACGTTGGGGCGTTTTTGAGGCATGATGTCAGCCGCAAACCTGCTAGAATCGGCGCTAGAACCATCGGTGGAACGGCCGGTGGAACCCCGCTAGTCACCACGTTGGTCAGCGCGTTCGTTCAGGATTACCGATGGTCTCAGCTGGCCGTCCGGCCCGGGCCGCGCCGAGCACGACACGGGGCAGGGCTTGTCATTTAAGAGTGCATGTGCTATCTACTACGCATGCCTCGACCCCGTGGCCCCGCCACCGAAATGGTCCGCCTCCCAGTGGATGTCGCCCGCGCCCTCCGGCGCCGGGCCGTGACTGCGGACACCACGATTGCCCAAGCCGCCCGCCAGTTGATGCTCGGCAAGAAGGGCGCGAGGCAGGATCTCGGCCTGCTCGAGCATGTCGAATGGCTTTGGAGTCGACTGCGCCGGCGTGAGGATGACTTGCACGACGTCTTCGATGGTGGAGGCGCCGACTCGCGCGTGATCGACCGAGCGATCAACTCCCTCGCTCAGCTACGTGACGAATGGCCAGAAGAAGGCGAGGACTACGACTTCACCGCGCATGGCGCGGGGCAGCCAATGTAGAGGCACTCCACACCTTTGATTCCGCCAGCCGCGCTTTTCGCGCGGCTTTGTGCTTCCTGAGGACACGTGAGTCCCTCGGAGTCTACGATAGCGAAAGAGGAGCTGAAAATGAAAACGAAGACGACTCGGCCGGAGAGGCCTTTTAGGTACTTCCCCGACGACATCGAATACATCGTGCAGGCTTATGGCTCGCGGGCGCGGGTGGTGCAGCTGTGGCGCCTGGCGGACGGCACTTACAGCCAGTGGATCTATCTCGCCCGTATCACTCCATATGAGTGCACGATCGAGTACATCGCGCACAGGTTCGGCGGCGGCGACTACCGCGCGAAAATCCTCGGCGAGTGGGACCCGGAACGCCGCCGCGAGGAGTACTTCGAGCGGGTGTCGTTCGCGATCGACGGATGCTTCCCGGTCACGGCCGAGACCCTCGCGCGCACGCGGAGCCAGCAACAGAAATAGTCATGCCCGACGCGCGGCCGGTTCTCAATCTGCCGGACGGCATCCCGCCCTGGCTCGCTGCCTTCGTTCTCGAAGCGCAGCGCGAGACCGACACGCTCCGGGACAACGGGGCCGAGCAAGCGGCCGCGGCTCGTGTCGCCCTACTGCGCAAACTGATTGCCGCCGCGCAGGTGTACTTCGACACTGAACTCGATGCTGCGGAAGCCGCCTCGGAAACGGGGAGGTGCGAGGAGACTATCCGCCGCGCCGTCCGCGACGGGACCATCCCGGACCGCCGTGCCAACCCCAAAGGCCGCCACCGTGTGCGCCGCGGCGACCTCCAGAAGCTTGCCCCCCCTCCCGCCGGCCCGTATGATCCCGGTGCCGATGCCCAGGACATCGCCAGACTCCGGAGGAAGGTATGAAACACCGGAAAAGCTGGTCGAAGTCTATCGGCGAACGCGGGGCGAGAGTGCGGTTGTACGAAGACCGCCCGGGCGGCCCGCTCTATCGGTCGGTCTACGTCAAAGGAAAGGAGAAACGGAAGTCGCTGGGGCACCGCGACAAAGAGCTGGCGATCCGGCAGGCCTACGAGCTACTCCACTCGTTGCTCTCAAACGAGCAGGCGTTGGACCAGGAGACGCTCACGGTCGGCATGACGTCGCAGCTCTATTTGGAGAGCCCTCAGCACCTGAGCAAGAAGCCACGCACGCAACGCTGCGATCAGCGCAATCTGGAGCGCGTGGTAGCGTTTCTTGGCGCGAGTCGCGATGTGGCGACGCTGTCCGAGTCGGACGTGCGGCGCTACGCGATGGCGCGACGCCAAGGCGACCCGAGTCTCAAGGGCGTGGCACCGGGCAAGCCAGTTCGGGACCGCGCGATCGAGCTGGATCTCGTATTGCTCATGACGGCGCTCAATTGGGCCGCTCGCGAGCGGACCAGCACGGGCCGGCGGCTGTTGCGGGAGAACCCGCTCATAGGGGTTCGGCTCCCCAAGGAGAAGAACCCGGAGCGGCCGGTGATGTCGCACGACGTATACCTCAAGCTGCTCGAGGTGGCGCCGCGCGTGCATCCGCTGCTCCCGCTGGCGCTCATCGTGGCCGAAGGAACCGGCCGGCGGATCTCGGCGTGGCGGAACCTGGTCTGGGATGATATCGACTTCGAGGCCGGGACGATCCACTGGCGCGCCGAGCACGACAAGAAGGGTTACGAGCAAGTCGTGGTGATGAGCGATTCGGTGCGGGATGCGCTGGCAGCGCAGCAGAAGGCGCAGGCGGCGATTGGGAAGGCAGCCGTGTTCCCGTCGCCGAAGGACCCGACGAAGCCGTGCAACCGTCATCTGTTCGATGACTGGCTGCGTCGGGCATATCGGTTGGCGAAGATCGTCCCGCAGCGTCGCGGGATGTGGCACTCGATTCGGCGGAAGTGGGCGACGGAGCGGAAAGGTCATCCCGTGAAGGACGTCGCCGCGGCGGGCGGTTGGAGGACCGAGGAAGTGCTGACAACCTCGTACCAGCAGGCCGACGCCGAAACGATCAAGAACGTAGTGTTGCATCCGACGCACCGGATCGTGAGCCGGTAGAAACTCACAGCATTACTCACAGCACGGGGCGCGACAAAGAAAAAGCCCCACAGCCGAAGTGGCTGCAGGGCTTGATCTTCACTCA
>Ga0137376_10000362_pt1 | contig 19793 bp, 26 predicted proteins | sample SagtaG_23_FD_104814 | JGI IMG/M metagenome (GOLD analysis project Ga0137376, IMG submission 104814) | Vadose zone soil microbial communities from Sagehorn Ranch, Mendocino, California, USA - Sage2_L_20_16 metaG | ecosystem: Environmental > Terrestrial > Soil > Vadose zone | place: USA...
CAAGACCGATGCGACATGTAAGCCGGATCAGATAATTAAGCTGCCGTTGCAAACGAAAAGGGCATTGGATCTCGCCCACTCGTTCAACTGGCGCGGCCACCTTGGAATGCGTAGCTAGCAGCTACTGGACGTCGACGAGCAGATTGCGCTCTAGGATGAACTTGCCTTCTTTATACTTCTGGGACGGCTCGTATGCTTTGTCCTATCGCGAGGGTGATGAGTCAACACATGAAATCTCGCAAGCTAATGCACGCACATATTTCCACCCAAGGGTTGTCCCACATTTGCAGCAATAAATATCGCGCACAGTGTGATTACCTGTGGTCATGGGCCTATCATTGGGTTCTCCTTCAATTATGTTTACGCTAATGAATGCGAGTTAGGAGATAAACTGTGATGACATGCAATGAGCTTTACACGATGTCGAAAAGATACGCTCTGCCGTGTTGGCCGTTGAAAGCCTGAATAGGGGATACTGTTGGGGGATGTGTTTCGATCGAAGGTGACACAAAACTCACGCGAGAAATCATTGAATGAATGGTGGCCAAATGCGTTTTGCACGTAGAACAGCCGTAAATGCGTTCGCCAGTAAGGTATCGACGGTAACTCATTCCCATCTTCGCAAGCGACAGGAAAGGTGCTGGAGACAATACCTGGAGGCGTGAGGTGGTAAATGGAACGGAGGGACACCACGGAGTGAAATGTAACAGTTTGCCGCTTATATATCGACTCAATGTCGTGTGAAGGAAAGATAGCAAGATAGCACGGCAGATGTGCTGAGGTCGGAGTCAGGAGGGCGTCCCGGTAGCCGAAGATGCCGTCTGTTGACATGCCTGGCTGGCACTTTCTGTGACCTCGCCGCACATGGTCTGGAGTGCTTTCTTTAAACGCGAATCAATGACATACTGAAACAAATATGTACGTATTCATGGATTTAAGATACACCGTCGACATATAGCTGTGTCACTATCATGAGTTACCCAGGGTTGATTGCAACGGTTTCACTATTAAAATGTATGGTAACAAAAACATATGCCCTCTGCAAGGCTCGAACTTGCGACCTCAGGATTGCAGGGTGTGACACCCCTCACACGATAGTATGAGACCTGCGCTCTAACCAACTGAGCCAAGAGGGCTTGATTTTATGAGCAACGGAACTATCTCAGCTTGTATCGCCGTGATGTATGATTGTGACGGGGATTTGTGGCTTCAGCGTTTTCACGAGAACATTTACTTGATCTTAGCTGCTTGGGCCCTTGACTCGTCGTGGGTCGCCCCTCACCGCCTTTGTCGTACACGCGCGTGCCACGGATTGCATGCTCTACACGTAGAGGCCACCTTCATCAGGTTAACCGGTTCCGCTCACATATTCGCCTCGATGAACAACCGTAAACGTGCAGCACAGGAACCCTTACTTCCGATCCGCGCTGCAAAACAACCGCGTATTTCCACTCATCGCTTGGATGGTGACCCAGCGAGTCCGTCGGAGTACCAGGGTATTCTATCACGTTGGATTTCTCTAGGGCAGGATTTCTTCAAGCTGAGCGTCGAAACTGTGTTCTACATTATACCTGGTTCGCAAAATACATCATCTCTATGGACCTGTACTGACTATTCTGAGTAGTTAGAGTCAAAACCTCGCCCCTTTATCTGTTGCCACCTCCACAGGCCCTGCCAGCTCCACGTCAGACGCTAAAAATGACGATACCTGTATCACATTCAATCCCAAACGCGGCGACTGCTCAGTCGAGGTCTGAAGAAAGAGTCAACTCAACATCAGCTTTGCTCGTTGGGGATCCTTCAACATGTGCGATCAAGTCGAACCCGGAAGAGTCGGCTAATAATGGTGTCGATGCCACACATTCAATACAACAAACGGACCAGAATTGCGCCCCGGGACCCTCGGAACCCGGTCCTGCAGCGGATTTAATTGAAGAACGTAGCAAGAACCGCTCTGTCATGATAAATCAGGCTCTAGAAGGACTATCACTTACAAACGGCCCCGAAATCTCCACTAGGAGGAAGCGCGTCAAAGAACGTGAGCATATATACGCGCAAGCGGTATGTTCATACCAACTTAATGTCTCTACTCACGTGTTAACTGTAACGTAGCATAGAAAACACGTATTGGAAGACAGAAAGCGACTCCAGGAGGAGCTACGTAAAGAACTTTACAAAACAAAGCGTAAATCGGGTGAGCAGTGTGGAGATCATACTTCAGTCCTCAACTAAAAGAATCAAGGCTTTACTTCTGGTTATGCTGACTTCAAGAGTAGGTTGGACTCAAATGTAACGTACGCTCTGTTTTGACGCCCTCTTAGGTTATCTTGAATACCAAGCCCTTCTGCAAAAGTTAGGCAAGGGAACCAGTCACTTGTGTACGTTTCATTCAGAAATTTTTGCAAGAGACCTGACCTGACGAACTCCAGCATCACGATCCTTGGGGGATCTGCGGTTCAAACCTGCTGAAGCCTTGCGTGTAAGACGCTACTCCGTGTCTGATGTTAGTTGCACCATTAAAGTATTTTTTGGTCTTACCTGACGCACTTCCCAGGAAGATGATACTGCATTTCTTCAAAGAGCTTTGGCTAATGCCAAGGCGACATTGAACAGGTGAGCTCAAGATGCTGGTGCATATAGTCTTGCCAACGGGACCTAGTCCCAAGCCCCCAGAACCGTTCACGCCCACATTAGAACAGCGCAGGAGAGTGAACAGACTGAAGGACGAGGAGCTTAATGCTAGATTCCAGCCCAAGTTACCTACTTCTCTTTCTCCGGAAGACGAGGCCAAGGTTAATGCCTTGCTTCACCACCAAGGCGCCACCTACAAAGTAGCCAGGGAACACGTAACAAACGAGGATTTATCTCGGTTAAAGCCGCGTCAATGGCTGAACGATGAAATCATCAACTTCTATGGTGCTCTTATTCTTGCACGTTCGGAGGCCTGTAAGGAGAATCCAGGGAATGGCCGCGGAACCAAACCATTAAACGTGCATTACTTCAGCACCTTTTTCTGGTCCAAGCTAAGGACGGAAGGGTATGACAAGGGTCGACTAGCCAAGTGGACTAAGAAGGTAGTTCATTCAATGAGTCATTATTGATTAACATCTCACCCTTAACCCATCAGTGTGACCTATTCTCAAAAGATATTGCGCTTATCCCTGTCAATCACAACAATGCACATTGGACATGTGCCGCAATAAATTTCCGGAGAAAACGGATAGAGTCATACGATAGCATGGGAATGGCAAAGGATGAGATTTTCAAGGTAAAGCAAGATTACATTTTTCACTTGTCAGAGTTTAAGCGTCGATTGTATAGTATCTTCGCGCCTATTTAGACGCAGAGCATAGGAATAAGAAAAAAAAGCCCTTTGACTTCACCGGTTGGGAAAATTATGCTCCTGATGTGAGTTTCCGAAACGGTCTTCAATACATTTCTGACAAGCGCATCCAGTCTACGCCACAACAGGAAAATGGATACGATTGCGGGGTATTCACTTGCCAATTTATAGAAGCTCTCTCAAGGGGCGTGGAATCATTCATCTTCACACAGAAAGATATGCCCTACCTGCGACGGCGCATGATCTGGGAGATAGGTCATGCAACATTACGGGATGATTGAATTATTATTATTCGCATTCATACCTACATTATTGCATCTTTTGAGGACGCTTCGATTTTATATCTTGCTGTAAATTGATAATGCATGTGTCATAATACCGCTAGGGGAAATAAAGAACACGTAGCATATGGTGAAATATGAATATTATATGTGATCCCTTGTTTCGTGGTGTGGATAGCAGCAAGACATGTGAAGGACGTAAAGCAAATGCGGGGGATGGTGAGCAGATGTAGATGCTACCGTCGAAGCCACCACACCACAATGAAAAACCAGAATACGATCGATAGGAAGACAATATACCACAACCAGCGGCAGCCATGGCGTGCGGCCATATTGTTCATTCGTCGGAATGTACCTCCGAGTATGCCAGAGGTCTCAGAGAAGGCGTCGTTCTAAAAGTTGGAGACAGAATGAGCATTGGGTGAAGAGAGTTCAATGAGCGCACCATCTGGCTGAGCTGTATCGTCGATTCCTTCACCTCATTCCCTATTCCTATCGTTATCTTTTTTTTTTTGAAATAAAGAGTCAAATGTGAAGGTATGATGACTAAACAGACAGAGCAGACTCACATCCTTCAAGAGCTTCACCTTTGCACTCAGTCCTTCTAGCATCTCGTCGTTTTGCCCCTCGAGGTCATCGGCAAATCTGTGTCCCTTTGGTTGCATATGCGAATCATTGAATGGTGACGAACGCCCAGATGCAGGCGGCGTAACCCCCAGGAGACCAGACCGGTCACGTAAAGAGCCAGGCGCGCGTATTCTGGGGATAATCAGAGCACCGTACAGCAAGATACTTGAGATGAAACTTCACCTATGGGACATAATTCTGATGGACAAAATAGAGACGCATTCGCATAAGGGACGTGTTTGTTACACGTATGGTATTACAATAGCAAATAATGCTGACGTTGCTATTTTTGGCGCTCGTCCCTTCAAAGCAGCATGCGATCGCATAACAATAACTAAAATACATCTAATGTATTTGTACGGATAAACGAAGAGAAGCAAAAGGGGGGGGGACACATCCGGATCAACCATGGATGCAGAGATAGAAACAAACTAGGATGATATAAACGATATGGTGTAGGTCGTCAGGGTGCTGGGCTGACGGAGTTGCGCTATTGTGGTAAGTATGTCAACGTCCATGCGTAGTAAGTACAATTTATAATCGTCATGGTCATGGGGGTCGAGGAGCTTTGAATTCTTTTTATTCAATGCTCATGCGGTTGAGGTGCGTGCTCGTAGCACGGCCTTGATGCTGAGAAGCTAAGCGTCCATGTTGTTGGTGACTATTTTTCGCCACTAGTTGAATATTAGCCATCTTCATTTGGATAACAACGCAATATGATTCTTACAAGCTTCTTTCAGTCCTCGCCCGAAATTCCTGAACACGAGGATGGAGTAAACAAAGGTAACGAACAAGAGGACGATGGCAATGACAGCTAAGATTATCATTAAATTTAGAAACAACACGCCCAATATAAGCGAACGACTTACAGAAAATGGTGAGAGATTTCCACACAGATTTGAACGGTTCGACTTGCACGTTCAAGAGGACTTTGATAAGCTATAAAGGCACTCAGCATAATACACCTCGATGAAAATCAAAACTTGCCTTGTAGGAAAAGTAAACCATTGCCCCAACACAACCTGACATAAAGGCGACCATCATCATCGTATTCTCATGCCGAGCTGCAAGGTGCCCTTCGACAAGTAGCACAATCGATAAAGGAAGGGCAGCGATTGTAACGTAGTATTGCCAGTCATTCTTCGACAAGACAAGTCGGATTAACTGTATTGAAAATCCAGCCCAAAAAAACACGTCGAACTTGATGAGGCATTCATATACTTGATAATTAGCATACATTCTCTTCTTTTGCCGATCAGCCCCAAGTAACTTGTAGACTTTCCAGCCAAATTCATTGTAGATTTTCCAGCCGAGAGCAATGTATGCAACCTCGGCTACAGCGATAACGACGGGTATTATAGTGGTGAGGACGGCGATAGGTATTTTTGCGAGTCCCCCTGTCCCGGTTGACGTGGTAACGGAGTCTTGCACTTCGCCTATTTGAATGATTGCGTAGGCAAGGAATAGGGCGTTGAAAACGCTGGTCGACGTTAGCTGTTAACATCTTGGATATCGACATCAACTCACGTCAGACATATGAATTGCAGTGTATTCCGGGTGTATACGGCATGAACAGCCATCACGAACTGGAACACACTAAGGAGACCGGTATGTCGGAACGTGACAACCAAGAGTAAGAAGGTGACGTACTGTGCAAAAGCGAAAATCGTAAGGTATGTTGGCATCGTCTGAGCCGTTTCACTTGCAGAAGCAGATTGCTGGATACGCAGAGCCAATTCTCCTTCTACGGCCAAGTCTACTGCGGTCTGTATGAGTACTGTAAGTACATAGAGGCGACAAGCTAGTGATTCGGGAAGTATCTGTCAAGCAGTCAGACTTAGTCCTCGTTACGGGCGGCTCTCGGACCTTCTGCCAGAAGCTAACGGAGTTGGCTTCCTTCGTCACATGCTGAGGAGGATAGACCGCACGGGATGTATGTTGCGACAGATCGTCAGACTGCTTGGCAGAGAAGTGGGTCTTGTGCGAAAGAGGCGTGGCGGGACTACGGAGGCTCCCACCAAGAGAATCGACAGTATAGGTTCGATGACGTGCAGTCGGTGCATACGGAGTTACATTCTCGTCTAGCAGGTCATCATACGAAGCCTTGAACTCGTCTTGTGTTGGTGTTTTGGGGTCTGACAAATTGTCTAAGGGGTAATGAGACATAGTGCTGAAGTTGGACGCTCGACCCGCCAGTGGCCAGTGTTGAAACGAAGGTGGTGCAAAGGAGCGGGTGGGACGAGATGATCGGGGAAACGGTTTACCTTGTCCGTGTTTACTGTTGTTGTACATGATAATAGTACGATCTACGCTACCATCCTTCTTTTTTTTAGAGAATCCATCTACAATGCCAAGAACCGTTCTATCTGAGTTCTGCCACTAGAGCACCTTTTATGACCAAACAATTAACGCTTACGCGTCTTGTGAGGCTTTTCGCCCGAACAACGAAGAGCCATTTTCGTTTCCCTGCCAAGACCTATGTCACAATAGGCCTTGAATGTATTGAATTCTGATTTGCCCAGGGCGAGATCCATCCTCTCCTAGTGTAGTGGTGCGTACATGCAGATCTGTATCTTGCATAGTACAAGGGTGGCATGTCTGGTCACCAAACTAATGATTCCATCACGCATGAGCGCTTGCCAGAGCTTCGATTGACCGACAGCCACCAGTGGAAATTGATGAAAATCTCCGTACATAATAACATCCACCAATCCTCGTCATCAACACGGCCACGGGCTTGCTTAATTTTCAGTACGAACTTTTGGTATGAACTGAACGGGCAAGCAAGGTCGTGGATGGCGTAGGCTGGCGCTTATATAGTTACAAAGAGTTCCCGCGTGTTTGCATGCGACAAGTATGTTCACACCATATCCTCTAGCCAGATCGGTCCGAATATAACGCCATGTATTCACAGCCTCGCGTAGACTAAGGAGTAACTGCACACCCGATCCCCCGTGCAATAGCAATCTGCCTTGCCGCTCCCACTAAGCCGTGACCCACACCAACATACCCATTGCAATAAGCATTAAGCTGATCAGGATTCAGGCCAGCGATCGTCGCAACGGTGGCAAGTTATGCTTCCAGTCGAGAAAACTTACTGGTGGAGCATTTGGCATGGAGCCATCCGGAAAGGATACGATGTCGAAAGGGCAGGATTCACCATCATGAAGGTGCATATTTCGCGTCTACGTGTATCAAGCCGTCTGATTATGGATTGTGCAGTGCACTAACCTTTGCAACAGTAACTTTGATTGGGGTAAGGTGTTCAGTCAACGCTGCGTTTAGTGCTGCATTTAGTGCCGGTAAAAACCACGGCGGTGCAGCATCTCAAATGACAATCAGACATCGACTCTTTCAGAATAGTGCGAGAACATACCGCCAGCCGAGTGAGCAAGAACTACTTGTGTTTTGTGGATATCAGCCCTGGCTGCATCGTTAGGTGTGGGTCCATTGGGTGTGTGAGTTGCTGTGGTCATCAGTTGGAATCAAAGAACAAGCGAACAAAGCTCACCAATTGCTACATCAACACTCTTTTCGTAGTACTTTGCACGTACGACATCCGCCAAAACAGGCGGGTCTTGAGGAGCAGGGGGAAGGGGGATAGCACCAGCTTGTGGACGAAGCGAAGCGAGTTGCTAATTACCTTGCTTGCAAGGTCTGTCCACCTCTGTCTCAGTCAACTCCGACTTAGCTTGCTTATTGAGCGCTTGAGCTCCCCTATCTTATCTGTCCGTACTTTACTACCAGATGTTTTTCCAAATTCAACTGTTCCCACAACAAAGTGGCTATCAACGCAAAGTATGCTAATGCTACAGTGAAGGTCAGCAAGAATCCTACTCAGAGCGAAAACGAACTGGCTACAGTCAACGTTGTCCGGCATTCTTGAATTGCCGGAGAAACAATACTGACTTCCTAGTAGCAGCCACCGCCACCACGCTCCCGTTTTCAACGCACATTTCAGATAACTATTTCGCCACTCTGCCACATGACTTCATCTCAGCGACTGTGCTTCTGGTATTTCACGTACAAAATCTCCCGTCCTGTCCGGGCCTTACGCTGATGCCAAGGTCCGCTGACCAGATCTTGGCACAATCATAGGCCGAAACATACTTCAACTTACCGATGGCATGGTTTCATTTTCAGAACACGGAACTTGTTACCATGCAGAAAATGCCTGACCAACCGAAAATTCCCAAGCCGCTGGCTGAACACGCCATGCCACGACGTTCCTACATCGCACATGATTAAACCTTGTCCTACTCGCTTAACGGTTATTTCCTATACAGGCTAATTGAGGGGCAATCAGCTTCAGGGATCCAAGCTAGACCCGGACTTTCTACACCGATTTTAACTGCACATTGATCATTAGGTCAGATCTGCCCGTGCACAGGCACTCTCTAATCAGCGCGTATAACTCCTGATGTCTGGTCATACACGGTGTTCCGATATCCCGAATGTCGTAAATTGGCCCGGAAGCGTTGCCATTATCAGCGTGAAAGAGCTGTTCTCGATGGTATTTGAAGACCTGGCACTAGTTCTGTTGCATCCGGTCCCCGTCCACATCCTGAATGTCGACTCTCCTACGGCCAGTGGTGATAGATCCATGCCAGACCAGCCTCAGAGGCAGGCGTCGCAGTTCTATACATCCTCTTCATGGTACCCCTTTCTTATTCAGAACCTCAACATCGCAGGGAGATGATGTCGCTGTTTTCGATGGACCGACCGCCGTGGACTCTCCGGAGGCTGATTCTCTTGGATTCAATACGATTCGGACCCTTCCGCCAACGAATCCTTCTTTTCCTTCGAATGCTCACCTTCCTGACTTGGCTACGACAATTACCATTCCTCGCCACTCGGACAGAACTACACCCCCTGTTGATGTTTATACGCCAACAACACCATCTTCTACTATGCCAAGCCCCGGCCCGAAAGCATTTGTTTCTGGACCGATTCCTGAAAATGTACATAATCTGCAAAAATTAGAACGCCTGAAATGGCGTTTAGCAGCTGGCTCTCTCACGTTTTTCTTATGTGGATGGGGCGACGGAGGCACGTCACGTCAGTTCTTTCTACATCATCAAATTGACTATCACAACAGTGACTGCGACCGTCTTACCATGTTCGTATATGCAACAATATATCTCTATCGTACTCATCGTTCCACAGATTTTATGACAGACTTTCATTTGAGTTCTATGACTTTGTCTCTCCTCTACCTCGGCAGCACATGCGGGTCGGTTACCCATCAACATTCAATTGTCTCACTTGTGATCTTACGTCCTGCTTTAGATTTGCGTCCGGATCATTCGTTGTTGAACGTTTGTTGAACTTTCTCGGGAAGATCGATTATGAACGATCCCGGACGTGGCTATTGCCCACATCATCGACATTATTAAAATACACCATCAAAGAAAAATTGAAGGATGGCACTCTACACTCAGCTGCTCGGGCGAGATTTTCAGTGCTAATCATAGGTTGCGTCTTGCATACGTCTTTTTTTGTCATCATGGCATCCCGGAGCGGATTCTCCGCTATGTTTATGGCATATGCCATCGCAGCCTTCGCTAGAGCAATATGGACTGGTATGTGACGTTCCACCAGCGCATTTTATAAACTGACCATTGCAGCTCCACTGTATGTGTTGGTGTAAGCCTGCAACTCGGCCTAACATCGCTGACAGGAACGTGTACTTTGCGCAAGGTCCGAAGCATTCTATGGCAATTTCTTACGGGCTCTGGAGTAAGCCTTGCTTCACGATTGGACCTTAGCGCTCACCTTCTGCCTAGGTCTGGGAGGTGTTTGTGCACCGTTAGCTGCTCAAGCCGTCATCGCAAGGGGAATTCCCTGGCCACAGTTTTACTATGGTTCCTTGGTCATTTCGGGTCTCAATTTCGTGTTCCTTCTTTTAACTTATCGGCCGACCGAAAACGAACTTTTCGAAGAGCGGTGTGCCGCTGCGAAAACCAAAAGAGAGGCATCTGATGATTATTTCTCAGGGGCGCCTTTCGCGGTAGCTGAGGGTGGCTTTTCTCCGCCCGCAGCCCCCACGCCAATGACGTCTCGAAGACAGCATAGTATGGCGATGTATTTCATTTATATTAACATGACGACCACTGATTTTTACATTTACAGCTGTTTGGCTTACACTTTCGTTGCCCCTTTTCTGGATGTTCGCGGTAGCGGGCACACTATATAGCGGAAGGTTCGTAATGTCTTTCTTGAAAAGCTTGTCAGAGGTAATGACTGGGGTCCAGCGAAACATGTACCGTCAGCTTTGTGCGCTGGTTTGCTTCATAAGGATTATTTCTATTGAACCTAAAATCCTACATCGTAGATGGTCACTTACCTATTGCAGGCCAGAGTACGTAAATTTTCACGGCACTTTACTAAACTAACGTTTTTGAAGAACGCGGATCCGAACTCTGCCGGTTATGTTACGTCGGGGTTCTGGGGAGGGATTACTATTGGAAGATTTTTGTCTGGCTATGTATCTCGACGGTGAGTTTCCATTCAGCGTTTCGGGTTGTTTGATATTCATCGCGCGAATAATTCATTAGCTTTACTTATACCCAACGAAAATACATCATACATGCGAATCTGTAAGCAGAGGTCTAATTAGAATCAAGCGTCTTGATCACTGAATCGTTGCAGCGGTCTGCTGTTTCCCAGATGTTCCGCTCAATACGCTTACCTTTGCTAGTTCTCGCCTTCATTTTTCATCTTCTTATCTGGCTTACGAAAAGTGTTTTTGTCAACGCGTTTTGTTCAAGCATCATTGGTCTCCTCTATGGGCCTATTTATCCTGGTCTTTTGAGCATGGCGACGGAAGTACTGCCAGACGAAGTGCACCTTGTCAGCATGTCCCTGATGTACGTCGATTCATTCCGGAGTAATATTGGCATTGATGACAATTTTTGTCTATAGAGCCACGACAGCAAGCGCCGGAAGTGGTGAGCTACCTATTTCTACGTGTCCTGGATTTTATTGAACGCCTGCAGCTCTGCTTCCGTTCGTATTGGGGACAGTAATGAAAGTTAAAGGGACGTACGCCATGAACTACATGGCAGTGCCTTTGGCAGTAGTTTTCGCTACCATCTGGGCATTCCTTCCTTCACGAGTGCCTGCTAATCGCATTCGTCGGGGTATCTAATTCCGCCGGTTTCTGATGTTGTACCCAGCTCGATAGCCCCTTATTCCTAGATGTCTATTATTTGATATTACTGGATACCACAGCGCAGATGAACAAGTGAATCAAAATTGAACTCAATTAAGACACGAAACTGGATGTTGCTTCGTTAGTGTATGGATTGCTCGATAGCGATATTCAACGACAGATATACACCGTATATGGATACGACAAGGGAATTAGTGTGCAAAAATCAGAGATACGAAAACAAAAGTCAAGTGCTGTCAGTATCGGTGGATGATCCGGTCTCGTCGCCACCGTCTACAGCTTCACCAAAGGAGTTCAGGATGGTTATGTCAAGGCAGAGAAGCAAACTTACCCATGGAATAATCTGCTACATGTATTAGTGGCGGAGTGGGACGTCTGGGTGGCCCAATTCCGGGTGCTCTGCTTCGGATGCTCTTTCCATTCCCAATGACCCTTGCTGCAATGTTTGGACTCTGCGAGAAGGACGAAGATGCAGGTGTGGTCGCTGTCACCCCGTCTGGCGACGATGATCGAGAAGACGTAGGTGTAGCGGATCGTTCAAAGAGAGACGTTGATGATTCGCGTAGTTTTGATGGGATTTTCGTCTGAGAATTTGCGGAAGGAGAATAATGCGACTTGTAAATTGAATTAGACGGCTCAATAGAAACGCAGCATCTGAAGACCTTACAGCGGGCGGCACGACAGATGTTTCTGAATCAGCCAGAACTCTAGATACAGGAGACCCATTTCCTGATGGCCTGCCTTTCTTGGGCCTTTTATTTGGAGAAACTTGCGGCGAGCCAGGCTATATAATCATTTGAACTTTCTGAAGAACTGAGAAATGCAATTCTGCACACCCGTTTCCGTTTCAAATCAAATTCAGCCTCGTCTATCGCCAACATCAACATGAAGTATACTGTAGGAATGAATGGCGTACCAATTATTTTGTTCTTCGACTTGGCTTTGCCCTTTGCTGTAGGCTTGTCGTCGGACAAGGCGCCAGCTTCGGAGGCAGGTGAATCAGAACGCAGGATCTCTGAGTTTTGCCTGTGAATAAAAGGTTGGTGGCACACGAAATGAGATTTCAACAATGGTTCGTATCCACGACCACTCACTTCTTGACACCCGCATTTGTACGCACACCGCGCCGCGCCGTTGCGAGGCCCATACATGTGCTGAGGTGCGGAGCGTACCGATTTGGCGCAAGCTGTATTTAGCGCCGGAAGAACCGGAGAAGCCTGACTGAGCATCAATGTAGATGAATGGCCATGAAACTTGCCTGTCGACCGCAGTTGTTGACGCATTCAAGAAGGTTCGTTCCGTCCGACTTCGAACCAGCGCTTCCGTTTGGCGTGCCCATCTCCGTTTCCGCGGTGAGCTTGGCGTCGGTGGAAAGAGGGGTATTTGCCCTGGATGGTAGAACTATGTTCGATGGCCCAGGCACATGTACTACCCAAATGGACCCAGAACATGAGATGTTGTTGAATTATGATGAAGGCAGAAACGTGAGTTTTCGAGCAACGGATACATATATTGGATCACATACCGGCCTGACATCTAATTCCCCCCAAGCCACATTAAACGCATAGAAGTGACCAGAGCGCTGAAGTCAGCAGCCCGAATGGAGAGAAGATCATACAAAGGGCTTACCGGGTATGACATACGTTACATACTACCCGACTCCTGGAAATCTCCTGGTGCGACTGCAAGGCTGCATCCATTGCCAGGTCGTCAATCATAGCGCGCAATATGCGAGCCGCCTGAAAGCCATATGACACAAAACGGTCGTTTCACATCGCTAACAATTGAGACTAAACAAGGGATTGACTTACCAGTGCGCTCATTGCATCCTCCCGCTCGGACTTGGGCATGTCGAGCCGTTAGCAAAGAGACCTGAAAGGCTGCTACCCTGTCGAGCGGTTTGCGCGCTTCAGGCCAGCACAAGCGCGGGGATGCTATATTTCGCGACTCTAGCGTATTCCGGCACGTGGCGATTGCCAGGCGGGTACAAGCTAAAAATATAACACCTCTTTCGTTACAGGAAAAGGAACGTAGCAGTAACGTTAACAATGACATGGGCTTTCTGCTACCCTGCATATGCACAAACCGACGTGCACGGATGCCGGTGCTCGCGGCCCCAATCCTGTCGGTGAACCTTGGGTGTCAATCAAAGACACTAAATACAACAACCCTGGTTGTCCATTCACCAATCTGCGCACACAAGCTCATACAGTCGTTACATTCGTTAGATCAAAAATCGTAATCCGTGATTTGCATGCGACTAACACCAATAGCAAATGGTATAAGAGTAAGTAGAGAAGAAAGAGCATAGCGGGAAACGTTATGGGTGAAAGATAAAAAGCTGTGATTATTCTATAGGCAATCAAAAGAGGATATTATACTTCTTGCATTGTCTAATATCTTGGAGATGTCAAACGCGAAATGGTGAAGACGCCAACGATGACGGCTGCAAGCACGCCAATACTTGCGGGCAACAGTAGATCCTTTGGAATTCCGAAAACTTCTTCCGGTTGTTGATGAGTCAGGGGTTGCGGTGTAGGAACCTCTGCAGTCGCGACAGGCGTGGCTTTCTCCACTTCCTTGACTTCCTGTTGTACTGGCTCTGGGATGTCCGCCACCTTGGTCTCGTTCTTGTCGGCTTCTGCTTCTGCCCAACCTTTTCCTCCTTGTATGTGCAGCACAACACGGTCTGTACCGCCAGCGCGAGCAATCTTTACGGCATCCGTTACATCGTTGTTGGAAGTAATAACAACAGTGTCACCGTCCGTGTCGGTGTATGATAGGAGGAAGTCATTGGAATCGGGGTGTACAGTGCCCTCGGAAGACTTGAACTCGGTGAAGAATGGATCAGTCGCGAGCTTCCCAGCGACAATCTCACGAAGGTGTTCAACATCATCATGACGTGACTGGAAGCGATGAGTGCGACCACTTGGAGTGCGGAACTTGAATACATAGGTTCCGTCGTCAATAGGCAAAGGTGCAGCACCGCCTACAGTAACACCTTTCTTATGAGCGTAACTTTCCAAAACGGATCCAGAGTCCTCGTCCACAACTGAAGCGGAGTCATTCGGGTGAACCTCTGAGTAAGGCGATTGCTGCAAGTGCGAAATATCTCCGACTGATGGGTGCGAGCGGAGGTCTGGATGATGCGAGCCGGATACCATCGACTCTGTCTCCTCGTGGCCTATAGAGTCGAAGAAGCGGCCCCACATGGGACCCCCTTCGTTCTCCGATGACAAGTTATCTCCAGCCATAGCATTCATCTATGAAAAGTTAAGAACTACGGAGTAGCGTTGTCGACAGCAAGCTCACCTGCTCAAGAGTGGCATAAGTCAACTTGAGAACGTCAACAATGGCCACCAATCGACCGTCGGATTCCAAAACGGGTAAGTTGAGATAATGTCCGTCTTTCATTCTGTTAATTCAAGTTCCAAACTCAGTTGACAAGCGAACTCACTGTGCATCTTTTTCAATGCATCATGAACACTCAATGTCGGTGGCGCGGTGTCTGGGTGGGGTGTCATGACACGAACGACGCTGCACCTTCCAGCATCCAACCCGGCGGCGATGACGCGGAGAACAACGTCCTTACTGGTGAAAATTCCCGCAATCCTGGGGTGGGCAGTAGGCGCGGCAGGACTTGGCTGTTCCATAACGCATACAGCCGTTGTTCTCCTCTCCTTCATGAGTTTGGCGACTTCGCGGACGGTCGCCTTAGGTCCTACGGTTGCAGGTTGGGTACGTGAATCCATGACGGTTGTCAAATCAGGGAGAGCTGTTTTCTCGCGCAACTTTTCTGCCCAAGCCAGCATAGCGGTCGCTTGAGGATTGGAACCCACTGCGCCGAGTTCAGATTGCACGCCGGCCATTGCTGTGAATAGCTGCTCCGAAGCAGCAGAGCTCCTTTCAACTTTGTCTAAAGCTTCGTGAAATACCTTGGTGATGTCGAGCAAACCGACAACGTTTCCTTCTTCGTTACAGACAGGCTAACGTAGAATATGAAAGTGAACAGATGGCTCCACGAGGCACGAAACGCGACTTACAAGATGCCTAAAGTGCCTCGAAACCATGAGCTCCAAAGCCTCGGTCGCGCTGGTTGTGTCGCGAGTGACCATAGGGTTCCTGGTCATAATTTGGTGCACATGCGTCGAATGAGGATCTAACCCCTCTGCGGTAACCTGTCATGACATTGTCAGGGAATAAAGATTAGCTAGCCAGACTAAACGTACTCTGTATGCTAAATCTTTCGCGGTAAATATACCACTCAATCCTTCCTCGTCATCAACGACAAGTACACAGTCGGTCCTCTTAGCAGCACATAGCTGACTAGCCTCAGCCACGGTAATATTCTCGGGCACCGTCAATGCAGGTGAAGGCTTTAGGGCGGCGACGGTGCCTTTCGCAGCCGAGGGTTTACCACCGCGCTTGGACGAACGTTGGTGGTGTGTCATGGATACCGTTCGTTTTCGAGCCAGTTCAGACTCTATTTTTTTCCGAATTGCCTACACAAAGATTAAAGACGCGACAATGCCGGTTGGACGAAGAGCGCACCTCATCCTTTCGAGACTGTTTTTTCCGAGTATCGAACGAAGAGTTGCTGTGGTGTCCGGACAAAGTCGACATTGCAACGGAATCAGAACGATGTGAGTTGTGACGGGCAGGGGAAGGCGAAGAGGGACGGAGGTGATCTGGGAGGGGAGAAGCGGGGCGTAAGTTGGAGGAGGGAACTGGTATGCGGGACATATTTATTTGCCTAATCCGGTCGTCGCCTAACATTGCGTAAAATAACATGAAATTCCACTTCTTGGCCATCGACCAAGAATCATAATTACAAATGGACAACAATCTTGGGAGGAACATTACAACTCTCTTATAGATATTCATTCCCTTTACCAATCAACAGCCAGTGTCACTCTATCGACGCCCTGCCGCAGGTGTCGCTTGGTTCGTCTGCACCAACGTAGAACCTGCCCATCTGGAAATAACCATCTTTGCTTTATCCCATATCTGTTTCGCGACAGGGGGTGTACCCGGCTGATAGATGTATTTCTCGGCACGGGTGATCGTGAAGCCGATCGCCTCTCGGGTAAACGCCGAATGGTGGTAGCGTTGGCGCAAAAAGTGCGCATAGATCAACGGCGACAAGAACGAATTTTGGAGAAGGATGGCACCAAGGACCACGCGAAGAAGGATAACCACTTCAGTGTAGGCAACGACACGCATGGCCCCGTCATAATTATCTATAGGGGATCAGCAACCCAAAAACGCACGTTTTTTCTGTCTACTCACTTTTGACCCAAACCTGAAGCGTTTTGGCTAATGGGTGTGGCTGAGGAGGCCCTCCTCCAGTGGTAGGCGGACCAGGAGGCAGAATTTGGGGCAAGAGGGTGGTGCGTGCAAACGTCAAGGCATGGAACAAAGAGAAAATCGTATACGGAACGAGTGCGACTGGTTTATACATCAGTCAGGAAGCGTAACAAATGTCTAGCATCTGAGACGCACGGGCAACGGGTTTTGAAGAGTACCAGAACATAGCAAGTATAAAATACTGGACATTCTGTGCCACGTATTAGCTCCGAAGCGGGCGTCAATGCAGAACCATATACCTCGTCAAGTATAGCGCGTCGGAGCCACGCTCCATTAGGCTGAGGAGGCTGTAAGTTACCGATTAGTATGATACACGTCATGACATGAAAAATGTCACACGAACTCCCAACGACTTGCTATAAAAATAAACCAGAATGGTCAACGGCAGCAGTGCATCGCGAGTAACAACCTAACTCACTGGCAAACGATTGCATAACTAATGAGAGCCCCAAAGAAACATGCTGAAAAGGAATGCCACTGTGAGATGGTCATATATGCGTCAAGAAGCAGCCCATACTTTTATACCACAATGGAGCAGCCTTAAGCGCAACTGCAGCTATGAAGTATCGAACGGCGGAAATCAACAGGATGAAATGGCCGGATGCCCACAGATAGTGCTACAGTCGGACACGTTGTCGTCGGTTTTCATCACAATCAGAACTTGCGCACCTGAGACGTGGCCATTGGCAGATATAAGAAGAACTCTGACACTCAAAGTGAGCGATATTCTTGATACGAAAAGGTCCGAGTCGAAGTTCGAGAGTCGCGCGGCGAGATTGTGGAAGGAAGAAACTACGTCTCAACACAACGTGTATAACGTCACGTTCACGTGTATTATCTCTCACGACCAAAACGCGGCATTTCTTTAACGTAGTAGTATGCAGGATGGTAATTAGATCGCCTCGCTGCCACTGGCAGGCTTGGAACTCATCTATTCTTCACCTGACCAGCTGCTGCTCCCAGAAAATTCCTCTCCTTCTGATTCGCTATCGGGCTCGGAAATCGCCTCTTCCTCTGATTCGCTGCTAGGCTACAAAAGAAGTTGGCTGTAAAAACTGGCCTTAGTAGGTACCCCAGTAGGAATGACTAACCTCCAGATCAATCACCAATGCCCCTGTATGCCACCCACAAGCGGCAGCAGCAATGCAGAACCTATCTTTACGCCCCTCGAGCCAGTGGTCGAACCTCACTTCGGTCGGAGTGTTGACTGCCTTCCATCTGCGCGTCCCTAATCCCAATGAACCCTTCATGCTCCTTCCCCAGGTGTATAATCCACCATCTGCGGTCAATGCTGCATTGTGATAGTCCCCGAGAACAACGGAAATGACATTCCTGTCCTGAAGAGCAGGAACGATTCGCGGCTCCGATTCATAGGTAGTATTAATACCACCCATAAGTACAGTGGAATTTGATCCTGTTGAATAGGCTACAAATGTAAAGTAGTTCGCAGAAATCTATGCATCCTTTATTTCAACCTGGATCGCTATCAATGTGCAGATACATACGTGGGTAATCCGCAACGACTCGGGTGCTGTCAGTTTACTTTCAGGATCAAGGAAGATTGAATGTTTTCGGAGGGCACGAGCTTCGCTGAATTTGGGTAGCTACGCCCTCGGTGAGAGCTAGTTCCGTCTGTGTAAGGCAAACTCACATATGTCCACCTGCCATGCGCCTCTGCCAGCCCACTGGGGGCCCCCGTGAACATGAGAACATGTCCTTTATTCGTCAGACCAATTATTTGTTCATCCAAGCCAGCGATCTTGACAAGCTTAGTCTCTTCCGCACCCTCACCTTCTCTGCTCAACACTGGAAGAGGGGGCAATGGAGGCAGTCGCTCCGGTATCAATCCTGTGTCCCAAGGAGCGCATTGTACGACACCCTCCACCCCTTGGGCAAAACTGTCAGGATATGTGTCCATCTCCCAATCACGACTTGCTATTTCCCATCTGAGCGATCCAGAAAAAGGCCACCAGGCATAAACGGCCCCAGATTTAACAAGTACGCAAGAGAACATCCAACCACATTCCACTTGGACCGGGGTAAATTGCGGATCATCGAATACTCTCCAGGTCATCCTAAATGGTCGCCCCCAGCTTAAAAAGTTCCAGATCTTGTTGTTGACGTCCAGAGCTGAACTATGCATGCGGCCGCAACTGTTTGAAAGCATTGCACCTTTAACAATGCCTGGCAAAGAAACATAATATTATACCTTATGCTACGAAATGTTACTGGCAGGGATAGCTTCATAGGGATGTGAGTGGCTGTCCCTGGCCTTGAGAAGAAACCGTCGGATCTTTGAACACCTGAGCCATCCAAGATACCTTTCAAAGTTGCTCATAACCACTCTAAGTGCAAGAAGCCATGCAACCTACCCCAAACGCTGATATTCCCATCGGAATCCAGGGCATGGAACGACCTTTGACAATGAACGACGTATCGATGTCACATCAAGGGAGGGACATACCATCCCCCGGCTACTAAGCTCACGATGCGTGTGCCTGGCAGCTTCATGGGTATCGGGACACGCACGCTGTTGCTATTCATACGTAGACCAAGTCTCCCACCATGGTTGTGTCTGGATAAGGATCAACGAAGCCGCCGTGCCAGATCATCGGGCTGCTTACCCCCAAACGTAGACTGAAGGATATTTGAGTAAACTTTAACAAATGCAGAAGACTATCAGCATTACCTTGAGGCATATCGAGGCCCTTGTATATAAACTTCCAGCCACTAGTCCTGGCTGTTTCAGCACCAGTAAAGTTGAAATCGGCAAGTAATTTCTTGTGCCATAGTGATTCGTCTTCGCATAGTGCAGCAAACAACTAATATATGTTGAGGATCATCGCTCAGATACGGGAACAGATAAACACCTGCTTTGTTAGTACAGGCCAAGTTCAAGAGGTCGCGCGTTGGCAACACTAGCAGGAGGTCGTGTAACAAGATTTCAGGAGGAAGAGCAGACAACCGATCTGTCATTGGAAAGATCGTGGACGTGATGGAA
>Ga0137376_10000363_pt1 | contig 19784 bp, 20 predicted proteins | sample SagtaG_23_FD_104814 | JGI IMG/M metagenome (GOLD analysis project Ga0137376, IMG submission 104814) | Vadose zone soil microbial communities from Sagehorn Ranch, Mendocino, California, USA - Sage2_L_20_16 metaG | ecosystem: Environmental > Terrestrial > Soil > Vadose zone | place: USA...
GAATTTTCTCGAGAAAGACCTCTCCAATCTCGCCCAACAGATGATCATCGCGAATTGCGCCTTCATTGCGCGCGATGATGAAATCGCCGGCCTCGTTCAGACACGACTCGCGAGAATCTGCGAAGAACCGCGCACGCCGAGCTGTCTCCGTGTCGAGCTCTCTGCTATTCGAGAAGCATGCGCCGACTGCGTTCACATGCGCTCCCGGCGCTAGCCACTCTCCGCGCAGAATCGGTTCGTGTGACGCTGTCGTCGTGCAAATAAGATCTGCATCCCGCACAGCGTCTGCGGCGGACGAGAAGACTTCGATTTCAATCCCGTGATGCTCGCGTTCGTCGCGGGCGAATCGCTCAGCATTTGATTGGGCGCGACTCCAGACACGTACGCGTCGCAACCTGCGCACCGATTTCATCGCGGACAAGTGAGATCGAGCCTGCGTTCCTGATCCAAGCAGCGCGAGATCACCAGCATCTGGATTCGCGAGCGCATCAGTTGCCGCGCCTGAGGCGGCCGCAGTTCTAATCTCGGTAATCGCCGTTGCATCGAGAATTGCCAACGGCTCTCCGTGTTCAACGCCGAACAGCATGACGACTCCCTGATGTGAGTCGTATCCGGTTCCGTGATTGTTGGGCATCACACTCACAACCTTGAGACCAAAACTTTCAGGGTTGCCGAGGTACCCAGGCATCAATCCCAACAATCCTGACCCATCGGGCAATCCAACCTTGCTTCGCAGGGGCATCACGACGTCGCCCTTTGCAAACGACATCAATGCGTCGCGCATCAGCGGAATACACGCTTTCATCGTTAGCAGCTCGTGCACTCCGTTCTCGTTGACGAAAAGAACTTTCATGCGAACAATCCTAGCACGCGGTCGGGATCAGCATTGCCGCCGGAAACAATCGCGACCACTCGCTCGCCATCTCGACTCTTCACTTTTCCTGCGAGCAAAGCGGCGGTCGCCGCAGCGCCGGATCCTTCAACGAAAAGTTTTGCGCGCACCAGAAGCTCACGCATTGCTTCCTTGATTTCTTCTTCATTCACGAGCACTAGATCATCGAGCGCTTGTTGCGCGACTTCGACCGCGATCTCGCCGACGAACGGTGGTGTCAATCCGTCTGCCAACGTCGACGGCCGTTTTACCGGTACAGACTTGCCCGCCGCAAGCGCGGGAGTCATCCCCGGTCCTGCCTCGAGCTCCACACCAACGATGCGGCAGTCCGGTCGGAGCGCTTTCACGGCGCACGCGACGCCCGCCATCAGCCCGCCGCCGCCAATCGGAACGACAACGCACTCGACGTCAGCAACCTGCTCGACGATTTCCAATCCGACGGTGCCCGCTCCAGCAAGTCCAAGCGGATCGTCGAACGGATGCACGAAAGTCGCACCAGTGCGCGCCTCTTCTTCGCGAAGGCGCTCGAAAAGCGTCGAGCGGTCGGGATGCGCGACGATCGTCGCGCCATATCCGCGAACCGCATCCATTTTAGATCGCGGCGCATCAGCTGGCATGACGACGGTGCAGGGCATGGCGACAACTTTCGCCGCCCACGCCACAGCTTGCGCGTGGTTTCCCGCAGACACGGTCACGAGACCTCGCGCGCGCTGCTCACCAGAAAGCGACAATACAATATTGAGAGCGCCGCGAGGCTTGAACGATCCGGTCTTCTGAAAGCTTTCGCACTTTAGATCCAGCCGAACGCCGGCGCGGTCGCCCAGTGTGCGCGACGAGAGCGTTGGGGTGCGATGCAGATGAGGTCCAATCCGTACGGCTGCCTCGCGAATAGCGTCCAGCTGAATGCGCATTCTCTTTCAGGTCTTGATTGCGTAGCGCAGGACGGCGATGAAATGACAGACGCTCCCAGCTGCCACGCACAAATGCCAGATCATGTGGGCGTATCTCACCCTTTTCATATTGTAGAAAACGACTCCGCCGGTATAAGCCACACCACCGGCGGCCAGCCAGAGAAGACCCGCGCGAGGAATTGTCTCGACGAGCGGCTTGATCGCAACCACAATCAGCCACCCCATCATGAGATAGAGCGCCGTGGAAAGATGAGGTAACCGGAATCCAATCGTGATCTTCGAGCCGATCCCGATCAACGCTAGCGCCCAGATAGTAACGAGCAGCGTCCATCCCCAGGGGCCGCGCAATGGGCCGAGCGCAAATGGTGTGTAGGTGCCCGCGATAAGTAGATAAATTGCCGAGTGATCGAGGACGCGAAATAGCTGTTTTCCCTTCGATATGGGCAGTGCGTGATAAACCGTCGACGTCGCGTAGAGCAGAATCAACGTTGCACCGAAAATCGCCGCGCCGGCAACCGCAGACGAGTCGCGGCTCGATTGCGCTCGGACAAGCAGCACCGGGAAGGCGACGAGGCTCGCGATAAGTCCCACGCCGTGAGTAACGCTGTTTGCGATTTCTTCGCCGATTGTGAGAACTCTATCCAACATCGATTATCCGCCCGGTCCATGAGTTTCGATCGGACCATCGGCCGAAAGGTCATCGGGCGTAATTGGACGGAACACCAGGTCTATCGCGAGCCACACAGTTTTGGAGAACGGATAGGCGATGATCACTCCCGCGAAAAGTACTACGGCACCGACCCATTGTATCGCGTCCCACGGTGGATCCGGCCAGGTGAGAACAAGCGCAATGACAAACCCAATCGCGAAAAGGGTCTCGACTGCCATCAGCGCAACCGTATAGGCGCCGAGGTAATAGTCACCCTCGCCGCGCTCGAGCCACAATCCGCACTCGGGGCAACGCTTTTTCAACTTACCCCAGGATGCGAATATTTCTTTTGCGCCGCAGTTGGGACAGCGGAGAGCGAGCGCCCTGCCGAGCAGCTTTACCGCGCTTGGCGAAGTCATAAAGGGAATCTATGATGGCCGGCCGCGGAACTGTGGCTGTATCGTTGGGCCGTGCAGCTACGTATAAATAGTATGGATGCCCAAGAATTTTCTTTGTATCGTGGTGACAATGATCGACGGTCAAACGAGAGAGAGAAGTCGACGATGCGCCTTTCAGTGAAATGCAATCTCATTCTGTCGTTAGTGGTGTTGGTCGTCACTCCGTCGCTCAAGCTTGGCGCGCAGACCATCGAGACGCGAGTGGATTCCGCGCGTCATGAAGTCGTGATTGAAGCGGGGCCATTCGAAGTTCCAGCAATGGACGCCGAAATGGTCAAAGAGATGGAGATGGACCACTCGATGCGTCACGACGAGGAAGCGCGCGTTTTTCGCTTCGACTGGCCGGTGGATGGCCCGGGTCGCGCTTTCAAGATTGAAATACGCGACGCAGCAGGTGTAATCGTGCCCCGGTCGATGCTTCATCATCTCATCGCTATCAACTTTGACCGCCGTCAGTTCATCTATCAGCAGGCCGAGCGGCTGTTCGGCATTGGCAGAGAATCCGGGGATGTGTCGCTTCCAGGAACTCTCGTCGTGCCACTCGAGCGCGGACAACGTCTCGGCTTTTATGTCGCGTGGCATAACGATACCGGCCGTGACATTCACGGCGCCAAGGTGCGGATTGTCATTAACTGGATACCCCGCGAGGCTGCGCAGGCATTCACTCCAGTTCTTCCCGTCTATTTCGATGTCAACAACGAGGTGGGCAATACCAACACTTTCGACGTGCGGCCGGGAAAATCCTCGAAGGCTTTCGACTTCACAGTTCCGGCGAGTGGCTACCTGATCGCTGTGACGGGGCACCTTCACGACTATGGCCGGTCGGTGCGACTCGAGGACGCCGAAACGGGAAAGGTGATGGTCAGCCTCGTTGCCAGAAGTGATTCAGCGGGAAAAATCGTCGAGATCCCGCGGAAATTCTTTCTTCTGCGACCACTCAGAATGCGCGCAGGCCATCATTATCGAATTGTCGCAGAATACGACAGCCCTCTTCAGGCCACGATCGTCCAGGGCGCGATGGCGAACATCCTCGGCGTATTTGCTCCTGATTCACGAGCGCAATGGCCGGCGATCGATCCCGAGGATCCGACTTTCAAGAAAGACATTGCATCGCTGCCGCTTTTCATTCCCGACACGTCCGCCGCAGACGGTAAAGCGCGCACCGAGTTCATTACTTACAGCCAGCGCCTGCCGCACTGACGCTTCGCGCAGTGGATAGTTTTTCGTAATGCATCGCGACGCTCATCCGCATCGCTGGCGTCTGCTCGCGCTTCTCTCAGCCGCCGAGCTGCTTGGGATGTCCCTCTGGTTCGCGGCGAGTGCCGTTGCGCCGCAGCTGAGCGCCATTTGGAATCTCGATCCCGCGCAAACCGCGTGGCTCACGACGATCGTCCAGCTCGGTTTCGTCGCCGGCACTGCGCTCAGCGCCGCACTGAACCTCGCCGACGTCATACCATCGCGCACGCTATTCACTGCGGCTGCGCTCTGTGGTGCAGTTGCCAACATTGGGCTTCTGGTTGTTGGCGGTTTTCACGGGGCGCTCGCACTCCGCTTTCTCACGGGCCTTTGCCTCGCCGGAGTGTATCCGCCTGCGATGAAGATGATCGCGACCTGGTTCCGCGCTCAGCGCGGTCTCGCAATCGGGACTGTTGTCGGCGCGCTTACTGTCGGAAAGGCAACGCCATATCTCGTTCACGCGTTGCCCGGCGCGGGCGTGCGTCCAGTTGTTGCCACTGCATCCCTCGGCGCTTTGATCGCCGCGCTTCTCGTTCTAATTGGATATCGCGAGGGGCCATACCAGTTCGCTGCGAGACCATTCTCGTGGAGGCTCGCTGCCGATGTGGTGCGCGTTCGCGATTGGCGCCTTTCCACCGGCGGCTACCTCGGTCACATGTTCGAGCTGTACGCTTTCTGGACGTGGATTCCAGTTTTTCTGGCGGCGAGCGTTGCAGCTTCGGTCGCGGAATCGAGGCCGAGCGATCAGCTCATCTCTTTGATTGCATTCGGTACGATCGCAGTCGGCGGAGCCGGTTGCGTATGGGGCGGAGTCACTGCCGATCGACTGGGCCGCGAGCGACTGGTTACGATTGCTCTTGCCGCGAGCGGAACTTGTTGTCTCCTCGTCGGCTTTCTTTTTGGACAATCATTATGGCTGCTCGCGCTTCTCGCGCTCGTGTGGGGGTTCTTCGTCGTCGCCGACAGCGCGCAATTCAGCGCACTCGTTACTGAGTCGGTGCCGCCGCATGCGGTTGGGACAGCGCTCACGATTCAAACCTCGCTCGGCTTTCTTTTGACGATGTTCCCGATGCAGCTTGTGCCCGCGCTCGCTCGCGCTAGCGGATGGCGCTGGGCGTTCGCAATTCTTTCGATTGGTCCGGCCGTCGGAATCTGGGCCGTCAGGCGGCTGGTGCGATCACGAGCTCCAGCTCGTGAAGCGATGCCTTCCATTGCCGGTAGCCCATGACCGAAAGAATCAGAAATACAAGGTAGAGAAGCGAGGTGACGTAGAGTGATTTGTAGATGAACATGCCGATATAGACTACGTCCACTGCCACCCACACCGCCCAATTCTCGAGCAGCTTCTTAGTCATCATCCACTGCGCAGCCAGGCTGACGCTCGTGGTAGTGGAGTCGAGATACGGCAGCGCGGCATTCGTCGTGCGATGGAGGATCGTTCCGAGAAGGAATGCGGAAGCAACCGCAATTCCAGCGAGGAGCAGTCCGAGCTGGCGTGAAGTTCGCGAAACCTTGAGCTCGGTATGACCTTTTCCACCGTAAAGCCATTGATACCATCCATAAAACGAGATGATCACGTACACCACCTGCAAGCCCATGTCGGCGTACAGCCGCGATTGAAAAAACACAATCGTGTAGAGGCCAACATTTATGATCGCGGTTGGCCAGCTCCAGATGTTCTGCCTCACGCTGAGGTAGACGCTGATTATTCCAAAAAGAGCGGCCAGAGTTTCGAGTGGATTCATCGCGGCAGAATATGAAACGCGGCACGAGGTTTTTGCGAGCATCAATGCTCCTCATCACGATCGGAGCGTGCGCTCGTTTTCGACAAACGCCGCCGCAGCCAGTCAACACTCCCGAGCTTCCGGTTGCAAGCGATGCAGCCGCAGACTCATTGCTCGTCGACGTTCAGCGCGTCGATAGCACAATCGCGGTCGAGCTCCGCTATGCGACGTCGAACAACTTCACGGGCGCACGAATTCCAGGTTACGAGGGAAATCACGCGTATCTCCGAGATGAGGCTGCAGCCGCACTGGCACTGGCGAATGAAGATCTGCGACGCGAAGGGTTTCGAGTTAAGATTTTCGATGCCTATCGTCCCGTGCGAGCGAGCGAAGCAATGGTCGCATGGGCGCAACGAACGAATCGAACTGATCTCTTGCGCGACGGATACATCGCGGCTCGCAGTCGCCACAACCTTGGCGCCGCAGTCGATGTCACGTTGATTGACATCGCGACTGGAAACGAAGTGCCGATGGGTACTGCGTTCGACACATTCTCACTTGCAGCACACACCGCTAATGCGAGAGGCGGGTTCGCCGCGAACCGCCAGCGCCTCAAGAAAGCGTTAGAGCGTCATGGCTTCCAGAACTACGAGAATGAATGGTGGCACTTCAGCTACGACGTGGAGAACCCTGTCCGCTTCGATCGCGTGATCCACTAGCACTGGAACGCCGGTTGCGCTATCTCCCCGCAGGCACACGCAGGCGGAGACAGTGGCAATCAGCGACGGTAGACTCGTTCTGTCCAAACGTGACCGGGTTCAGATGCCATCGAACTTCCGGTTCAACTTCATCTCGACGCTGATCCTCGCGCTCGGAGCAGGGCTTGGGGTCCTTGGCACGGCGATTACGACAAGCCCGGTTTTGCTGGGCGCTGGCGTCCTGCTCGGACTTCTGTTTGCGCAAGCCCCGAGGGTGGCGCAGCAATGGGAACGCGGCGTCGTTCTGCGGCTCGGCCGATACATCGGGCTGAGAGGCCCCGGCATCTTCTGGGTAGTGCCGTTCCTCGACAAAGTCTCGACGTGGATCGACCAGCGCGTCATCACCACCAGCTTCGCCGCCGAAGAGACGCTGACCTCCGACACGGTTCCCGTAAACGTGGATGCCGTTCTCTTCTGGATGGTGCACGATGCCGAGAAGGCCGCGCTCGAGGTACAGGACTACGCGCAGGCCGTGAGCTGGGCGGCACAGACTGGGCTTCGTGACATCATCGGCCGCACATCGCTCACCGAGCTGCTTCGCGGGCGCGAGCGAATCGAGGCGGAGCTTCAGCTCCTTATCGACGAGCGGTCGAATCCGTGGGGCGTGACAGTTCAGTCGGTGGAAATGCGCGACGTCGTTATCCCCGCGTCACTTCAGGACGCGATGTCGCGCGAAGCGCAGGCGTCGCGGGAGAAACAGGCGCGAATCATTCTCGGCCAGGCGGAGGTGGAGATCGCCGAGCTATTCGGCGAGGCGTCGAAGTCGTACCAGAACAATCCGACTGCGCTCCACCTCCGGGCGATGAACATCCTGATGGAAGGTCTGAAGGAAAAGGGCGCGCTGATGCTCGTGCCGAGCACGGCTGTTGAGTCGATGGGAATCGGCGGACTCATGGGCGCTGCGGCACTGAGGCAAGAGAGGCTGAGTGAAACCGCCGAGACGCCATCCGAGAGCGGTGGAGAGCGTCCCTTAATCATCTGAGCTGCCGTTAAGAGCCGTCACTGTCATCTGCTTCTGCGCCACGTGCGGTAGACGGGGCTGCATTCTTTGGCTCGTCCGTGCTTGGAACAATCTCAGCGAGACCCGCGCTCTTCAAATCGGCATTGATGGACGACAATCCTTGCATCGCTGTGTTGAGGCGAGCCAGCTGTGCATCTAGCTGAGCTGAAAGAATCTTGAAAACTTCGCGTGTCTGATCCGTCGGACGCGCGTCTGAACTCGCCGCAACACCCGAGAGCGCCGCAATTTTGTTGTTCAGCTTGATCGGATAATTGAGGGGATCCTGACCAGATTGATTCTTCACCTGGTAAATCTCCGACTCGACCGCGGAGAGCTGTGAAGCAAATGCATCCGCTTTCGCTTTGAACGCTGCCTTTTGCGCCGCGGGCATCTTCGCGATGCGATCGTTCAGCTGCGATTTCAAGTTGCGAATTTTCCTGACCGCATTGTTCGCATCGCTCGTCTTGTCGCGAACCGCGACCAGAAATGCAAACTGATCTTCGAGTGCAGTTTGCGACGTAGTTGATCGAGGATCTTTGACGATCATGAATCGCTGTACTTGCGCGGGCTGACCTGCAACCGTCATGCGTACCGCATAGGCGCCGGGCACCGCAACCGGCCCCTGAATCCCCGCTGCCCACATGATCAAATTCTGGAACGTCACTGCATCCGGATATCGAAGATTCCACGAGAAGGTGTTGAGCCCCGCTTTGTTTGAAACGCGCGGCGGTGGTGGCGCGCGTCGCGGCGTGTCATCGGGCGGCGCTTCTTCACCGCGCGCTTCGGAGCGCTGAGTCGTGTCTTCCTTCACTCCTGCTGCGCGGAGACTGTCCGAGCGCACGCGGCGAACGCTGTCTGATCTCACTGAGTCAGCCGAAACCGTGGGATCCTGATTGCTGGTGAAGCTCCTTATCACTGCGCCCCTGGCGTCGAGAAAATCCATGGTCACAACCTGGCGCGGTGACTTGAGCCAATAGTAGATGACAGCACCCGACGCCGGATTTTGGCCTGTTGGATGACTACCCGCCGCTCCGGTTCCACCACCACCCCCGAATCCGGCGCGATACACGTTTCTCGGCTTGAAGAGATGCGCCTGACGGCTGACAATCGCCGGTGACATCTGCCTCAGCGCAGATAGATCATCGAGGATCCAGAAAGATCGGCCGTGCGTTGCGGCAATCAGATCTCCTTCTTTCACCGCGAGATCGTGAACCGGCACGATGGGAAGATTTCTGCGCAACGTCTGCCAGCTTCCGCCATTGTCGAAGCTCACCCACACGCCGCGCTCTGTTCCAGCGTAGAGAAGTCCCGCGCGCTCCGGGTCTTCACGCACGACACGCACGAATTCAGTCCCGGGAATTCCGTTGGTGATGAGCTGCCACGTCGCGCCGTAATCCGTTGTCTTGTAGATGTACGGGCGCATGTCGTCCATCTGATAATGATTCGACGCGACGTAAGCCGTTCCGGGAGAGAAAAGCGACGGCTCGATGATCGAAATACGACTCCACTCCGGAATGCCTTTGGGCGTGACATTCGCCCAATTCTTTCCTGCGTCGCGCGTGACGTGCACTAGTCCATCATCCGATCCGGCCCAGATTACACCCGCCTTCACTGGAGACTCGGCGATCGTGAATACCGTCCCGTAATACTCGACCGACGTCTGATCTTTCGTGATTGGTCCACCCGACGAGCCGAGCGTTCTCGGATCGTGTCGCGTCAGATCGGGACTTATCGGTGCGAAGCTCTGTCCATCGTTGGTCGATTTGAAAACAACACTGCTGCCGACATAAAGCGTGTTCGGATCGTGCGGCGAAATCACGATCGGGTAGGTCCACTGGAAGCGATACTTGGGGTCGGCAGCGTCGTGTCCCATCGGATTGTCGGGCCATGGATTGACGTCGCGCTCGGAACCCGTGCGATGGTCGTATCGAGACAGATAACCGCCATATGATCCTGCATAAACGATTTCAGGATTGTCGGGACGCACGGCGATGTATCCACTCTCGCCCCCGCCCACTGCGTACCAGTCACCGATGTCAATGCCGCCGCTGGATCGACTCGGTCCGCAGAGAGTCGAGTTGTCCTGCTGTGCACCGCACACCCGATACGGAAAATGGTTCGTGGTGACGACGTGATAGAATTGCGCAGTCGCCTGATCCTGTTCGGTCCACGTCCTGCCGCCGTTGAATGAGACGTTCGCGCCGCCATCGTTCGCTTCGATCATTCGCTGCGGATCGTTCGACGCGATCCAAAGATCGTGATTGTCGCCGTGCGGAACCTGGATGCCGCGGAAAGTTTTTCCGCCATTTGTCGAGCGATACATCCCGGTGTTGAGCGCGTACACCGTCTCTGCATCTTTCGGATCTGCATAGATCTGCGTGTAATACCACGCGCGCTGCCTGAGATTTCGCTCGGAATTTGTACGCGTCCATGTCGCGCCGCCGTCGTCGGACCGAAACACTCCGCCCGAATCTGCTTCGACGAGTGCCCACAAACGATTTGGTTTTGCCGGCGACACGGCGATTCCAACTTTTCCGATCATGCCTGATGGAAGGCCTGCGTTTCGCGTGATGTCCGACCAATGCGCGCCGCCGTCGGTGGATTTGAAGATTCCGCTTTGCGTGCCACCCGACACGAGTTTCCACGGCGTTCGGTACGCATGCCAGATGGTGGCGTAAACGATTTCCGGATTCGACGGATCGAGAATCAAGTCGAATGCACCAGCGGAATCGCTGCGGAAGAGAGACTTCTTCCACGTCTTCCCGCCATCGATCGTTTTGAAAACGCCGCGCTCAGGATTTGGCCCGAAGACGTGACCGAGCGCCGACACGTAAACGATGTCCGGATTCTTCGGATCGATTCTCACGCGCCCGATCTGCCGGCTTTCGGCGAGTCCGACGTACTGCCACGTTTTGCCGGCGTCAGTCGATTTGAAGATTCCATCGCCGTGCGAAACATTGCCTCGAATCGGCGACTCGCCCGTTCCGACGTAAACGATGTCAGGATTCGACTCACTCACCGCAATCGCGCCGATCGTTCCACCAAAATATTTGTCAGTGACGGGCGCCCATGTCATGCCGCCATCAGTCGTCTTGAAGACGCCGCCGCCCGTTGTTCCGAAGTAGTACTCCATCGGGCGGGCGGCAGAACCCGCCACCGCAACCGATCGTCCACCGCGATACGGTCCGATCTCGCGCCACCGGATTGCGGAAAATGCAGTCGAATCGTACGTCTGCGGGGATTGCGCTTTTGCGCTCGATGAGCAGAGTGAAACGAGTGCGAAAACAAAAGCGGCGACTGGACGAAGCGGTCTATTCACTGTCTTTTCTCCAAGGTGAGGCTGCCTCTATTGATTCGAAACGGTATGTAGCCGCTCTCACATGCAGTCTGCAAGTATTTGGCAAAGGAGCCAGCGTCACGCGATTTGCGTGTTGATTGCGCAAACAATCGACAGGGGAGGTTGAATGGCAAGTCCACGGGAGAGATCCGACGACCTGAACGACATGCTCGATCCGCATCGGGAGGAAGAGCGTGAAGCAGCGGCGATGGAGCTCAGCGGGCGTCTCGCTCAGAAGGGAATCGAGGTTGGATCGGACGAAGACCCGGGGCAGCTCGCCGACTTACTGAGTGCAGTCGAGGAATTCGAGCGGGCGGTCGAAGCAGCAGGCGGAGATCTCTTCGTCAATAGTCCCTCGTCGAGCGAGCCACAGGATCCCCGATTCGTTTTGCCGAGAAGACGCGCGGACGAGCAGATAACCGGTTATACAGAGAGAATTCTCTCCGCAGCTCGTGCCCTCAAACAGGGGGAAATCCGCTGACGAGGAGCCGAAAATTCAAGAGCGCTTCCAGTCGCCTGACTTTCCGCCGCTCTTCTCGAGCAGCTCGATCTGGCCAATCGTCATGCCGCGGTCCATCGACTTCGCCATGTCGTAGACTGTGAGAAGCGCTACCGCGACGGCGGTGAGCGCTTCCATCTCCACGCCGGTCTTGCCAACTGTCGCGGCGGTTGCGGTCACACGCAACCCGGGAAGGGAATCATCCACATAGATATCGATGCTCACATCCGTGAGTGCGATGTTATGGCAAAGCGGTATGAGATCAGCAGTTCGTTTTGCCGCCATGATGCCTGCCAACCGCGCGGCGGATAACACGTCTCCCTTCATGATTCTGTTTTCGACGATCGCGTCGAGCGTATCGCGGGACATCGCGATTGCACCTGCAGCGCGAGCAACACGGGCGCTGTCGGCCTTTTCGCCGACGTCGACCATCCGCGCCTCTCCCGCTTCGCCAATGTGAGTGAGCCTGGTCATGAGAGACTCGTCGCCAACTCGCGGAGAAGTCGAGCAGTGATCAGCTGCGGATTGACATTGCCGCCGGCCTGCTCTCGCGCGAGAGAGATTGCATCGACCGCGCGACTCGCTCTCGACGCGAGCGCTTCATCCGCATCGTGAAGCGCGGCGCGCATCCGCTCGGCAACGAGTACGAGCATCGCATCGAGGACGTCAGTGAATGCGCCGCGCGCGCCGGATGCGCCGACTCCCATCACTGCGGCATGACGAGCTGACTCGTTGGGCGCGAGCGCCGCATCGAGAAGCTTGCGCGCTGCGCGTATCGCGCGCCCCCTCGCTTCGTCGCCGAGAAGCTGACCGGGAGATCCGTTCGCGAGCGACAAGCGTTCGATATTCGACTTCGGAGCGCCCGCCTCGTCGAGCGCGCGTGCGACTTGCGGGTCAGCGAGAAAAGCCCGCATTGCAGCTTCCGTGAGAGGCGGAACACGAATCGAAACCGATCTCGACCTGATCGTTGGAAGGAGCGCGCCCGGCTCACTCGACGTCAGAATGAGTGTCGTTTTGGAGGAAGGCTCCTCGAGGAGCTTTAGAAATGCATTCGCCGCGAACTCTGCTCCCTCCTGCGGAACCATTCGCTCGGCGTCGCCGATAATGAAAATTTTTCTCGACGCCATTGCCGGGCTGAGAGAAGCTTGCTGAACAATCGCGCGAACCGTCGCAACGAAAATTCCTTCGCTGCCGGCGGGCGCCGCGTAGAGTCCGCCGTTCGCGAGACGCTCGACGATTGCATCCTGGTAATCGTCCACCACATCGGCGAGAGCCGGATCGGGATCCTTGGGTCTCGGCCGAGGGAAGTACCAGTGAAGATCGGGATGTGTGAGGTTCCGGCTGTACTCGCAGCCTTTGCATCTGCCACACGGTTTTTCATCAGAGGTGCAAAGAAGAAGCTGCCCCAACCAGAGTGCGAGACGCTGCTTCCCGACTCCTTGCGGCCCGTGAAAAAGGAGGCTGCCCGGAAGTTTGCCGCGCTCGAAGCTCTCCGAAAGCAGGGCGCGAACGGTTTCGTGTCCGTAAAGATCTACGAGTGGCATCAGGTAAATATGGAAGGGTGTGCGCGAGGAGCGACCCGATTCTTCAATGGTATGTGGCGCGCTCGACTGACAATGGAGGGCGATGGCCTATCCTCTACGGCGCTCGTTTCGGCTAAGTTGTCATTAAGGAGGTGTGTCGAAAGTGGCACGTTTTCTGACCTTCGAATCGGGTGTCATGTAATAAGCGGGAGATCGGATGGCGGCAAATCTTACTGGACGAAAAGTGGCAGTCCTGGCGACCGATGGCGTCGAGCAGGTGGAGCTCACGGCGCCATGGAACGTATTGAAAGAAGCTCGAGCGGACGTTTGCCTCGTTTCAATAAAAGAAGGGAAGATTCAGGGATTCATTCACGACGAGAAAGCTGACACTTTCAAAGTCGACGCACTGGCAAAAACAATTTCGGCGGCGGACTTTGACGCGCTCGTTATTCCGGGTGGATTGCGAAATATCGAAGCCCTGCGCGCGAATCCGGATGCGGTGAAGGTTGTGCGCGAATTCATGGAAGCTGACAAGCCGGTCGCCGCGATGTGTCATGGCCCTCGTTTACTCATCGAAGCCGACGCCGTCGAAGGACGAACTCTCACGTCCGATGCCGAAATTGCCGATGAAGTTCGAGACGCCGGAGGATCGTGGGTCGACAGGGCAGTTCAGGTCGACCAGAAATTGCTCACGGGCCGGAGGCCTGAGGATCTCCCCGCGTTTTGCGCGAATCTCGTGAGTCTGCTCGCCAGCGCGATCGATGAACGCCGTCTCGACAAGATGGTCGAGCAGAGTTTCCCTGCGAGCGACCCACTGCCAGGCCCGATTTCCCTTGGCTGACTGAGAGCATTCGCGCTCGTAAAACTCCGAGGCACTTTGTAGCGCAAAGTACTTGACATACTTCCAACCCGCACGGTAAACTACACATATGACGTCCGTCCGACCACTAAGACCGCCCCCGCCGAGCGAGCCGCCGGCGTTGCATGCGCGGGCGATGGACAACCTCGCCTTCATACGCAACACGATGGAAGCTGCCGGTTCATTCACGGCAGTGTCAGGCTGGGGAATGGTTGCGGTGGGTGCGCTCGCGACGCTGGTCGCTGTCATAGCCGAGCGTCAGCCTACACCGGTCGGTGGACTTCGGGTGTGGCTCGTCTCGGCAGCACTGCTTCCATTGGTGATGCTCGGGACAATCGTGCAGAAAGCGCGGCGCGCAAAAATGCCGCTCGTTTCAGGACCTGCAAGAAAATTCGTGCTCAGCTTTTCGCCGCCAATGATCGTCGGCGCACTGTTGACCGTCGTGATGTATAGAGGCGGATTGATTGATGCGATCCCCGGGATGTGGCTTCTCCTTTATGGAACAGCTGTCGTTGCGGGTGGCGCTTTTTCAGTTCAGATCGTACCGGTGATGGGGTTGTGCTTCATGGCGGCCGGTGTCCTTGCCCTGTTCACCCCGATGTCCTGGAATCAGTGGATCATGGGAGCGGGGTTCGGAGGTCTTCACATCGCATTTGGAATTCCAATCGCCAGGAGACACGGTGGCTAAGAATGGAGCGGCGCGTGACGATGCGCGTACGCATGAAAGTGTTCGCGGAGGCGGCATAAGACGCGCGCCATCGCGCAAGCCCGGAGAGCTCGACCGGCTGATTCACGAGAGACTTCGCCTCGGAATCGTCAGCGCGCTCGCGGTCAACGATTCGCTGTCGTTCAGCGATCTCAAGAAGCTCATGAACACGACGGACGGCAATCTGAGTGTCCATGCGCGCAAGCTCGAAGAGGCTGAGTACATCACCTGCACGAAATCCTTCGAGGGTCGTATGCCAAAGACCCAATACAGGTTGACTGCAACCGGACGTCGCGCGCTCGAGCGGTACCTCGATCATATGGAAGCTTTGATTCGCGCAACGCGCGATCGTTAGCTCCGGCCAACTGTATATACAAACATGAACAGCGAATCACCGCGCGGCATTCACGTCGCGATAATCATGGATGGCAACGGCAGATGGGCGACGGCTCGCGGGCAAATGCGCACGGCCGGCCATATCGCTGGTGCGCGCACCGTCCGAAAAATCGTCGAAGCTGCTCCCGACTCCGGAATCGGAACGCTGACGCTCTACGCGTTCTCGGCAGATAACTGGAGGCGCCCGTCGAGGGAAGTTGCGCTTTTGATGCGACTCTTCCGTCGTTATCTCGTCTCCGAGGTCGCGCGATGCGTGACGAACGGCGTGCGGATGCGAATCATCGGTCGCCGCGACAGAATTCCCGGAGAGTTGTTGCGTGCAATCACGGCTGCCGAGCAGGCAACGCGACACGGACGCACGCTCGATCTTCGAATCGCCGTCGATTATTCATCGCGCGATGCCGTGCTCCGCGCCGCTCGCAAAATTCGCTTGTCCGCGAACGGCGATGACGACATCGACCGTGATGAATTCGCCGAGCTTCTTTCGCGCGTCGATCACGGAATTGGAACTTCGAAGGATGTGGACTTGTTGATTCGCACCGGCGGTGAGCAGCGGCTTAGCGATTTTCTTCTGTGGGAATGCGCCTACGCCGAGCTCTACTTCACGCGGCGCATGTGGCCGGATTTTTCGTCGACGGATCTCCGGGAGGCAGTTGAGGAATTCCATGCCCGGGAAAGGAGATTTGGAGCAGTTCCGGAGGCGGCAGCGGGATAAGCGGAACTACGGGATTTGCCGCGAAGACGCAGAGACGCGAAGGAAGCCCGACATTATCCGATGTCGGGCTTCCTTCGCGTCTCTGCGTCTTCGCGGCAAATCCCTGTAGTTCCCCTGTTGTCCTCGAACACCGCTTCGATGCTCCCGAGTGGAACAAATCGCCCTTAACATCTGTTTAATCTCTGCGTCTACCTATTGTGACTGCGCGCATAGTGCGCGCTCCAAATGGAAGCAATCGGAGGTTTTAATGCAGAGAATAAATGCGGCGGCTCTTGGAGCCGCACTGCTGATCGGTATTGCCGGCGTCGCTGGCGCGCAGGCGCAGAGTACTCAGCCGCCCGCAGGAAAAATCCAGAGTCAGCGCGGTCCGGGAGCTGAGGGTCGAAGAGGATTCGGTCGCGGCCGAGGGTTCGGTGGTCTCGCGAAGGATCTCAATCTGACCGATGCACAGAAGTCGCAGCTCAAGACGATTCATGCGAAGTATCGCCCTCAGATGGAGGCGATTCGCACGCAGTACAAGTCACAGTTCGACAATATCCGCGCGTTGCGGCAGAAGGGCGATACGGCGGGCGCGCGAGCAGCTTTCGAGAAGATTCGCGGCGACATTCAGTCCAAGTCGCTCTCGATTCGCAATCAGGAGAATGCGGACATTCGCAACGTCCTCACAGCTGAGCAGCGCACGAAGTTCGACGCGGCGCAGGCGCAGAGAAAGAAGTGGATGGACGAGCATAAAGATGGTCGCGGTTGGGGACGCGGCGATCGCAAAGGTCACGGTGCCGCACCTCAAAAGGGATAACTAGCTGGATCCAACATGAAAAAAGGGTCGCTCTCAAGGGCGGCCCTTTTTTTGTTGTCCGTCAATCCGTCAATCCGCCTATCTGTCCATCCGTCAATCCCGTAAATTTTCTCCGCAGAGTTGCTTCCTCTCAAAAAGGGAAAAAGAAATGCCATTGCGGGACGGAAAACGATATTGCGTGAATCACCCAAATACGCGAATGGGCCGTACCGAGCGCTTCAAAGCCCTCGTGAACGTCGACGGCGCCACAACGTCGGGCACCGGGGGAACGATCGACCCCGGATCCGGAATCATCGTGATGCCCTTCGTCTGTGAGGAGTGCGGGTACCTCGAGCTCTATCTCGCGGACAAAACGCCGGCGGAAAAGAAATAGCAGCTGATGGCGACGCAGGTCGTACAACTGAGGCGCCGCGGATGGGGCGAGACAATGCGCCGCGATTCGTGGTGGATTCAGCCGCTCGTTGTCTTCGTGGGGCTGTCCGCGTTTCTCGTCTATGCGACCTGGGCGGCGTTCCAGAACGCGCATTACCAATACGGCAATTACCTCTCGCCGTTTTACTCGCCACTTCTTTTCGGCGACTCAGCGGATAGCTGGTTCGGGCCAAAACCATCGTGGTGGCCCGGACTGCTTCCGTTTTCGCCGGCCCTCATCATTCTCCCGTTTCCAGGGGGCTTCAGACTCACCTGCTACTACTATCGCGGAGCGTACTACAAAGCCTTCTGGGCTGATCCGTCCAATTGCACTGTGGGGGAGCCGCGCAAAGGATACCGAGGCGAGCGCTCGTTTCCACTCATCATCCAGAACATTCACCGCTATTTCCTCTACTTCGCGCTGATCTTCCTCGTCTTCCTATCGCACGACGTGTGGAAGGCTCTCTGGTTTACTGATCCGAACACGGGCGCGCAGCATTTCGGAATCGGACTTGGCACGCTCATCCTTGCCGCCAACGTGATTCTGCTTGGAGGCTACACATTCGGTTGCCATTCGCTGCGTCATCTCGTGGGCGGCTATCTCGATCGTCTCTCCGGTGCGCCGATTCGAAAAAAGGCGTACGACTGTGTGAGCTGCTTCAATCGTGCTCACATGCGCTGGGCGTGGTTCAGTCTCGTGATGGTCGCGTTCTGCGACATCTACGTTCGAATGCTGTCGATGGGGATCTGGCACGACTGGAGAATCTTGTAGGTGGCCGAATACGAGACGCTGTCGCACGACGTCCTCGTCGTCGGTGCGGGCGGGGCGGGATTGAGGGCAGCGATCGAAGCCGCAAATGCCGGCGCCCGCGTCGGACTGGTCTGCAAGTCTCTCCTCGGCAAAGCGCATACTGTCATGGCGGAAGGCGGAGTCGCCGCCGCGCTCGCAAACGTCGACGATCGTGACAACTGGCGAGTCCATTTCGCAGACACGATGCGCGGCGGACAATATCTCAACAATTGGAGAATGGCCGAGCTGCACGCGAAGGAAGCGCCCGACAGAGTTCGGGAGTTGGAGGCGTGGGGCGCTGTATTCGATCGAACACCCGACGGTCGCATCCTTCAACGCAACTTCGGCGGCCACAAATATCCGCGACTTGCGCACGTTGGAGATCGCACAGGTCTCGAGATGATCCGAACGCTTCAGGATCACGCAATTCATCTTGGAATCGACGTGCAGATGGAGTGCACTGTCGTCACGCTGCTGAAAGATGGTGATCGAATCGCCGGAGCATTTGCATACGATCGAGAGCGCGGTCGATTCAAAGTGTTCGACTCTCGGGCGGTGATTCTCGCGACGGGGGGCGTCGGTCGCGCGTTCACAATCACGAGCAACAGCTGGGAGTACACAGGCGACGGTCAGTCACTCGCGTACCGCGCAGGAGCCGCACTTCAAGACATGGAATTCGTACAGTTTCATCCGACAGGAATGGTGTGGCCGCCGAGCGTGCGGGGGATTCTCGTGACGGAGGGGGTGCGTGGCGAGGGGGGAATCCTCGTGAACCGCGAGGGACGCCGCTTCATGTTCGACGAAATTCCCGAGAACTATCGCAGCCAGACCGCAGACAATGAAGAAGAGGGATGGCGCTACGTTCAAGGGGACAAAAATGCGCGCCGACCCCCTGAGCTGCTGACGCGCGATCACGTTGCGCGCGCCATCATGCGCGAAGTGCGCGAGGGTCGCGGGAGCCCGCACGGTGGAGTCTTTCTCGACATCTCCTGGATCAAGTCGAAAATTTCGAGCGCGCCGGAGCACATTCGAAAAAAACTTCCGAGCATGTACCACCAGTTCAAGCAGCTCGCCGACATCGACATTACTGCGGAGCCAATGGAGGTTGGGCCGACGACGCATTACATGATGGGCGGCATTCGCGTTGACGGCGACACGCAGATGTCGACGCTCCCCGGGTTGTTCGCGGCGGGAGAATCGGCCGCGGGACTTCATGGTGCAAACCGTCTCGGCGGAAACTCGTTGTCGGATCTTCTCGTTTTCGGAAAGCGCGCGGGCGAGTTCGCGGCCAAATACGCGGCGAACACTGCGCCGGCGAAAATTCCTCACGATCAGGTCAAGGCCGCGGCTCGCGCGTCACTCGAGCCGTTCGAGCGCGCTGCGTCCGAAAAATCCACTGAAGGTCCATATCAGGTTCAGCATGCTCTTCAGGAAATGATGCAGGAGCTCGTCGGCATCGTACGGCGCGAAGAAGAGATGCGGCGCGCGCTCGAGGGCATCGAAAGCCTCAAGGCGCGAGCGAAACGAGTGAGCGTTACAGGTAATCGAGAATACAATCCGGGTTGGCATACGGCGCTCGATCTCGAGAATCTTCTTACTGTATCGGAAGCGATTACGCGTTCCGCGCTCGAACGACAGGAAAGTCGAGGGGGACACTTCAGGGACGATTACCCGGAAAAAAGTCCGGACGGTGGAACTTTCAACACTGTCGTTGCTCGCGGGCCGGATGGGAAAATGACCGTAAGGCGCGTTCCGGTTCAGCCCATGCGTGACGATTTGAAGCAGATCATCGAGGAGAACAAGTGACGGCAGCCTCGCACGACATCGTCGCGAGTGGGCAACGCGCAGCCGAGCGGAGCGATCAGAGCGCGGGTGGAGAGTCGAAGAGTGCGACGTTCCGCGTCTGGCGCGGCGATGCATCCGGCGGGGCGTTCGCGGATTATTCGACGTCAGTCTCCGAAGGAATGGTCGTGCTCGATGCGATTCACCAAATACAATCGGAAAGTGCGAACGATCTTGCAGTCAGATGGAATTGCAAGGCCGGGAAATGCGGCTCTTGCTCGGCAGAGGTCAACGGGATGCCGAAGCTCATGTGCATGACGCGGCTCAGCGATCTCGATCTCA
>Ga0137376_10000365_pt1 | contig 19739 bp, 17 predicted proteins | sample SagtaG_23_FD_104814 | JGI IMG/M metagenome (GOLD analysis project Ga0137376, IMG submission 104814) | Vadose zone soil microbial communities from Sagehorn Ranch, Mendocino, California, USA - Sage2_L_20_16 metaG | ecosystem: Environmental > Terrestrial > Soil > Vadose zone | place: USA...
ACACACCGTCCGCTTCCGCGCCGTATGACATGACCGTCGCATTCTTGACCAGCGACATGCGGGATCCCTCCCGCTCGACGGCGCATGCGCTCGAGCGAACCGCACCCCCCATCTGGTTCTCGGTCGTCGACGACGCGAACAGCAGCTGTTCATCGCAGAGTCGCCGAAGCAGCTGCTGATGCCACGCACTGTTCATAGCGTGGCGAAGTAGGATGACGACCTGAATCTGATGCATCGCGAAGATCATGGCCGACGAGCCGCAGGCCATGCCAAGCATGTAGCAGACGTCGACGGCATCGGAGACGGTCGCCCCATCGCCGCCCAGTTCGACAGGGACCAACATGCTCAGCAAGCGATGTTGTCGCGCCGCAGCAAAGGTCTCGAAGGGAAACCGCGAGTCGCGGTCAACTTCGGCGGCATGCTCGGCGGCAGCCGCCGCTACGAGCCGTGCACGCGAGGAAGGATGCGCAGCAGGCGTCTGAGCCCCGGCATCGGGTACATCGAGAGTCTTCATGCGCAACGCCCTGTAATCGAGTGGCTATTGGAACCGCTTTTCATTGGCGGGTGCCAGAAGTGGGCCACTACCCGTGCAAAATGCAGGACCAACCGGTGGTCATTCCGACACGCGGGTAATGCACGACCCAGACCGATCCCTGACCTCACCGCAGTGCGCAGCCGAGCGCCACGGCCTCACCGCGCTCACTCGAACGATCTTCAATCAAATGATGACGTTGCGCGCGGCCTCGAACCCTCGAATTGACCCTATTGCGTGCCGCAAAAGCGCTATACGTGCAACAATAGGTTGTGGCACGAGTCCAACACCCATCCCGTTTTCGAGGTCGAACAAGACTGAAGGACGTTGGCGCGCCGGATGCACCAGTGGCGAGCGTCGACATCGTTCCCATTTGATAACGCATCGCGCAGATCTATTTTGACCGCAGCGATCCCCCGGTCCGAACGCGGCGCGCCGCTTGGCGTGCTGCAGCCCATCAGCGCGTTCCCCGAACGCACCCCAATGTCGAACTCGAACGCGCAGTCCGTCGAGGAAAGAATCGCGGGCGTCGTCCATCGGCTGCTCGCCGCGCACGCGATCGATCGAGACGTGAGCGTGGATGAGGATCTTCGGCAAGCCGGACTGAGCTCGCTGGACATGGTGAGCCTCGTTCTGTCCGTTGAGGAGGAGTTCGACCTGATGGTGCCGGAAGTCAGCATAATGCCGGCAAACTTTCGATCGATCGCGGCGATCAGTCAGGTGGTGGCTTCGCTGCGGATCAAACAGTGATGCCGCTCGATCGTCATGCAAAGCGGCTGCTGGATATGATCACTGCTGGTCGGCGCGATCAAGCCAGTGAGCTCACCGCCGAGTCGCTGCGTCGATCGATGATTCGACTCGCTGAAGCAGCAGACGCGCGTCATGTGCCGATTGGTCATGTCGAAGAGCGGGAGGTGCCAGGCACTGATGGTCCCATCCCGTTACGCATCTACACGCCGTGTGATGCGAACGCGGATCCCCTTCCGTGCATCGTGTACTTCCACGGGGGAACGGGCGTTTTCTGCAGCATCGCGACGCACGACGGGCTCTGTCGAATGCTTGCCAACTCGAGCGGCTGTCGGGTGATCGCAGTGGAGTATCGACTCGCCCCCGAGCATCCGTTCCCGGCCGCAATCGACGATGGGACTTCCGTAACGAGCTGGATCGCCGAACATCCGGCGGAGCTCAGCATCGATCCCGACCGACTCATTGTCGCAGGCGATTCGGCCGGTGGAACGATCGCCGCGGTAATCTGCCAACTGGCTGCGTCCGGCGACGGACCTCGGATCGCGCTGCAGGTGCTGCTTTGCCCGGTGACCGATCTCGCGGCCGAATCAGAATCGCGGCGAGACTTTGCTGAAGGCTACTTCATCGAACGGTCGACGCTCGAGTGGGCTAAGGCCGTTTACTCCGCCGGCGCGGAACTCGGCGATCCGCGCGTGTCGCCACTCCGGGCAAAGTCGCTTGTCGGGTTACCCGCTGCACACATCCACACTGCAGAGTTCGACCCCATGCGCGACGAGGGTGAGGCGTATGCCAGGGCATTGGACGCGGCAGGAGTGGCTGTGCGATACACCTGTCACCCGGGACTCATTCACCACTTCTATTGCATGGCAGGCGCGATTCCGCGGGCGCGCGCGGTATTGGCCTCGGTCGGCGCGGAGATCCGGGATGCGCTCAACGCCGCCTGAGCTAGAGCAGCGGAACTCAGTGCGGAGCGAAGAACTCGATGTACGATCCGATTCGGCCGTTGCGGATCTCGATCATATCGACCAGCTCCGTGAGCACCGTGGTTCCGGTGAGCCGAGAGAAAATGTTCACGCGCCAGTGCACGGCCGCTTTGGCGCCGTCGATCACCAGCGAGACGATTTGCTCGTCGCTGAGCTTGAAGGTCTTGATCATGATCGCAAGCAAGGGACGATACTCTCCGGCGCCGATTGCGGTAACGGCGACCGGCGTCGAGTGGCTCGCCCCAGCGATCTGGAACCGCGCGTCGGGGGAGAACTTCTCATAGACCGCGGCAATGTCGCCGCTCACGCGCGCCGCATAGAGGCCACGCAGCAACTGTTCGGTCTCCCGGCGATCGGTCATCGTGTGGTCCTCCAGCCATCGAGAGTCCGTGAGTTCGTGCTCAGCGACGTCGACGCGCGCCGACCACGCGAAGCATCGTATGATTCGAGGAATTCGGCAATGCCGAGTGCCGGCGGCAGCGACAGCTTGAGCTCTCGCGTGAGCGTAACTGAGCATTCCCGCCAGTCGGGTGAGATGCTGTGCAGTCGGTGACGCGCATACCAGGTCGCGATACGCCGCTCAAGGCGTGGGCGCGCGCACTCGCGCTCACCGCGCCCATTGCACGAAACCCGGCGGTCACGCTGCCGATCCAGATCAGCGAGTTGGCCGACGCGTTCGGCGATAAGATCGCGCTCATTGGCGAGGATGAGACGCTGAGCTATCGCGTGCTCGCCGAACGGTCGAATCGATTTACCCGCTGGGCGCTGGAGCGGGGCCTCGTCCCGGGCGATGTCGTCTGTCTCGTAATGCACAATTGTCCAGACTACCTCGCTGCGTGGCTCGGCATTACACGCACCGGCGCGGTCGCGGCCCTCGTCAATACGAATCTCGTCGGCGACTCGCTCGCGCACGCGATTCGAATAACGGCACCAAAGTGCATCGTAGTGGGCGCCGATCTCGCCGATGCTGTCGCGGCGGTCATACCGAGCCTCGACCCCGCAGTGCGGTGCTGGGTGCAGGGGGCCGCTGCTCACGGCATGGCTTGCATCGATCCCGCTCTTGAACGCCAACCGACGATGACTGTGACGGCGAGTGAGTGCGCGCTACCGTCCACGCGAGATTTGGCACTCTACATCTATACCTCGGGGACCACAGGCTTGCCGAAGGCGGCGAAGGTCAGCCACCGTCGGCTGCTGCAGTGGAGCTACTGGTTCGCCGGACTGCTGGACGCCGATGAGAACGACCGAATGTACGACTGTCTTCCCATGTACCATAGCGTCGGTGGAGTTGTCGCGATCGGATCGATGCTGGTGCGCGGCGGATCGGTCGTTCTGCGCAGGAAGTTCTCGGCACGCGGTTTCTGGGACGACATCGCACGGACCGAGTGCACCCTAATCCAGTACATCGGCGAGCTTTGTCGATTCCTCGTCAACTTGCCGCCGAACCCACGCGAGCGCGAGCACTGCATACGGATCGCGTGCGGCAATGGATTGCGACCTGACATCTGGGAGCCGTTCCAGTCGCGCTTCGCCATCCCGCGAATCCTCGAATTCTACGCGGCGACCGAGGCAAACTTCTCCTTATATAACTGTGAGGGAAAACCGGGCGCGATTGGTCGAATTCCACCTTTCCTAGCTCATCGCTTTCCAATAGCGCTGGTGGCGTTCGACCTCGAGACAGGCGAACCGGTTCGGGACGAGCGGGGCCTCTGCCGCCGATGCGGCGTGGACGAAGTCGGTGAGGCAATCGGCGGAATTGCGACCGACGGCTCTGCGCCCGAGAGCCTGTTCGAGGGCTACACGGATAGCGCGGCGTCTGATCGCAAAATCCTGCGCAATGTCTTCCGCGAGGGAGATGCGTGGTTCCGGAGCGGCGATCTAATGCGGCGCGACGCCGCCGGCTTCTTCTACTTCGTCGACCGCGTGGGCGACACCTTTCGCTGGAAGGGGGAAAACGTGTCTACGGGAGAAGTCACAGACGCGGTCTGCGCCTGGCCTGAAGTGCTCGAGGCAGTCGTCTACGGAGTCGACGCTCCGGGATACGACGGTCGCGCCGGAATGGTTGCGGTGGTCGCCGACGGGGGACTCGATCTCGCTGGATTCCGAACCCACCTAACGATGCGGCTCCCTGAGTACGCTCGTCCGCTATTTGTACGCCTTCTCGGTGAGATCGAGACGACTGGCACCTTCAAGCCGAAGAAGCAAGAGCTCGTGCGTACGGGATTCGATCCTAACGCGACAACCGACGCACTGTTCGTGAACGATCGAGAGGCTGCCGCGTTCGTGCCGCTCGACGCAGAGGCATTCGAGAGGATCCGTTCCGGACGTCTTCGCCTCTGAGCCCGCAAGCGTAGCGCAACTTCGCCGACGTTGCACATGAATCCGCAGGAATTGATTGATGAGTGAGCAGCCAGCGTGTGTTGTCCATAAGTTCGGCGGCACCAGCTTAGCCGACGCAGCGTGTTTTCGGCTGGTCGCGAAGATCGTTGCCGCGCGGCCGGAGCAACGCCGGCTGATCGTCGTCTCGGCGATGGCGGGCGTGACCGACCAACTTGTGCGCGCGGTCCACGTGGCCGGTAAGCGGGATCTCGGCTACCGAGACATCATGGCCACAGTCGGGGCGCGCCACCGGCAGACCATCGCCGAACTGCTGTCGGCCGAGGCCGCGAACCAACTGTGTGATGCGGTCACCCGCGACTTGGAGATCATCGAAGAGGTTCTGCATGTCACGACCGTATTGCGCGGCTATTCGCGGAACGGCCTAGAGCTCGTGTCCGGGTACGGAGAGGTATGGTCGGCGCAGATCCTCGCCGCCCTGCTGCGGCAAGAATACGGGGACATCGATTGGCTCGATGCGCGCGACGTGCTGACGGTGACGCGGACGGACACGGGCGCCGATGTCATGTGGCCCGAGTCACGCGCGCGTGCCGAGGCGTGGGTCGCGCAGCGGAGCGGGCTGCCGAGGACCTTGGTCATCACTGGCTTCGTCGCCTCGACGGACGAAGGTCTCGCGGCGACACTCGGCCGCAACGGCAGCGACTTCAGCGCCTCGATCTTCGGCACATTGTTCGACGCGCAAGAGATCCACATCTGGACCGACGTGGACGGCGTGATGAGTGCCAATCCCCGGCTCGTCACGGAGGCGGTTACGCTACCGACGCTCTCGTACGACGAGGCGATCGAGCTCGCGTATTTCGGCGCCAAGGTCATTCATCCGGCGACGATTTCGACGGCCGTCGAGCGAAACCTCCCAATCTTCATCCGCAACACATTCCGATCGGATCACCCGGGTACGCGCATTCAACAGAAGTCCGGAGCGACAGATCAGGTAAAGGGCCTCGCCACCATCGAGTCCGTCGCGCTCATCAACGTCGAAGGTATCGGGATGATCGGCGTGCGCGGCATAGCGGAGCGATTGTTCGGTGCGCTGCGTGACGAAAGCGTGCAGGTCCTCATGATCTCGCAGGGAAGCTCGGGGAATTCCATCTGCTTCGGCGTGGCGTCCGCGCAAGCCGATCAAGCGCGAAATGCGGTGGAGCGTGCGTTCTTCGCCGAGCGGCTCCATGGACAGATTCGGCGCATCGACGTCACGAAGGGCTGCAGCATTCTCGCCGTCGTTGGCGAGGGGATGGCCGGCAAGCCGGGCGTCGCCGCCAAGTTCTTCAGTGCGCTGGGGAAAGCCGGCGTCAGCTTGCGCGCCATTGCGCAAGGCTTGTCCGAGCGAAACATCTCCGTCGCGGTCGATGCCGCGGACACGCAACGCGCGCTCCGGGCAGCCCACGCAGGGTTCTACCTCTCCAAGCAGACAGTCTCGATCGGGGTCGTGGGTGTTGGTAGCATCGGCAGCACGTTACTTCGCCAGTTGTCGCACCGGCTTCGCAGTCTGAAGCAGGAATTCGACATCGACCTGCGCGTGCGCGCGCTGGCGAGTTCGGGCCGGATGCTGCTCTCGGATCACCCGATTGATCTCGAACAATGGCGCGCGGAGTTGGACGCGCGCGGCGAACCGACAGATCTCACCCGCTTTGCGGCGCACGTCTATGACGACCAACTCCCGCACGCGGTCCTTATCGACTGCACGGCGAGTCAGGAGGTGTCGGAGCTCTACGGCACGTGGCTCGAGCGCGGCGTTCATGTGATCACGCCGAACAAACGCGCCAACACCAGCTCACTCGAGTACTATCGCCGATTGCGGCAGGCAAACCGCACGGTCGGCGCGCACTACCTGTATGAGACCACGGTCGGGGCGGCGCTGCCGATCATTCAGACGTTGCGCGACCTGGTGCAGACGGGCGATGAGATCGTCGAGATCGAGGGAATCCTCTCCGGCACGCTCTCATATCTTTTCAACAGCTTCGACGGCAAGCGGTCGTTTTCATCGTTGGTGACGCAAGCTCGCGAGCTGGGATACACGGAACCAGATCCCCGCGACGATTTGTCAGGCACCGACGTGGCGCGCAAGGTCGTCATTCTCGCGCGCGAGATCGGCATGACTGTGGAGCTCGCGGACGTTGCCCTCGAGGGGCTGGTGCCCAAGGAGCTCACCAAGGGTCCGGTCTCGGAGTTTCTGGCTGAGTTGCCGAAGTACGATGCCCACATGGAACAGCTCCGGCGAGAGGCGGAGGCAAAGGCCGAAGTACTGCGCTTCGTTGGGCGCGTCGGCCGCGATGGTAATGCGAGCGTCGCGCTCCGCAGGTATCCAATCACACATCCATTCGCGCGAATTCAACTCACCGACAACATCGTGCTCTTCCGCACGACCAGGTACAACGAGAATCCACTGGTGGTGCAGGGCCCTGGGGCAGGGCGCGAGGTCACCGCAGCGGGCGTGTTTGCGGATCTTCTCCGTCTCGCTTCATATCTCGGCGCATCGCTGTGATCAACAGGTGCGTCACGAACTCCATCGGGCGCGGACCCTTGCCCGCCAACGTTAGGCGGCCACAACCCGGGCCGCGACGCGTAACGCATTCGCCGCAATCGGTTGCGAAAGAGTGAAAGCAGGGAATCGAGGTTCCGCGCGGGAGGCGAGCAACTCGACCCCTTTTTATGAGGTGCTCACGCTCGACGTCTAGATCACCTGGGCACGGCGCTTTCGTTAGACTCGTCTCATGACTTCGACGCTCTGTGGCATGGGCGCGGCATATTTGGGGGAGCCGTCGAGACGCTAAAGCCCGCATCTCGATCAAAACCAACAACTTCACTTGGCTGAGCGGACCCGCATAGGTCCTGCTGAAGGAGCACTTGCGCGGTCGATGTGGGCTTCGCGTCTTCAGGCTCACGGTTACATCGCATTCGTCTTTTGCACCTCCCTCAATGTCCGCGTCGAATCGCCGATCGCGTCCGCCACTGGTTTTGATCGCCAATGATCAGGAATGGTCGGCACGGTCACTCGAGAGTGTGCTGGGCCCTCGTGGGTATGCGGCGCTCCGAGTGACGACCTCGGAGCGGACTCTCGAGCTCGCGCGAATTGCACAGCCGGACGCGATCATCCTCGACATGGCTCTGCCAGAGCTCGGTGGTCGGGTGGTGTGCGAGCGCCTGCGTCAAGACCCGCGGTTGCCGCTCAGCGTACCGATCATCTGCACGACGTCGGCAATTGGGAGCCGGAGTGAGCGGCTCGATGCGTATGCGGCGGGCGCATGGGAGTTGTGCGCCGAACCGCTCGACGCGGAGGCCCTGCTGCTGAAGCTAGATACGTTCGTGCAGGCGAAGCTCGCCTCCGACCGGATTCGCGAGGAGACTCTCGTCGACGACGAGACGGGACTCTACAATGCACGCGGACTGGCGCGTCGCGCCCGGGAGATCGGTGGCGAGGCGATCCGGCGCAGCGATGCCCTGGCCTGCGTGGTCTTTACCCCGGAGCGTGAATCACCATTGAGCGAAGCCGATCCAGCGGACGGCGATCGGATAATCGCCGAGACGGTGAGCCGCGTCTGCCAAGTGAACTCGCGTCTGTCTGACGCCGTTGGTCGTCTTGGGCCTAACGAGTACGCGATCATCGCTCCCGGGACTGGCGAGGAGGGCGCGGAGCGGATTGTTGCTCGCCTGCGCGACTCGTTCGAGTCGGAACGAATTCGGATCAACGAGCGCGAACATCGTTTCCGGCTTTCCGCTTCGGTCGCGGCCGTGACGAATCTGGCCGAGTCCTCCGTCGATGCGATGGAGCTCCTGTTCCGAGCAACGACATCGCTCCGACAGGCCCGCGGGCATCATCCCGGAGCCGAATCAGCCGTTAGGCAATAGTTCGTTGATCGCCTGGATCCGCCGCGCGCATCGCGTGCGCGTCGGAGTGCGCGTCGTCCTCACGCGGCGAAGCATCGCGGCGTAATATCCGCGCGCAAGTGCCAACCGACCCGGGAAAGCAACCTGCAAACCGTTGTGGCAACGCCGCTGCGCCGCGCGCATTTGCGGGCGAATTACCGTATGCAAGTCCAGGCCCATCGCTAAGCTCTCGCCCTGACAGCAACTTGCTTCGGAGAGGTAGCCGCGTGCTGTTGCACGAAAGCAACACGCCACGAAACGACTCCGGTCATTTCGTCAAGAGTTATCAAGAGTTATTAGGAAACTGAAACGCGGGCGCTACAAGTGAGGCTGCAGTCCATCGATTTAGTGCTTGACAGTTCGTCCCGGCCGGCTTAACAAGAGGGCATTCATTGTGACCTAACTCACCCCTGGCGCTCCAGCCCGGAGCGCTGTAACCGCTGCCCCTCGAGATCGCCACTCATATTGCGGCTCCGCCGTCGACGAGGCGGAGACCGAACCACAGTTGTTCGCCCCTAAACCAGTACCGGATTCGGACCGAAGGAGGACTGAATGGCTACTGCATCTTTCTCTCGAACTAACTCTGACGACGATGTAGCACGAGCAGGATCGCCTGATGGTGATACGCTGGACATTTCGCCGGAGTTGAGAGAATCGATTCAGGTGCTGGTGATCGACGACGATCGAACGCTGCGAGAAGGTTGCGCAAGCATGCTGCAGATGAGCAAGTATAACGCGAGCTTCGTCGGTCGAGGGGACGAGGCGCTGGAGCTGCTCAAACGGCGACGCTTCGACATCGTCCTGTGCGATCTCTATATGAGCGGCGTGCCCGGTATGACGTTGCTCCGCGCCGCGCTCGCCACCGACCGCGGTACGCTCGTGATCATGATGACGGGCAATCCGAGCGTGACGTCGAGCATTGAGGCACTACGCGCGGGCGCGTGGGACTATCTCCCCAAGCCGTTCTCGGCGACGCATCTCGAAGTGCTGCTCGGCCGAGCGGCGCACGCGGTGATCGTCGCACGGGAGACGCGGGAGATGCAGCGATCGATGATCGCGGACGTGAGCAACAGCGAAAAGGTATTGCTCCTCGGCGCTGCGCCCGCCTTCCAACGTGCGGTGGAACTCGCGAGACGCGTTGCGCAGACTGACGCGTCCGTGATGATCACTGGCGAGAGCGGCACCGGCAAAGAGGTGATCGCTCAGTTCATCCACCGGCACAGTCGTCGCGCGAGTCGCAAGATGGTTCCCGTGAATTGCGCCGCGCTGCCGGAGCCGCTGCTCGAGTCCGAGATGTTCGGACATCGGAAGGGCGCCTTCACCGGCGCCGACCGCGACAAACCAGGCCTGCTCGAGACGGCGCACGGCGGCACGCTGTTCCTGGACGAGCTGACGGAGATGTCACACCCCATCCAAGCGAAGCTCCTGCGCGTTCTGCAGGACGGTGTCGTTCGCCGCGTTGGCAGCGAGCAGCAGGATGCTGTGGTCGATGTCAGGTTCGTGTGCGCGACGAATAAGAATCCGGAGGAGGCAGTAAGGAACGGAGTTCTGCGCGAGGATTTGTTCTATCGGCTTCGTGTCGTCCCCATTCGGCTCCCGGCGCTCCGCGAGCGCATCGAGGACATTCCGATTCTTGCCAAGCATTTCCTCGGGCACTATTGGAGTCGGCACCGTCGAAGAAACGAGGCAATTCCGACGCTGCGGCCAGAGACCATGGAGTTCTTGCGTACGTTGACCTGGCGCGGGAACGTGCGTGAACTACAGAACGTCATCGAACACGTTGCGGTGCTCGCTGAGCCGGGGCAGCCGCTCAGCCCCGATGACATCATGCTCTCAGACGATGTCTCACCCGTCGGCGCCGAGTCGGCCATGCCATCGGGTATGTTGGACGGCGCCTATCACTTGGCGAAGGACCGTCTGGTCACGTATTTCGAGAAAGAGTATCTGTCGCGGCTCGTGTCGCGTGCGGGCGGCAACATGTCCAAAGCGGCACGACTCGCGAGCATCGATCGAACGACGCTGTACCGACTCATGGAAAAGCACAGTGTCCATCGAGAGGATGCGGGCGGGGCAGTCTGCTGACCAGGCAAAGCGTGTAACTCAAGCTGCGCACGGTATGCTGGCCGAATGGGCCAGTGATGTTTGCGCGCTCCTACAGCGGGCGGCGGACGGAGTGGTCAGTGCGACAGCCGATGGCGGCGCCGAAGCGCGGCGCCACATCGGCCTGCTCTCGCGCGCGATTGCTCAGGCGAGTTTGGGCGAGGCGCCCAACCTTGGGACATTGCCTTCGTACGCGTCTGCACGCCGGCTTTTGGACGCATTGCGCAACGAGTTTCTGAACCTCGCGTCGCAACCGCCGCTGCCGAGCGCGGCAGAGTTGCTGAGTGCCTTGCGGGGCATCGAGAGTGTCCGCAGCGCGCTCGATACCGATGCGGCGCAGCGACTCGCGAGCCGCATCTCGAGCCCGAATGCGCTCGAGACTGTCGCGGCCGTAGCCCACGACATGCGATCGCCCCTCACGTCGGTGTTATTTCTGGTGGACGCAATGCGCACGGGGCACAGCGGACCAATCACGTCCCATCAGGAGCGTCAGTTGTTATTGGTGTATGGTGCGGTCTTCGCTCTCAGCTCACTCGCTTCTGATTTTCTCGATCTCGCGCGTGGGGGCGATCGCCTGTTGGACCCCGTACCGGTCCCATTCTCGATCAGCGAGTGCCTTCATGTGGTGCGAGACATTGTGCAGCCGATCGCCGAAGAGAAGAAGCTCGATGTCATTCTCGCGGCCCCGGAGAAGGGCGATCGTCGCGTCGGCCAGCCGACGGCACTGACGCGGGTGCTGCTCAACCTAACGACGAATGCGCTCAAGTTCACCGATCAAGGAAACGTTACAGTCTCCGTGAAGGGCGTCTCGAGGACGCAGCTGGAATTCGCCGTCAGCGATACAGGTCGAGGAATTCCCCCTGAAGTCATCGACACGTTATTCGACGCCTTCCGCCAGCAGTCGCGGTCCGGAAAGACAGTATTCTCCAGCGCGGGGCTCGGACTATCGATCTGTCAGAAGCTCGTGTCGGCGATGGGTGGCACCCTCGGGGTCGAGAGCGTATACGGGGAGCGGACGTGTTTTTCGTTCCGCTTGAACCTGCCGCTCGCGCCCCGCATCTGATTCGCCGCAAGAGTTACTTCTTGCGCCCGTCCTTGTTCGTCTTCGGGAACTTCTCCTGCAGGCGAGACTCGAATTCCCGTTCGCCGTACCCGATGTAAATCTGACGCGGGCGCGCGATTTTCTGCTCCTTGTCGTTGAGCAGCTCCTCCCATTGCGCCAGCCAACCGGACGTCCGTGCCACCGCGAACAGCACGGTGAAGAAGTCCGTCGGGAATGCCATCGAGCGGTAAATGAGACCCGTATAAAAGTCGACGTTCGGGTATAGTTTGCGCGACACGAAATAATCATCGTGGAGCGCGGCTTCCTCGAGCTTGAGCGCGATCTCGAGATCCTTGTCCATTCCGATCTGCGCGAACACCTGGTCGGCGAGGCGCTTCACGATCTTCGCGCGCGGATCGTAGCTCTTGTATACGCGGTGACCGAATCCCATCAGTCGCCCGCCCTTGCCGCCCTTCACGCTGTCGATGAACGCCGGAACGTTTTTCGGATGGCCGATCTCCTCGATCATGCGCAGCACGGCTTCATTTGCACCGCCGTGCAGCGGGCCGTAGAGCGCGGCGATTCCGGCGGCGATGGCCGAGAAGGGATCGACCTCGGATGAGCCGACGGCGCGAACGGCATTCGTCGAGCAGTTCTGCTCGTGATCCGCGTGAAGAATGAACAACACTTCGAGCGCCTTCACGAAAACCGGATTCGCCTCGTACTGTGGCTCTGACATGCGCGCGACCATGGAGAGAAAGTTCTCAACATAGCCGAGATCGTTGTCGGGGTAGATGAACGGCAGGCCTTTCCCGTGGCGGTAGATGAACGCGGCGAGCGTCGGCAGCTTGGCGAGCAGGCGGATGATCGAGATGTAGCGCTGGTCGGGATCCTTGATGTTCTTCGCCTCGGGGTAGAACGACGACAGCGCGGCAACGCTCGAGCAAAGCATCGACATCGGATGCGCGTCGTAGCGAAATCCCTCCAGGAAGCGCTTGATGTTCTCGTGCACGTAAGTGTGATACGTGATGTCGTGCACCCACCGGTCGTACTCCTTCTGTGCCGGCAGCTCACCGTTGCGCAGCAGCCACGCGACCTCGAGGAAGGTCGCGCTTTCGGCAAGTTGCTCGATCGGGTAGCCGCGATAGCGAAGGATTCCCTTGTCGCCGTCGATGAACGTGATGGCACTCCTGCACGACGCGGTGTTCATGAACGCCGGGTCGTACGTCATCATCCCAAACTCCTCGGGAGCAGTCTTGATCTGGCGCAAATCCATGGCGCGGATGGCCGTGTCGCCTTCGACGCCACCTTCCAGTATCTGCACCGGATAGTTTTTGCCGGTGCGGGAGTCTTTGATGTCGAGTGAACCAGTTGCGCGTAGCTCCGCGCCGGGCGCTTGGGGCGCGGTCGCCGTTATGGTGTCTGGCATGCGATCTGTCTCCACTGGATTACCGGCGGCTGCCTTCACCGAGCCGCGCTCTCGCAATCTATTCGCGCATTCGCACCAGCGGCATCCAACCGTCATCGTGGGTCGCCATGGTGTCGCCGCTCACAGTGCGGAAGCCACGAGCTTCCGCCACCGCCCACCTCGTACTCATCATCATTCGTGCAATTGTCCGCTACGCTGCGCCTCATTCTCGTAGTTGTCGCCGCAACGATCAGCGGCGTCATGAATTCGGTCGCCGGCGGCGGCACTCTCCTCACATTCCCCGCTCTGGTCGGACTAGGGATCACGCCGATCGTCGCCAACGCCACCAGCACGGTTGCGCTCTGGCCCGCGTCATTGAGCAGCATCGTGGGGTATCGCGAGGACCTCAGAGGGGCACTGCCGTGGGCGGGAGCTTTCGCGCTGCCAAGCCTCCTCGGCGGCGCGGTCGGAGCCTTGTTGCTCATGCACACATCGCCGGAGCGGTTCTCCGCGATCGTGCCGTGGCTCGTGTTGGGCGCGACGGCTCTGTTCATCCTTCAGGAGCCGGTGATGCGTGCAATTCGCAGCCGTCAGGATAGTGATGGCAGCAATTTCGCCTACCAGGTCGGCGCTGGTACGGACGCCGTGCGCACGGCGTCACTTCCTTCGCTGTCGATTCTTTTCTACCAGTTCCTCGTGTCGATCTACGGCGGGTATTTCGGAGCAGGGGTCGGTATCCTGATGCTCGCCGTGCTCGGTTTCGTGGGACTCACGAACATCCACCGGATGAACGGACTGAAGAACTGGGGTGGATTGTGCATGAATGCGCTCGCAGCGCTGCTGTTTGCATTCAGTCAGCTGGTAAATTGGCCCGTCGCGTTGAGTATGGCCGCGGGCGCGCTGGTGGGCGGCTACGCAGGGTCGCGAGTCGCGCGGCGCGTCGGCGAGCGTGCCGTACGCCTGGCGATCATCATGATCGGGTTGGGGAGCGGAGTCGTGATGCTCGTCGGCCAGCTTCACGGCTAGAGTTGGCCGTCAGACACTGCCGGCTGACAGGACATTCGGCGCAGCGCGCGACACGAGCGGTGCATACCAGCGCGCCGAGCTCGATGATGGCCTGGTTATGCGTCCAGGTCGCGCGACCGGTGCGAGGCAGCAGCGCGCGCGCGATGCGCCAGATTTCGCGTTTGCCCGCCGCCGTTCTGTCGTCGACGTCGGGGACGAAGGCGCGCCGCAGTACGCGCGCGACGTTGGTGTCGACGAGCTCCGCGCGCCGCTCGTACGCGAACGACGCGATGGCACCCGCGGTATAGTCGCCGATCCCGGGGAGCTTCCGCAGCAGCCGCGGATCCGAGGGCAGTGGTTCGTTAGGCAATGCGCCCTGCTGCGTCACGTCGCGAGCGAGGCGATGGAGGTTGCGGGCACGAGCATAGTACCCGAGTCCCTGCCACGCCTCGCGCACCTGTGCCGGATGCGCACGCGCCAACTGCGTGAGTGTCGGGAAGCAATGGAGGAACCGATCGTAGTACGCGATGACGCGCGAGACCTGGGTTTGCTGGAGCATGAGCTCCGACACGAGCACGCGATATGGATCGCGGGTCTTTCTCCATGGAAGGTCGCGGCCGCTGCGCCGATACCATTCTCGCAGCCGGCGACTGAAGGCCGCTTGACGTGTCTGGTCCTTGCTCTTGCGCTTCACGACGTCGGCGGGAGTGTCACTTGTCGATCGACCAGCCCGCGGCACGCTCGGATTCCGGCACGTCGGCGCGATACATGATCACGCGCGCACGCTCGAGCGTGATCAAACCTCCACCGATCATCTCATCGAGGTCCGGAAGAATTGTCTGAATGCGCTCTTCGGTCTCGACGCACTCGACGACGATCGGCAAGTCGAGCGAGAGCTCGAGAAACCGATCGGTGCGAATGTGACTGCTCGCACCGAAGCCCATGATCGCCCGGTATACGGTCGCTCCCGCATAATGCTTTCGCCGCAGTAGCTGCACGATCTCGGTATACAGCGGGTGGCCGTTGTACTTGTCGCGCTCTCCGATGTGGATGCGCATCAACACTCGCTCACCTTTGAACCCGTGCATCACGGCACCGTCAACTCTGCGATCGCATGGCCAGCAGCTCGCGCGCGGCGACGATGCCGAGCCACGTACCCGCCAGCGAGAGGACGACGCTGAGAAGCACGTAACCGCCGGCGCGCAGTCCCTCTCCGTCCTCCAGCAACAACATGGTGTCGTAGCTGAAGGTGGAGAAGGTCGTGTAGCCACCGCAAAACCCAGTCGTGAGGAGCGCGCGGACCTCGGGTGAGATCGCGACGGTGCCGAGTGAATAGCGCAGCAGGAACCCAAGCAGCAACGAACCAGAGACGTTCACGACGAGCGTACCCGCGGGGAAGTCGGGGCCAACACGCTGCTGGACGATTGTGGCGAGGGCGAAGCGCGCGACACCGCCCACCGCGCTGCCGAGCGCGACGTACCACCAGATCATATCGCCAATCGCGATACTGAACGAGCAACCAACTGCGAGTGCACGGGTCGTCTGTTAGCTTGCTGACGTCGGCCATCGGCCAAGCGCATCATGTCAGAGTGCTCGCGGAGTATGCAACCTAACCGACCGGTTCTTGGCAAGGGTGCGGCGCGGCGTCGCGTCGTGATTCGCGCGACAGTTGTCGCCATGATCGCAGTAATCGGCGTTCCGGTCGGACTCCTGGCACACGCGCACCTGCGACGAAGCGAGCCGGCGGCGCGCGAACGACTCGCGTTACCGCCGACGGCGATCCGCCTCTGGTTCTCCGAGCGACCGGAGCTGGCGTTTACGCGAGTCCGCCTGCGCGGCGCCGACAGCTCCGAGATTCAGCTCGGCGCCGTCGGACGTATGGCGAACGATGCCTTTGGCCTCACCATTCCCGTTCCGGCAACACTCGCGACGGGACCGTATACGGTGCTCTGGCAGACCGCTGCCGCCGACGGGCATGCGTCGCGCGGAAGCTTCACGTTCGAGATCGTCGCGGGCGCGACACCGCCAGTCGCTATGCGAGACACGGTAGCCCCGGCTCGCGATGGCCACGCGCTGATTCGCGTCGACAGCACGGCCGAGGAGCCGCCGCGGCTCAACGCGACGGCAGCAACACGCTGGCTTGAGTTCGTGGCGATGCTCGCCGTCGTCGGCGCCGTGGTGTTCCGGCTCGTCGTGCTTCCCCTTGCGCAACGGGCGCGGCTCGGCGCTTTATCGGACGACACACTCGTCGAGATCGTCGATTCAGTGCGGAGGCTGGCCCAGAGCGCCCTCGTGCTGTTGCTCATCGCGGCGGTCTGGCGCTTTTTCGCCGAAGCGAGCGCTGTTCTTGGACCGGACCGCTCCGTGGATCGGTTGGCGCTACGTACATTGCTGGGGACGAGTTGGGGCCTCGGTTGGCTGGTGGGTGTCATCGGCGTCGTCGTCGCGGCGATCGGCTTTTCGATGGTGCGGCGCGTGCGTACTGAAGCCGGATGGGTCGTAGCCGCGTTAGGCGCAATGGCGATTGTCATCGCCCCGGCGCTCACCGGCCACGCGAGCTCGACGCCACCAATCGCCCTCTCGCTCGTTCTCGACATGCTCCACGTGCTCGCCGCGAGTGCATGGCTTGGCGCTCTCCTGACGCTGCTGTTCGCGGCGCTACCGTTTGTGAGAGGCACGCGGGCGATGAGCGCAATCGGCTCCGGGCCATTGGTCGCGTCGCTTGTGCGCGCCTTCCATCCGGTTGCGCTGACCTGTGGCGCGGTCGTCGTCGCGACGGGCCTCTGCGCGACGTGGCTCCGTTTGCCGGCGGTTTCTTCGCTGTGGGACAGCGCATACGGGCGCGTGCTACTCCTGAAGCTCGCGTTCGTCGCGATCGTCGTTATGCTCGGCGCTCTGAACTGGCGGCGAATTCTACCGTCGCTCGGCGATGATCGCTCGGCAGCGCGCATCACACGAACGGCGGGCGCTGAATTGACGATCGCGGCGCTCGTGCTCGCGGTCACCGCCGTTCTCGTCTCCACCCCACCGCCGGAGAGCGCGCAGCGTGGCGCGTCGAGCGTGAGCCCGGTCCACTCCCCAGTCGCTAGCCCGTGACAAACTCGTATATGACCGCAACCGCGCCGAGCATCTTACCGATCACTTTTGACGACGTGGAGCGAGCACGCGAGCGGCTCGCGCCGTACCTAACGGTGACGCCACTCCGCCGGTACCCGCTCCTCGACGCGGCGGCGGGCCTAACGCTGTTCGCGAAGCACGAGAATCACCAGCCGACCGGGTCGTTCAAGGTGCGGAATGGGCTCTCTTTTATGACGGCGTTGTCGCCGTCGGAGCGCGCTCGAGGCGTCGTCGCGGCGTCAACAGGCAATCATGGCCAGGGGATCGCATTCGGGGCGGCGCTGGTCGGCACGACGGCGACGATCTGTGTTCCGCGCGGGAACAACCCCGAGAAGAACGCGGCAATGCGCGCGTGGGGTGCGACCGTGGTCGAGGAGGGACGCGACTACGATGAATCGTTGCGCGCGATGCAGCGGATCGCCCGCGAGGAGGGACGGGTCGTCGCGCACTCGACGAATGACCCGCGTATCATCGCGGGTGCGGCCACGATGACGCTGGAGATCGTCGAGCAGGCCGGCGATGAGGGTCTCGACGCCCTCGTGCTCGCGGTTGGCGGCGGTTCGCAGGCGGTCGGTGCCCTGACTGTTGCGCGTCGGCTGGCACCACGGCTGGAGGTGTACGGCATTCAAGCCGAAGGGGCGGCCGCGCAGCACGATTCGTGGCACGCGCGTGAGCCGCGCACCACCGAACGCGCCAACACGTTCGCCGAGGGCGTCGCGACGCGCTCGACCTACGAGTTGACGTTTCCGGCGCTTGTGGAAGGGCTCGCGGGGTTCGTGACCCTGAGCGAGGCGGAGATCGCGGAAGGCGTGCGCATGATCCTCTCGACGACGCACAACCTGGTGGAAGGGGCGGGTGCGATGGGCGTCATGGGCGCCATGAAGCTGCGTGAGCGCCTAACGGGCAAACGCGTCGCGGTGGCATTCTGCGGTGGTAACCTGGATTCGGGCGTGCTGCGGCGGATCTTGAATCGGGACATGTGAGCCGCCTGACAGTCAGCTCACTTTCCGCGTTTTCCTCTTCAGGAAGTCCATCAAGATGAACTGGCCGAGTGTCATCGTCGTCGTGAAGTAGGCCTTCCCGCGGCTGATCTCGGAGACGCGCTTCACGAACTCGACGAGTGAGCGGTCGCGCGCGAGCATGAAGGTGTTGATCATGATGCCGCTGCGACGGCAGTTCGCCACCTCGCGCAACGTCTGCGCGATGACGGTCGCATCGAGGCCGAACGAGTTCTTGTAAATCTGCCCGTTGGGCATCGTTAGGGCGCTCGGCTTGCCATCGGTGATCATGATGATCTGGCGCATGTCTTTCTTTTGTGCCAACAGCAGGCGCCGCGCGAGCTTCATGCCTTCAGCCGTATTCGTGTGATAGGGGCCAACTTGTGCCGTGGCGAGCGCGGCCAGCGGAATCTCCTCGGCCGAATCATGGAAGAGAATGACCTTGAGCGAATCACCCGGGAATTGCGTCCGGATGAGATGCGTCAACGCTAGCGCGACTTTCTTCGCGGGCGTGAACCGGTCCTCGCCGTACAGGATCATGGAGTGCGAGCAATCGAGCATCAACACCGTCGCGCACGACGAGCGGTACTCGGCCTGACGCACCATGAGGTCCTGATAGTCGAGCTCCATCGGCACCTCGATCTTGCCGGTGCGCGCCAGTGAGTGCTTGAGCGTCTCGTTGACGTCGAGATTCAGCACATCGCCGAACTCGTATGCCTTGCTGTACCCGTCGGCCTCGATGCCGGTCGCGAGATATTGGGTGTCGTGGCTGCCGAAGCTCGACTTGCCTAACGAACCAAGGAGTCCTCGGAGCGTCTTGTACCCGAGAAAGTCGATGCCCTTGTCGGTGAGATTGAACTGCACGTCGCGGGCGGCGGCCTTCGCCAAGCTGCCGGGACCCTCGAGAGGTTGGTGGCCGGCCGGCATCTGCGGCGGCGCTTCCATCGAGAGGTAGCCTTCCTTGATCAGCCGCTGGACGAGCTCATCGAGCAGCTTTGCGAGCTTTGCCTGTCCTTCCTCGTCACCCTCGCCACGCAACGCCTCGAGCATCTCCGGCGTGAATTGCCCGCTCTCGATGAGCGCGTTCAGGATTGCCTGACGCAGCGACTCGAGCGAGCGATCGCCGTCATCGCCGAAGTCCCATCCGTAGTACGGCTGCTGATTCTTGCCGCCGGCAAATCCCGATTGCAGGAGGAAGTCGGCAAGCTTGTCGAGCAGCGACTGGAGATCGACCGCGTCGGCCATCTCCGGGCTGAACTTCGTGTAGGTGTGGAATCGCATTCGGCCTCCTCTCGAAGCATACGCGTCCACGCGTTGGAAGTCACGGTGCGCCGGGTCAGCATCTCGACGTCGCGCCGGTAGATTGTCTTGCGAAATGCCAGCCAGCCTGAACCCCTTCCGCGCCCTCCGCCACCGCAACTTCCTGCTCTTCTGGTCCGGCCAGACCCTCTCACTCATCGGCACGTGGATGCAGTCGATGGCGGAAGGGTGGCTCGCATTCGAGCTCACGCGGAATGCGTTCCTGGTCGGGCTCGTGGCGGCATCG
>Ga0137376_10000368_pt1 | contig 19675 bp, 24 predicted proteins | sample SagtaG_23_FD_104814 | JGI IMG/M metagenome (GOLD analysis project Ga0137376, IMG submission 104814) | Vadose zone soil microbial communities from Sagehorn Ranch, Mendocino, California, USA - Sage2_L_20_16 metaG | ecosystem: Environmental > Terrestrial > Soil > Vadose zone | place: USA...
AGGCTGGTCAGGGACAAGGAGCCCGCCGCCCCCTAATGTATCCCAGAACAGATTTGGCGGACATGACGATATGAACGGCGGTCCAAATGCAATGAACGGGCTCGGAATGCAGATGGGTGGCGGCGGCTTCAATATGGGCATGGGAAGCCCAGGATTAGGTTTACCCGGCTTGGCAGGGATGGCGCCTATGAACCCCTTCAACATGAACGTGTTGAGCGCGATGGGTATAAGTCCCGAAGCACAGCTACTTGCTGCACAGATGGCAGCATCCGGATTTGGTCAGGCTGGCAATTGGCTCGGAATGCAACCCATATCCCCCGCTTCGCAGAACAACAGAAGAGGTCCTTCTAGTGGAAGATCTGCTGGGTTGAAAAGTGCGTCCAGCACTGGCAGCCGGGGTGAGGGCGGAACGCCAAAGATGGAGGACGACGTTGATCCGGCCATGTTGAATGATGTGCCTGCCTGGCTTCGAAGCCTGAGATTGCACAAATATACTCCAAACTTTGAAGGCATGAAGTGGCAAGATATGGTCGTAATGGACGAAGCGCAGCTCGAAGGGAAGGGAGTATCGGCTTTAGGTGCGAGAAGAAAGATGCTCAAGACGTTTGAGCTGGTTAGGAAAAAGATGGGCATGGAGGGAGGTTCGGCGACGACACCCGGCGCCACCAAGGCCACCTGAGGCTTGCGGACTATATCACCTTATGATCGATTCTGGACAGGATCTTCCAGTTTTCTCTACTATGTTGTGGCTCTACGTTCCTTAGTCTGTCATGTGTCTTTGTAAACTCTCTATATATTTTTCCACGTATCTCACGAGATGTCACTGCGAGTGATCGCGCAATCGCTCGGGTACCCAAAACAAGTGACCAGCGTAGCTATAAAATTGTAACACCTCGGTGTCCAAATCATAACTTCCCTTCAGCTTTATCCATGCTTCCCGAGCGATCCAGCCGCAACGCGTCGCCCCTGCGCCCCGGTTTCGTCAGCACAACCTCATACCAAATAGACAACCCGTCTGTCGCAGACGATTTGCACCCCACTATCCAGGCCGGACGTGTTGCCGTCATCACTGGCGCAGCCAACGGTATCGGCCGAGCTGCAGCTATAGAACTAGCAAAGTATTAGTGTCTCAAACCCTTGCCGCAACGCCCCCTGATCGCTTGAAATTACCAGGCTGGGATTAAAAATTGCGATCGCAGATGTACAGAAGGACCAGCTGCAGGCAGTAGGCAAAGAACTTGCCGACATCATTGACGAGGCAAACATCATGATCATACCCACCGATGTATCAAAGTTGGAAGAAGTGGTCAGGCTCAAAGACAAAGTCTACGATACCTGGGGCGAGGTGAGAATCACGACCCGTGTTCCCGACGCTGTCATCGATTCAACTTGCTCCCACCTCTCTTGCATGCTTGATGTTCACCCTTTGCCCATTTCCCCCCTGCCCCGTACCTGTCGCTGACCCCCACGTGCGATTTCTTGCCTTTGATTATTTCTCAGTTTCAGATTGCTATTCCCGACTTTACTTATTCGACGCACAATACCTCTTTCTTCGCCGAATCGGATACTTACCTATCTTCAGGTCACCGTGCTCCTCAACAATGCCGGCATTGCGCCAAAAGGTGATTCATGGCGTGGTTTGGACAATTGGCACAAGATCTTCGATGTCAACCTCTTTGGGTGGGTTAGACGTTAGCCTGGCCTGATTTGGATCAAGGTTGCTGATGATTCGTTGTGCAGAGTTATAAATGTCCAGCAAACGTTCGTTTCTGTGAGTTTTCCGTTCACTGGGCGACATTATTATGTACAAGATATTCCAGGCCATGCTCCACCAAGAGAATGCCGCCATGATAATCAATACGGGATCAAAGCAAGGGATTACCAACCCGCCGTAAGTGCATAAAAGTTTCATCTCATCTTGTTGTAATCAGTTTTATTAGTGGAAACTCGGCTTACAACGCCTCCAAGGCAGCTATCAAGAGTCTGACAGAGAGTCTTGCTCATGAATTGCGTGAGCGGCCATCGAGTAGTGTTACTGCTCATCTGTTTATGTGCGTTTCGCGCCATTTTGGTTTGTTTCGTTCTCACAAGATGACATCATCACTCTTGTAGTCCTGGTTGGACATTTACCGCGCTTGCCGGAAATGACGGCGCAAAGCCGAAACCCGCGGGCGCATGGACGCCAGAGGAGACCGTGCTGTACATGCTTGACAAAGTGCGGGCAGGAGAATTCTATATCGTCTGCCCGGACAATGAAACCAAGCGACAAGTTGATCAACTGCGCATCATGTGGGCTGCGGCTGACATAGCCGAAGGGCGGCCAGCATTGAGTCGCTGGCACCCCAACTACAAGGCGTTGTATGAAGAATATATGCGAGAAGGTCTGGCACAGTTGGAATGAAGTTGACAATTAGAATTAGAATGAAAGCGATGTATTCTTGGGTTGGCAAAAACTTGAATGTAGTTTACTAATGACGCTCCCCAATTAGCTGGTGCCGCGAGTTGCCGGCTACGATTACTAGCTTCCCCCACACAATGGGATGCGGCGTGCGACGGACCTTGTCCGAAAGCCAATACAGTTCGCGAAAACCGCGTACGTACCTGACATACGTACCAGCTGCAAAAGGTAAGCGATTTATTGCATGCAACATCATGTGAGCTTGAAACGGATGAGTACGTCTCAAGTTCCGAGCACCGCCCCTGACACCGGCCCCCAATAACGGTAACATTCGCCGATCACTGCCACTATATAAGCCTTCTCGTGCTCTAAGATTTGTCTTCTATATCCCATCATGTCCACTCAAAGTCACGTTCAACCGGATGCTTCCAACCTAGCCGTTCCGGCACTCCGTCCTCCTTTGACCAGCTCACCCCACGGGAGTGAATCCTCGGTCAACCGTGTCAAGGACCTCCCCGGTTATACCACGCCCGTCTTTACAGGCAAAGAAGCGCAACGCGCCTCGGTCGAGCAGGAAGTCGCCAACAAGGCTCGTGTCTCCTCATATCATTCGATCGTCATCGATCCGGTGCTAACTTGTCATCCAGGGCTTCGTCCCTCGCGAACTCGTCGCCGGAGAAGTTAACTGGTTCTACTCTAATCTTGGTATCGACGATACATACTTCCAGAATGAATCTACCGAGGTCATTTCGGATCATATCATCGCATTGTTTGGCGCCAAGATCATGGCATATACGAAGCATGATCCAAGTAAGCTTGTGATCGACCTTGAGAAAGTCAACGAGGATGGAAGAGGAGCAACTTTCATTCACACAAGCGCTCCTGGTTTGACCAGTACCGAAGGTCCTGGGGCAACTTGCGAAGCGAGGTGTGTGTTGCGGGGCATCAGTCTGATTGTCTCGATATTTACCTTTATCCCGCTTACTAATGTCATATTTTTAGAATCGATGAATTGTTCTTGGACCAATCAACCCAAGATAACGCATACCGATTGGAAACGTTCCGTTCAACTGGTGCAATTTCCGCCACCGCTTCCCAGCAGCTGCGTTGCTACTTCGTGACAAAATGTAACTTCCCCTCCAAGCCCGTTGTTGTAGACGGGAAAACCGATATCCGTTCGGTCTCCGATTCCGTTTTCCTGGAGAAAGTAACACAGAATACTTTGGACATTTATCAGCAGGTGATACACGCGTTTCACTGGTGTCGCGTTTAGCTCATACCTTTTTCAGGTTATGTGGAATGTCGAAGCTAGATTTGGACCAGTTATCGAAGTATTCGAAGTCGAAGGTACAAGGGAACGTAGAATAGTTATAGGATACAGGATGGGCAATACCTCCCGATACTTTAGGTATGTTTGTCCATCTCTTGGCGGTTCTATCCATGTTAACATTTATCAGTGCCCTTTCCAATTTATACCACTTCTACTCACTGTACTCTGCACGCAAATATGTCGGTAAGTCGAGCGCTCGACGTCAATGAGACAGTATGCTAATTTTAAATAGAGCAATTCTCCAATGGGATAACCATTATTTCGTTATACCTTAGACCACTGCCGAACGCAAACGCCCCACCGATCGAGCACTCCATTTTCCAGGTCATGAAGGAGGCATCTCTTCTTTTCTGCCTCCCGGATAACCCATATTTCCAAGCCAAGTCTCCTGGAAGCCATGCAGTTCAAGAGGCCACATATGCTTGTCGGTATCTTCTTTTATTAAAAAAGGATGTAATATTGACATATCCACAGATTGCGGGTGGATTTTCGCGCAACACTTTTGCAACCGTCTTGGCACGGCATATCTGCAACTCAAGAACGTCCTGGACGAGAACGACACTACTCATGCCGAGGTGCTCAACAATATCAAACGCCGCTTCCGAGAGGAGACTTTCACGCGGGAGAGTATCGCGCAAGTCATCCATGCTTATCCCGAGCTGGTAAGGATGCTGAATTTATGCATACCATAGAGAGACTCATCGTGGCTCCCTAGATCCAATTGCTCTATGTTAACTTTGCAATGAAGCACTATCCTGCTGCTGATGAGGCATCACAACTGATGTATGGCCTACATCGTTTTGAGAGTTTTTTTCTCCTGACATGGCATTATTAGGCCGACGCTCTCCTATCAACGACTTCAAACGACCCAGCAATTTACCGATGAGGAACTGTACGATAAGATACGCCGCGCGGTGCCAAACAAGCATGATTTACAAGTCCTCGAAAGCTTCCTTATCTTCAATAGGTGCGCCTATAATGCTCGTATTAATGTCCGAGTCGTAACCACAGTATAGACATATACTTAAGACCAACTTCTACCAACCTACCAAAGTCGCAATATCCTTCCGATTGGCGCCTGATTTCCTACCCGAGATTGAATATCCCATAAAGCCATTTGGAATGTTCATTGTCATTGGTTAGGCTCTCACAATGTGATTGTTCGTCGAGGTACTGAAGATCGATCAGGTAATGACTTTAGAGGATTCCATATCCGTTTCCGTGACGTCGCTCGCGGCGGTATCAGATTGGTCATGTCGAGAAATAAAGAGTATGTATTTCTATACGTCTTACTCTTATCGTTATTGATCGGCTCGATCCTCAGGGTCTATTCAATCAACCAACGCATGTTGTATGTTAATATCATTTGTTCCTCAAATCTTGAATTGACTGCCGGTGGCAAGGTTTGATGAAAACTATGCGCTGGCTTCCACGCAATCCTTGAAGAACAAGGATATACCTGAGGGAGGAGCGAAAGGGACCATTCTCCCATCGTGGGTACTTCACCCTTGTTGTAGTGGAAGTACTTAACGTTCCTGTAGTATCGGTGCAAGCCCGCGACGTTGCTTCGAGAAATATGTTGACGTAAGTTAACTCACGTCGCAATATGGCATTCTACTTCTCTGACACGGAGCCCAGGCCATTATTGATTTGCTCATCCCCGGTCAAAGTCCAGGTATCAAAGAACGCTTGGTCGACCATTACGGTGTACCCGAATTACTCTTCTTTGGTCCCGACGGTACGTTTCAATCATCCGAGGAGTGCTGGGCAGCTTACCTATTCATTTATAGAGGGTACCGCGGACATGATGGATTGGGCAGCATGTATGACGTTCTATTTGCCACCCCGCATTGAAGGCTGAACCTAAGTCATTAGTACATGCCCGATCTCGCGGAGCTGAATGGTGGAAATCCTTTACGACAGGTAAAACTGCGCAGACCTTGGGCGGCGTGCCGCACGACGCCTACGGCATGACATCGTTGTCAATTCGTCAATACGTACTCGGTATCTACAAGCAACTCGGGCTTAGAGAGAAGGACATTACCAAAATGCAAACAGGTGGCCCTGGTGAGTTGTATTGTATGATTATACATATCAATACTGACGTTGCTATCATCGGGGTCCCAGATGGCGACCTAGGATCTAGTATGTCCCGTGATGCCCTCGTTATGAAACGCTTATACTGACCCGGATTAGATGAGATTCTTTTATCCAATGACAAGACCATTGCTATAATTGATGGCAGCGGCGTCCTCGCCGATCCTCATGGAATCGACCGCGCGGAACTCGTGAGACTGGCGAAACTACGAGTCCCCGTGTCCAAGTTCGACACATCGAAATTGGGTAAGGACGGCTATCTTGTCCGCGTGGAAGACACGGACATCAAATTGCCATGTGAGCAATGTTATGTTATTTTGCAGGATCGTATCTGAGCTTTCGCTGTTATAGCTGGCGAGATTGTGCTCGATGGCACAGATTTCCGCAATGGTGCCCATTTGCGATTCAAGGCCGACATGTTTGTACCTTGTGGTGGAAGGTAAATATCCATTAACTCAGACTTTGCAACGGGATGTCTCACATTTAACAGGCCAGAGGCAGTGAATATCTCGAATGTGGCCGCTCTGGTTGACGCCGATGGCAAACCTCACTTCAAATATATTGTAGAGGGGGCGAATCTGTTCTTTACACAACAGGCACGTCTGCACCTAGAAAAGCGTAAAGTCGTGCTCTTCAAAGATGCGAGTGCTAACAAGGGTACGAGTTACAAAAGTGCTTGAGGTTCTATCTGACTTTATTCTGTAATGTAACAGGTGGTGTGACAAGTTCATCACTAGAAGTTCTAGCTGGCCTAGCGCTCTCGACGCAAGAATACATAGATCTGATGATCTTCAAAGATGGCAAACCCTCGGAATTCTATCAAAACTACGTCAAGGATATCCAGGCAACGATTACCGAAAATGCGGCTGCAGAATTCCACTGCATTTGGAAGGAGCATACCCGTTTGCAAGGGGCCAAGCCCCGGACTCTCATTTCCGACGAACTATCTCTGAAACTCAGTAATCTACAAGCCGAGCTAGAAAATTCTGATCTTTTCGACGACGTTCCCAGCAGGAAAGGTGTCATGACTCGTGCTGTACCCAAGACCCTCCTTGCAAAAATCGGGCTAGATACGCTTCTAGAAAGGTTACCAATTTCATATCAACGAGCACTGTTCTCTAGCTTCGTATCATCACACTATGTGAGTGCCTTGGCCTTTTCACTTGTGGTTTTTCTAATCACCCACAAATAGATTTATAAATATGGGGTCAATGCGTCCAGTGTAGACTTCTTCCATTTCGCACGGGATCTTTCCAAGTAGACATACCAATAATTATAATTACGAGTACCAGAATTAAAGATTTCGATGGTGGCCTGACGTTCTGTCTCATTCAATGCGAAACAATTTCGAAGGATTTGGCTATGATGATCCAATGCCGAGATATGTTAGAAGGTAGCCAATTACTTTCAAAGTATATTATTGGGTGCATGCGTGAACCATCTCGATTTCAGTATGATTAACTAACAATTTCGCTACAACGCAATGTTTGCCGCCCCCTCACGAAGCGTTCGTTTCACCTCCTTGTGGGTCCCGAGCCGAGCAGTCTGTATTTACCCAACCTTCATCCAATGCGCAGAAATGGAGCAATGCATGACCCCACGCTATGACGATTTGCTGGAGCTTCGGTCCGAGAAAAACGGCATCCAGCTTTAAGAACCCAGACACCGTTTCAAAAAATGTTAATGGAGACCAAGAGCCTGAAAGCTGTAGAGGCGTTGACTTGGAAGCGATAGAAAGGCTGTCCAGGGTACTCGTACGCGAAACTTGTCCACTCTGGCTTAGGATCACTTGATAAAGCGTCAGGCGACTCGCCTTCCCTATCTTTGGAACGATCCGAGAAGAGCGCAGCGTATAACCAGAGCCGACCTCCTTACCATCGACAGCCGACGGTAAGAGATTCTACGATGGCTGAGGTCCTTGGTGCCACTGTCCTAATATCACAAGTGTTTCGGGTGGTGGTATAAATGACTGAAAGGATGCACGTACGTTCGCTGGCAAAGGCCGAGCACTCGGGGCTAGACGATCGTAATCCATAACTTATAATTGATTTCATTCATCTCGTTCAGGGCTGCACAGCCCACCTGATATTGTCGCTGCGCTTTTATTCTGTGTAGTTACCGGATTCGGTCGGATAGGTCGGAAAGAGCAGGGAGTTATCTTTATGATCATAGCATCCAAAAAACGATACATTGCTACATGCCTTTTATGGCATTACCATTTCTCGAGTCCGTTCGGATGACCGGTACGATACCTTCGACACGTCTCATGTCATACAAATAAAACTCACCACATTCGGTAAACACCGCAATATTCACGTTTTCCTCTCCATAGAGCACTCTGCTACCCCCAGAAACTCTTCAAGTCCATTGAAGGCGTATATTTTGCACGGCGCGTGTGTGGTTCGTATTAGAGGGTACCGTGTCGGTTCGGCTGATTCCCGAGGAGAAGCGTGCAATAAAATATTTGCGGTACATGTACCCATGGTATTGGTCGCATGAGCGATTATTATGCTTCATGAATATCAAAGCGTGTGAAAGAAGAAACCAAGGCTGAGCAATTCCCGGTGTTTGCACCCATATTTTGACGACCTGTTGCCATTTTCGGTCCAGAACATGAGGCTGGTCAGTGGTTATTTGAAATTTACAAGCAGCCGCGTGGAATGTAAGCATTAGTTGCAGAGCGAAACTCTTGTCGAATCAGAGCATTGGCGAGGATTGAAATGATTCCGCACTGGATAGATGCGGCGAGCTCATGATGGCATACCGCCATTAATTAAACTTGGCATATTAGTGGGCGGTCGGACAAGCGATATCAATGTGTACGTGACCCGATAGTGCCGTTTGGAGACCATGATGGTTACGCCCATCGTAGGCTAGGGCAATTCATCGGCGGCGGCAGCCGACAAGTAGTACTAGAACACTGGGTGTGGTGAAACGGCAGAGGTGGAAGAGCGCTAACCTTTTAGACATGTATGTTGCTCGCTTAACCTATTGATTGGCTGCAAGCAAATGACGTCGTGATATGGAACTAACGGTATTTTGTTGGTGGATCCTGAGCTACAGTTGAACTGCGGGATGAAGCTGTCCTCGGATATCAGGCTGGTTAAGAAAAGTCCGATATGGACAATGGATAGACATTAGCAGAATAGCGACGACGATTGGCGTCCCGCGACGAAGTCGACATTCTATCAGGGATCTGGAGATCGTGGCGGGACCCCGAAAAGCGCTTTGAGACGATTCGTCCGACTCACCGCCTCTCCGCCCGCTCGTCCATCCTTACTACGGTCACATAGGCTCGCCGAGTGCCCAGATGCTGCCCAGTGAGCGTTGAGCATAGTGTACATCCTTGTTCTCTCCATGTCCTGCACACCGCCCCTGCTCCGGACGAATGCGACACTCACTTTTCACAGACTCGACCCTGTGCCTGCCTTCCTAATATAACGCTGCTCGGCCCTGCAGTATATGATCCCGTCCGCTTATTCTCCAGCCATCTCTGCAGCCTATAAGTTCACTTACACTTGCAAGCTTCAATCAATCACCGCAACTACTGCTACCAATCTCTTCTCTACCTATGCATAACCGATTACTTGACCCAGAACCTGATATGGCGGATCATATTGGCTTTGATCCCAAACACATCTTCAACGTCGAGGGCATGGTCGTCGTCATTACTGGCGGCGGAACTGGTTCGATTCTGTCGACGCAGCATGCTACTGTCCTTGTTTACTTTCTTCTAGGTATTGGCCTCATGATGGCAACCGTGCTCGAGCACAATGGCGCGACGGTGTATATCGTTGGACGACGGCGCGCGGTTCTTGAGAAAGCTGCGAAAGAAAACAGCGTCAGTAAAAACCACCTTTCTCTTCTGAGTTGGTTGCTAGACTCGTTTGTATCAGAAATACGGAAAGATAATCCCCTTGACGGGCGACATTACTGACCGGGTCAGTCTCCTGTCCATAGTGGAAACCATCAAAGCTGGCCATGGTTATATTGACCTCCTCATCAACAATGCTGGTATTGCCAGAAACCTGTACGCCCATCCACTGCCTTCCCCTGAAGATTCCCCATCAAATAGTCCGCCGTCTCCACCGGACTCTCCAACGGTCGGCGCATCAACTCCGTCCATCAAAGCTTTTCAAAATGCTCTGTGGGAGACAGGGACTCCCGAAGACTTCGCCGATACTTTTGCTACGAACGTTACTGCTGTATATTACACCACAGTCGCATTCCTCGAACTTTTGCACCAGGGAAATGTCCGACAACAACGGTTAGCCTCTACTTCTCTCCCTGGGATCTCCCGTCCGCCATACCACACCTCCCAAGTTCTTTCCGTATCTTCATCGGGTGCGTTCCGCTTGGACCCTAAGGTCCTGTCCATGTCATACACCCTCGCAAAACATGCTTGCACGCACCTTGGTAAACTCTTGGCAAACATGCTGGCCCCATGGGGTATCCGAAGTAATGTGCTTGCCCCGGGTGTGTGGCCCAGCGGTAGGTTATCGGGTTCTGGGACATGTTGCACTCGCTTACAGAGCCGCAGAAATGACGACAAATCCTGCTCCAGGGGTGAAACTCGATCCGGATGTACTAGCGGACACCGTCCCGCTCCGACGGGTGGGGACGATCCAGGTTTGTTCTTGCTACAAGTGTCGGGATATAAGGGAACTGATAGGCGAAAGGATATGGCAGGTGCGACGCTTTTCTTGGCCAGCCGTGCAGGGGCGTATGTCAACGGAGCGGTCTGGCTGGTGGATGGGGGGCGGGTTGGGACGGTTGCAAGCACATATTAGGATACGAATGTTCATGAGCCTGGATCTACTGTAGCATTATACATGATAACTAGTATGATCGAACACGTGATGACGAATTTGTGGTTTTTCAGCACGCAATAGTACGCATATATCCAGTGCTATCCTGTCGTTCGCTTTCTTCAGCCGATCTACCATCGGGAGGTTTCCGTCTCTTCCGCTTCTTGCCTCCGTTCCTCTGATCAAACGTTACTCTGCCATGGCTCCCACCAACCCTGGCAGAGTCGAGAAAAGCAAAAAAATGCATTCCAAGGTCGTACGTATTGCTTTTGCTCTTGACCGTTTCCAAGTGCGAAGTCACTCTCCATCTAGGTTATCATTGGGTCTGGTCCCGCGGGACACACCGCCGCCATCTATCTTGCTCGTGCCAATTTAGATCCCGTCTTGTTCGAGGGTTTCATGGCCAATGGCTTCGCAGCGGGCGGCCAGCTCACAACAACGACTGATGGTCAGATTGCTTCTGAAACTTTCACCCCTTTTCTAACTTTGACACTAGTCGAGAACTTTCCTGGCTTTCCAAGCGGTATATTGGGGCCTGAACTTATGGATAAATTCCGCGACCAGTCCGTGCGATTCGGCACACGTATAATAACAGAGACAGTATCTAAAATCGATCTATCTGCTCGCCCGTTCCGATACTGGCGCGAGGGCCAAGAGAACGATGAACCAGAAACTACTGAAACTGTAATTATTGCAACCGGTGCAAGTGCAAAACGACTAGGTCTCAAGGGAGAGGAAACATACTGGCAAAGTGGTATTAGTGCTTGTGCGGTTTGTGACGGCGCAGTTCCGATATTTCGGTGAGCTAATCGCTGTTTCTTCATCTCGCATGATGCTAACCGATACCCCAGGAACAAACCCCTTGCCGTTATAGGAGGTGGCGACTCTGCAGCCGAGGAGGCGACGTGTGCGTAATTTATAAATTGAATTATTACATTCTGTTACTCAGATTTCTATCAAGACTTGACAAAATATGGATCCCATGTCTACGTCCTCGTGCGCCGAGGAGAGCTCCGAGCATCCAAGATAATGGCAAAACGATTGATCAGCCATCCTAAGATTGTGAGTAATTTGTCCATCTCTGCCAGTGGCAACTTCTGACTGCAAAAGACTATTCTGTGGAACACTGTCGGCGTGGAGTGCCAAGGTGATGGTGACCTTCTCAATAACCTTCGCATTAAGAACGTCCTTACTGGAGATGTAAAGGACCTGCCCGTGAGTGGCCTGTTTTATGCCATAGGTAAGCTTGTCTGGCGCAGCAGTGACCAATATACTTTACGCCGCATGGACAGGACACGAGCCTGCAACGACGCTAGTTAGGGACCAGCTACAGACAGACCCAGACGGGTACATCATTACAGTTCCGGGCACGACGCAAACCTCTGTGAAAGGAGTGTTTGCAGCTGGTGACGTACAGGACAAGAGGTACAGGCAGGCGATTACGAGTGCCGGGAGTGGATGTATGGCAGCACTGGAAGCCGAGAGGCTTCTGTCCGAGGAAGAGGAGCTGGGCGAACAAAACTGAACAGTGGACTAGACTACTTATACCTGTAGCAATACAACGGAGTGTACCATCATGCTATTTGCCACGTTTTCAAACTCCGCCGGTATTTGCCACGCGCCAACCAATTCGGTTTCGACTTGCTCTACTGCACAGTGTTCGCTTCGTTGCGCTGACATCCAGACTCACAAATCCTCTCTTCCTTTTCAACAATGTCAGACCTTTGCCCCGTGTATGCGCCCTTCTTTAGCGCTATGGTAAGTCGCCGTAACTCCGCCAAACTTACTCCGAGCTTTAATCCGTCAATGTAGGGCTGTACAAGCGCAATCGTGTTTACCTGTAAGTCTAGATTTCTTCACTGCTACATTCTGGACGGAATATGGTGCTTAAAACTTGTTGTGTGCATTCATAGGTATTGGAGCCAGGTATGCGTTCATTCCATGAGGTGTGGTGAAAATGTTGAATTGCTGGCAGTTACGGCACTGCAAAATCCGGCGTTGGCATCTCAGCCATGTCCGTCCTGCGTCCCGACTTAATGATGAAGTGTTCAGTACCGGTTGTTATGGCTGGTATCATTGCTGTGCGTCTGCATCTTTCCCGACTTGCTGACGTAGTGACTCATCCATCCCTAGATTTACGGTCTCGTCGTGTCGGTTCTCATTGCTGGTGACTGTGCGTGCTCTCATCATTTGGAGTCTCGGTTGGTGGCTGACGTATGCGACCGCAGTGACCGCTACCATGTCACTCGCACAAGGATTCACCCAATTGGGTGCGGGCCTTGCCGTCGGTCTAGCTGGTTTGGCTGCGGGATTCGCTGTAGGTATTGTTGGTGATGCCGGTGTTAGGGGAACGGCACAGCAGCCTCGGCTGTTCGTCGGAATGGTATGTGACTCCTAATTGTCTCCTCCGAAACGCTTACATTCGTCCTCTAGATTCTTATGCTTATCTTTGCTGAAGTTCTGGGTCTCTACGGTACGCGATACGGACGTGGACCGGTTCGCACACTCACAACTTTGACAGGCCTTATCGTTGCTCTCATAATGAACACCCAGTCGGCGAGCATGAAAGTGGTCAGTTCTAGTTGTTAATATTAGAAGTCAAAGGTGTTGACAATAAATCCTCTAGTGCCACTAACTGCTTAATCGTGTATCGGTGGGCGGCGGGAGGAGATGAAGATACCCCAAGTCCTTGTCCTTGCGTAATATTGATTGTGTTGTATCATCGGCGTTGTTGGCCGCTCTCCGGTTCCAATGTGTAGCTAGTGTCTAGGTAGAGTTACGCAGCGGAACTTGCATTCTACCCACGCCGTAAAATCACAGTCTCACGCCTGCTCCTTCCTGCCGCCATTCAAGGCTCCTTGCACTCCTTTATATCCCCACGATAGGCATGGAGTACGACCGTAAATCTACAGTCTCATCCTTTTACGGGGGACGCAAGTCTTCAGATGTCCTCAACGCCGATTTCGCGGGCAACGGTGGCCGGGCTAGGGATGATGCCTCTTCCTTCTTCCACAGCGACAACAGAATGGCGGCAGAAGCCCACAGCTCACGACCTCGGAACGCTGGCTACAACAGAAGCTCTTTCTTTCACGTCGGACGGGAGGAACCGGTGAAAGGTGGTCGAGACGAGGAAGAACTTGGCCAGAATGACGCATGGGATGTCTATGCCGACTTCAACAATGCAGGTCCGCGGTATAGCACCGCATTCGGTCAGAATAGCCAAGGGTATGTCTTAGTCCGTCGCAATGTACATAAGTCATAATCGAGAAGACTCAGTTACCAGCAACTGGCCCCGACCACGCCGAAGACGGAGGAGTTCGCTGGACCAGTCGAAATGGTGACGGTACCCGCACTTGGCTCTGAATGGTCGAAAAATGAGATGCGCGATATGACGAAAGCTGCCAAGAGTGAGAGAAAAATGGAGGGCCGGCTGGAAGCATGGAAAGCTTGGAACCGAGGAGAGCGAGGGATATGCGGGCATTATTGCACCAGGAAGGTGTGCGTTTTCGTGACATTCGCTATCTGTGTGCTGTAAGTCTCTTTCGCTTGATATTTGCTGCTGGTGCTTGATCGAGTTCAGTATTGGTATCGCGCTGGGATTCACGCTCCCAAGGGTTCCTGCATTTGCATTCAGTAGCTCCTCACCCCTTGTTAATGCCACTGGATCCTGGGCACAGACTGTCCCGACAGAGTTCTCCCGTTATCCCGCTAACTTTTCCTTCCCTGCGTACGTCGCGCTTCAAGTCGATACCACCAGCAACTATATCCCAATCACACTTTCCAACCTACGAGCAGACGTTTACGATCTTCAGACGAACATGCAAGTGGCAACCGGCGACGCTGGCCGGGAAATTTACCAGCCCAAGAAGTTCACAAACATTCTATTACCCTTGAATTTCACCTATATTGCGATAAATGATACGGATCAAACTTGTAAGCTCCAGCGTTGTTTCTCAGGGAGACCAGGATTTGAGACGTTGATAGGGGTAAATTGGTACAACGCATGCAAAAACATAGCGACCTATGTCAATGGCACTAGGCCACGTAAGTGGGTAAATCTTTCTGTAGAATATCATTAACCAAGATCATCAGCGGCGCAGTTCACCATACATCTGTACATGAATATCCTCGGCCTTCCAGGCACTGCCCAGACGTCAGCCTCTATATCCGACGCAGCTTGCCCGATCGAGCTCTCCCTGAACTCGGTTTAATCTAGACAAGGTAACATATACTGTCTCGAATGCAAGCGGACAGATTACCAGCATGGATTTGTTTTTGTTTCCGACATTCGTTAATAAGCACACTGCTCGTTTCCCTTTACGATACCGGACAATATAAAATAATCGGTCGTATCTATTGCATAGGAGTCCAAAATATATCTTGAGTCTGTATTATGTTCATTATGTTTACGTTGATCGAATGGTTCACTGTCAGGACAGTTTGAAATAAAGTGGCTGACAAGTAAGTCTCTACACTCTTGTTCATCATTGTGTTCCTCCGAATCAGAATGGTATATCCAGTACGCCGTCGGGTAGCAAGCTCTAGTGTTGCAGGAGGCAACTCGCAGGACAACAAACATGGTGCACAGGACTCTTGCGAGCAAAACTCGCAGTATTCCTCAATCGCACTCACGCCTCGTCTCGGCGGCAATCAATTTGGTCGATTGGATTCAAAAGTGGCCTACTTGGTCACTTTAAGCGCCGCGCAAGGGAACGCAGAGTTACAGCCCCCAGTTCTGGGTAAAGCCGATTCGGAAGCAACGTTGGTCGACTCGTCTCCCTCGACCCTGAGAGGCGTTCCCTGGTCATTGTCGCATTTTCAACCGCTCTCATCTGTCGACAACCCGCACGCGTCCAAAAGACGAGGGCGGCGATGGACAACATTCAAATGGTGCTTGGTCTGGTCATCCCTTTCTGTTTTCGTATATGGCACGACGACGATGATCTGCGCGCTTTTAACGTGGTTCAGAAGTACGTCACCGGGTGTTTCATATCCATCGCGAAATTGACGAAGATGACAGCATGGGACCTTGCCGAAGTGACGTTGATAGCAGACAGCGACGTGCTCATCTTGGCCACCATTGCCGGGACTATAATCATGTTAACTGCTCTGACCGGAATGATCGGCACCATGCTCAATTCGCGGTCCGTCCTTGCCGTGTACGCAGTTCTGATGTGGTCGGCACTAATAGCCATCTTCGTCGTTGGGCAGATCAGCTACCGGCGCTCGGCATTCGCCCTGGACCGCAAGCTCAACCTGTCTTGGAGTCGATATTACACCACCCTGGGCCGACTTGTCATTCAAAATTCCTTTCAATGCTGCGGGTATTACACGCCGCTTCATGAAGCGACGCAAAGCGAGACATGTAACGCACACGTAACCTTACCGGGGTGCAAAAGAAGCCTTTACAAATTTGAACAGGAGAATTTGAAGTTGATATGGACCATGGCGTTCGCGCTAGTTCCTTTGCACATAATCAACATTATAGTTGCTGTGTTGTGCGCCAACCATGTCACTGTTATCAGCACCTTGGCTGGACAACAGAGGAGTGAAGACGACGCTTTCTCAGAGATACGAGCCCTTCTGCACGGCAAGGATTGTTTGAAGAAGCCTGCAATATCCAGAGCATCCTCGGGTGGCAAGTTCAGAGAAGACCGGGTGGTTTAATACAGGGCTCTTCGAAAAGGCTGTATAGGCCGTCGCCGGCATTTATTTGATATATTGTAGATTTATTTATGTTATGTGGTTTCGGTATCAGTAAGACGAGGTTTAGCAGCAGAAGTTTCGGAAGAGTTTCCTAACAGTATGTTGGTCTGGTCCCTTAGACCGTTGAAGATGTTAACATACCATTCTGTTCCGCGTTACACCCATTATCCTTCACCGTTCTAGATATATGTATAATACTGACGGACCCATAATGTGCGTGAGACCTGTAATAGACTAGAGAGGGGTAATACAGGAGAATAAAACAACAGTTGGAAGACATACTTGGCCTATTATCCCGTACCCTCGTTCTAAGGTTAATCCATCGGTCCCACAGAGCCATCCCATAAAATACAATGAGAAAAATGAGAAATAATAAGGCAGCTTCAGGGTAGAGTCGGTCAGGATTCTTGATACAGATGATGAAAACCCACGATAGAATGTTGACGAAGGAGTATCAGCAGAGTCTTCGGAAGATATCAGAGAGTAGTTGAGGGCCTGCATCACATCAAAGACAGCACTTTGAGGGACGAACATGTTGGTATGAGACGTTTAAGGTGTTGGTTTGCTATATGGTGTTCTGATGCTGTGCTAATACATGAGAAGACATTTACCGAGTCTCACATTCCCGGGCCACTGCAAAAATGCACATACCATTTTTGTCCAGATCGATCACGCGCTCAGTAAATGAATTCTGGCCGAGCTCAGCGCTGCGCGTCGATGTATAGATTATTATATCCATGCCCTCAGTTGACCAATAGTGCCGTTAGGGGCAGTGGCTTACAAACATGATGTAAGAGCGAAAGTCCCTAAGCATTACAAACGGGGGACGTACTGATAAGAATGCAGTGTCAACTCAAAGTGACCTCAGGGCTGTGGAGCGAATCCTTCTGGTACGGACGTGCCCCTTTCTTTCAAGTGCTACGGCAATCTACCCAAGATGATCATTTCCTGTGCTAGCTACTGAGAACTTGGAGTCACTAAAAGGGATTTGAGTTCAAATATGATGCTGATTACAGCACAAGGATGTTCTCCAAAAAGTCGGTTGTCAAGGCCACCTAGCCTAATTGCTCTCGATACATAACTAGGATAACGACTGGAGAGAAGGTCACGTACGCGTTGTTTGGCAATGACTTGTATAACAAAGCAAGTTCGTCACACAGGGTCGCCACCGCTGCTTATCGTCCTCGCTTCCTCTATGTGCATCTGCAATTCCAATTGAAACCCGTTCTCATACTCTATATGGATGCTAGTGTGCCAGCAAAGTTTACTTTTCCGTTTACATTCTCCGACCCATGCGGTCAAAACTCAATTGAAGTGAGCCTTGCCAGCTCGAAGGCATCCGCTCTCGAGTTTTGGAATTACAAGCCAAACCAAGGAGGAACTGGCGGCCCGCTGCGAGCAGGTGTATTCGGCTGTATTGATGGTTCCTCGTTTCTCTTTCACTGCGTCCGCTCAACAAACACTGATATTGTCTCGTCATCCACTGCACGTAAACGATCCCGCCGCGCACTCAGTCCACTGAATCTTACAAATCTTACACGGACAGGCTCTACATCGCCTTCGCTACTATCCCCTGCCTCCCTCCATGTTCCTCCCAGATCTAGAGTGGTGTCCGGCATCAACACAGAGCAAGTCGAAGCAACCAAAGTATATGTTGACTTTGAAGATGAAGCTGACAGATTGAAGAGTCTGTTAGAGGGGAAAGCACCCAGGGAGAAACCGCATGGTGTGGAAAACGACATAGCCCGAACTCCTGATCCAGCTTCAACGCCGAACAGTGAAAGCGGAAGTCTTAAAGGCAAGGAAGTTTCTAGGGGCTCTCCTCCACCGAAGGGTACATCAGTGCCTATATTACTGGATGGGCCACCTGTCGACCAGCACCTTCCGCAAGAGTTGCGATTAGTAGCGCATATTGTCCCAAACTTGGGCGTGGTCGGTCACGCTGTTAGAGCAGTGACCCCCATACAAAATGGTAAATTTTTTGTTACCCTGCGCGAATCTGGGTTAGTTGTCGGGCTAAGCTGCATTGGATTGCATTGATTTAATATAGGGATATTCGTGTCTACTCGACCCGGGATGGAGCCTGTATAGCTTGTTCCCATACAGATGATCTTCCTCTTTACCCACCCGTAGGGATCGGAGACAAGGGACAGTATCATGACACCTGCGTATGGCACAAATTAAAGGTCGTAGAACATGAAGTATGTCCAGAAGCAATCATTGTGGATCACACACATATATCACCGTTTAGGCCACGTTTCTAGTCGTATCCGCCACAATCAATCCCAATATCCCTTCTTTTGACCCTGAAGAGAACGGAACAACAGGGAGATCGAGGGTGGTTATTTTCGAGCTATCGTCGAAGAAGGAATCTGGCCCTAGTCCCGTCAATCTGGCTAAGATGTTTCAGTGGTCGTATAATGGTCCTGTTGGGGGTATTGAGATAAGTTACGCGAACGAGGGTAAGGGACTATTTAACATCATTCTCGTTCTGAAGTGAATTTTGTAGACGTTGTGGAACTAATTTCAACGTCGCATGATGGAACAATGTCTTTGAGAAGCTTGAAGCGTAACTCAGATACCTCGAACCATGGTAGTAGAACTCCGGCCTCTGTTACGGGAAGTGCACTGCCTTTACCGAATCCTTTCAAAGCCATGAAAACTTACTTGGAGAAGCCACATCTGCATGATGCCGACCAGGGATGCGGATGGAGTTCAATCGCAGATGACGGGTATACTCTAGGTATACTTTGTCCAGGCGAAGCTGTCCTTGGAGTTCGGATGCGACATGTAGCCAATCAGATTGTGGGCCTTGCATGGTCACACTCCTGTATCAAGGTATGTATGTTTTCCGATCTACGCATATTTTCTAATTCGGCCAGGGATTCGTGTGTCAGGGGCGTGACTTCCGGATCCTCTTCTCGCAGTCCTTGCAGGGCTTTGTGGAAGCGAACTGGATTGACACTAACTTATATTATGTGGTTTATGACGTGGGTTGGGATGCAGTCCTGTGGTTTTCGCGTCCTCATTACCTTGGTACTTAGAGCCGAATCGAGTACTACAAGGTCAAAACTGTAAATGCTCATTGCGAGGTCGCTCCTGAAGGCACGTCGTCCTTGATCCAGTGAGTCGCATATACTACTTATCAACGGTGACTAACTCTTTGTCGCAGGCCTACTCATCAACTAACGCAAACTACTGGGATATTCGAGGTACTGGCTGTCTCATTCTCATATGAAGCTATATATACCAGGTTATCTGAAGATGGTCAACGGCAATTTCTCCGTCTCTTCAAATCTGATGATAAGGTCGAGGAAAGCTTTAAGTGCGAAAAGC
>Ga0137376_10000369_pt1 | contig 19636 bp, 19 predicted proteins | sample SagtaG_23_FD_104814 | JGI IMG/M metagenome (GOLD analysis project Ga0137376, IMG submission 104814) | Vadose zone soil microbial communities from Sagehorn Ranch, Mendocino, California, USA - Sage2_L_20_16 metaG | ecosystem: Environmental > Terrestrial > Soil > Vadose zone | place: USA...
AGTGTCGCGCTAGGCCGCCTCCGCCTCCGGCGCGATCTCCTCGAGCGAACGGCCGCGCGTCTCCTCGCCGAGGAGCGCGACCGCGCCCGCCGTGATAACGAGGAGCGCCATGAAGATCGCGAACGTGCCGCTTATCGGGATAGCGGGCACCAGGACCGGCGTGAGGTATGGCCCGATGATCCCGCCGACGCGGCCGACCGCCGCCGCGACACCCGCGCCGGTCGCTCGGACCGAGGTCGGATAGAGCTCGGGCGTGTAGGTGTAGACGACGCCCCAGGCGCCGAGGTTGAAGAACGAAAGCAGCGCGGCCCACAGGAATGCATCCGTGCCCGTGCCGGCGTTCCCGAACATGAAGGCGGAGGCCGCGGTGCCGAGCAGGTACGCCACGAGCGTGGGCTTACGGCCCCAGCGTTCGACGAGCCAGGCCGCGCTGAAGTAACCGGGGACCTGCGCGAGCGTCGACAGGAAGAAGAATTCGTTGCTGCGTACCTCCGATAACCCGCGGGCCGCGAGGATCGACGGGATCCACAGGAAGATCCCGTAATACGTCAGCACCACCCCGAACCAGAGGATCCAGAGCATCGCCGTCCGCCGCGCATACCGAGGACCGAAGAGCTCGCCCAGGCGCGTGCGACCGGCGCGTGTCGGCGCGATCGCCGGCGCAAGAGTGAGGAGTGCTCCCCCACCCGCGCGCTCGACGCGCCGGACGACCGCGTCCGCCTCGGGAGCGCGTCCGCGCTCAGCGAGGTAGCGCGGCGATTCGGGCAAAGCGCGCCGCAGGTAGGCGACGTACAGCGCCGGCAGCGCACCGACCGCGAAGCCCCAGCGCCAGCCGAAGTTCGCGACCACGGTGATCGCGACGAGCCCCGCCAGGATCGTGCCGTACGCCCAGAACGACTCGAGCAAGACGATCATCCGGCCACGCTGCGCTCGCGGTGAGAGCTCGCTGACGAGCGTCGCGACGACCGGAAGCTCGCCGCCGAGGCCGAGCCCGGTGATCACGCGTGCGGCAAGGAGGGTCTCGAACGTCGGCGCGAGCGCTGAGAGCGCGCTGCCGATCGAGAAGACGACGAGCGTGACCGTGAAGACCGAGCGCCGGCCGTACCGGTCCGCGAGCCTCCCGGCGACCGCGGCTCCGAGGAACATGCCGACGAAGGTCGCGCTCGCGATGAGGCCGACACTGGACGGCTCGAGCTTGAACTCACTTCGGATCGGCGTGAGGAGAAAGCTCAGCATGAGGACGTCCATCGCGTCGAACATCCAGCCCAGACCTGACAGGATGAGCAGGCGCCAGTGGAAGCTGTTGAGCGGGACGCGGTCTAGTCGGGCGACGAACGTCTCGGTCGCGGCGCTCAACTCCCGAGGCATCCCTCAGCGGCGAGTAGCTCGGCGTTGAGCACGGACCCGCCGGCCGCGCCGCGGATGGTGTTGTGCGTGAGCACCACGAACTTGATGCCCATCGCGGGATCCTCGCGCACGCGGCCCACAACGGCGGCCATGCCGCGCTCGGTGTCACGGTCCAGCACCGGCTGCGGGCGGTCGCGCTCGTCGCGCACGTGGATGGGCCGCTCGGGGGCCGTTGGGAGCTTGAGCTCCTGCGGGCGGCCGCGGAACTCACGCAACGCGTCCTTCACGCTCGCCGGCGACGGCGACCCGCGGAGCGTGATGCTCACCGTCTCGGTATGGCCGTCGCGGACGGACACGCGGTTGCAGTGCGCGGAGAAGGAAAACCCCGCATCGAGGAAGCGCTTTCCATCCCACCGGCCGAGGAACTTCTTGCTCTCGCACTCCATCTTCTCCTCTTCCTCGGAGATGAAGGGGACGACGTTGTCGAGCGCGTCGAGCGACGCAACGCCGGGATAGCCGGCTCCCGAGATCGCCTGCATCGTCGTCACGACCGCGCGCTCGATTCCGAAGGCTTTCTGGAGGGGTGCGGCGGCGAGGGCGAAACCGATGGCCGAACAGTTCCCGTTCGTGACAATCGATCCGGACCAGCCGCGCTTGCGTCGCTGCACATCGAGCGCGTGCATGTGCTCCGGGTTGACCTCGGCGATCAGCAGCGGCACGTCGTCGTCCATGCGGTGCGTCTTCACATTCGAAAACACGTGGTGCCCGGTTGTGGCGAGCGACGCCTCCCACCGCTCGGCGGCCTCCGACGGGAGCGCCGAAAAGCAGATCTCCGCGTCAACGTCCGCTGTCGTCGCTTGGAGGGTCATATCGGCGACGCCTGCCGGCATCTCGCCGGCCCAGTGCCACGGGGTGACGTCGCCGTAGCGCTTGCCGGCCTTGCTGTCGCTCGTGGTGAGCGCGCTGATCTCGAACCAGGGGTGACCGGCGAGCAGGCCGATGAAGCGCTGCCCGACCGTGCCCGTGGCCCCGAGGACGGCAACTTTTCGCTTGCGCACGCGCCTAGTCTCGCAGACCGCGGCCCAGTGGCCCGTAGCTCTGGAGCTGGTTTCGGGTCAGGCTGGCGTCGCCGCGAGCCAGCGATGACGATCGTCGATCCAACGGCGTAGCCGGAGGCCCGCGGCAGCCAGATCGGCGAGGGTCTCGTCGTCGCTCAGCACGTACCGCCCTTCGATGCGAATCCGCCAGTTTCCGCGGTCGCCGCCGTCGTACTCGACCGACTGCGAGATGAGCGGACCTTCACGCCGAACCTCGGACACGCGGATGGTGATCCCCGCGAACTGCCGCTCGGTCGGGCGCGGGTCTACCCCGATCTCGGGGTCATACCGCTCGACGAGCACCACGCCACTCGGCGCGACGTGACGTCGGCATGCGGCGAGCAGCGCGAGGCGGCCGGTCTGATCTGGGCGATTGATGAGCGTGCTCATCAGCAGGACCGCCCCGAAGGTCCGGTGCAGGTCGAGATCCTCGATGCGCGACAGGATCGTCTCAGCGCCTTCGATCTCGCCGAGCATCCGCTCGTCGAAATCGACGGCGGTGACGCGGTGCCCCAGCCTGATCAGCGGATGGGTGATGCGACCGGTGCCGCACCCGAGGTCGAGGATCGTCGCCCCCTCGGGAGCTTCGCGATGGATGAGCTCGGGCTCGTCAGCGGGCTCGAGGATCCGGTACAGCTCGAATGGCGCGCCTGGATCGCGCATCGCCGTTCAAGTGTGGGGGAAGCCCAGCAAACCGGCTAACGGCGGGCGCGTTCCTGCTGGTTCTTTTCGCCCGCGCGCGACCACGTCTTGTCGCTTGCGCGCTCGGACGGGCTGCTCGCCTTTCCGGCCTTCGTCTGCACCTTGGGAGCGCCGCGCGGGGTCTTCGCACCGGCCGCGCGGCGCTCTTGCTCGGCGGCAACGGACTTCGTCGGATCGGGCTGCCCTTCTTTGGTGCGGTACGCCTTGGGATTCGAGTCGCTGCGCGCGACCGCCGCTCCCGTGCGCTCGGTCCTCTCGCGTGCGACCTTGGCCTCGCTGCTCCCGGCGGCCTCGTTCACTTCCTTGGCTGTGATCGGCATGGCTCGCCTCCCGCTGTTCTCTCCGGGTATTCCTGCAACGCCGCTGCCAGCTCAGCCGGCCCCGCGTACCAGGCTTACCAGCAGAGCGGGCGTGATCCGCTGCGCGCGGCTCACGAGGGCGCCCTGCCCGTCCAGGACCCGGTAGCCGTTCGCCAGCGGCGTCACGTTGTCGGGCACCACGGAGCGGACAACGTCACCGTGCTCGTCGAAGACCAGGTAACTGGGCGTGTACCGCGCGCCGTAGGCGTCCCCGATCGCGCTCCCGGCCTTCGTCGGCAGCTCGAGCCGTACGACCTTCGCGGTGCCGCGCAGGGTCGTCGCGGCGAGCCTGCTGGTCTGGCGGTTCGACATGCAGATCAGGCAGAAGTTCGAATAGAGCTCGACCACGACCGGGCGCCCGCCATGTCTCAGTCGGTCGAGGTCGTCCTTCGAGCGAATATCCGCGCGCCCGGGCCGCAACGCGAGCCAGACCCCGCCGAGCACCACGAGGTCCAGCGCGAACGTGACCACCACGGCGGGCAACGCGGCGGACCCCAGGGGGGCGAGTGTTATCGCAACTCCGATGACGGTCGGGACGAAGACGGCAGCGACGACGATGAGGAAGCTGTAATGGTTGAGCGTCCTCAGCGGTGAAACTCCTCGTGGATGAGACGGACCGCTTTCTCGCGGTCCTTCTCCATCACCACGAGCGAGATGTTGAGCTCGCTGGACCCCTGCGCGATGGCGACGACGTTCACGCTGGACCGACCGAGCGCGCCGAACACCCGTGCAGCGACGCCGGGCGTTCCGCGCATCCCCTCCCCCACCGCGGCGACGATGGCCACCGGCCGCTCGACGTCGATCTTCTCGACATCGTGACGGCGCAGCTCCGCGTTGAACATCTTCTCGAGCGCTTCCTTGAGCCGTTCGGTGGCATCGTCGGGGACCACCAGGCAGATCGAGTTCTCGCTGGAGGACTGGCTGATCATCATCACCGACACTCGTTCCGCCGCCGCCGTGTCGAACACGCGCGCGGCGAAGCCGGGAACGCCGCTCATGCCCGCGCCCTGGACCGTAATGAGGCCCAGGCCGCCGAGCGACGTCGTGGCCTTCACGACGCTGCCGTCCTGTGGCGTGTCGTGGGTGATCGTCGTTCCTCGATCCGAAGGCGCGAAGGTGTTCAGGATCCGCACCGGGATGCCGGCCTCCACCGCCGGCAGCACCGTGCGGGGGTGGATCACCTTCGCTCCGAAGTAGCTGAGCTCCGCAGCCTCGGCGTACGAGAGCGAGGCGAGCGGTTTCGCGCTCTTGACGAAGCGCGGGTCCGCGCTCATCAGGCCGCTCACGTCCGTGTAGATGCGAAGCTCGTCTGCCTCTGTTGCCGCGGCGAGGACGGCCGCGGAATAGTCCGAGCCGCCGCGGCCCAGCGTCGTCGTGACGCCCTCGACAGTCGAGCCAATGAATCCGGTCACCACGGGGACGACGCCGTAGTCGAGCCGGGAGACCAGCTCCTTGGATGCGCGCGCCCGAGTCTCCTCGATGATGGGATTGGCGTGGCCGAACGCGTCGTCGGTGATGATGAGACCCTCCGCCGACAGGGCCTCCGCCTTCGTCCCCTTGTGGTCGAGCACCGCCGCCACGACCGGCGCGGAGACCCGCTCGCCGTATGAGACGATCGCGTCGAGCGTGCGTGGGGTGCACTCGCGCAGGATGGCGACGCTCTGAAGCAGCGCGTCGGTCCGTTCGGTCAGGTCGGCGATCTCCTTGAGCACGTCCGCGGACTCGAAACCGAGCGCGTCGGCGATGAGGTTTCGGTGCGCCGCGGAAAGGGCTTGAAGAGTGTCCTGGGCGCTCTGGGCGTCGCCGCCCTCGGCCGCTCGCGCGGCGCCGATCAGCGCGTCGGTGGTGCCGGCCGTCGCTGAGACGACGACGATGCGCTCACCCTTGGTGGCCTTCACGATCTCGGCGACGCGCAGCAGCGCCGCGGGTGACGCAACCGACGTGCCACCGAACTTCAGAACAGTCCGGGGGGAGGAGCCCCCACGATTCATCGCATTCCTCGCGCGATCTGGATCACGTCGCCGAGTATCGCGGACGCGGTCGCATCACCCCCGGCGCCAGGACCGCTCCAGACGAGGCGCGGGACGAGGTCGCCCTCGAGCGTGATCACGTTCGTCGGCCCGGTCGCCTGCCCCTCGAGCGAATCCGCGGCGACCTCCTCCGGTCCGACGCGCGCCTTGGTGGCACGTTCGCCGAAGTCGGCCACGGCGAGGTACCGGATACGCGCGCCGCGTGCTGCGGCCCCAGTCACCTCGGCAGCCGAGACCCCACGCAGGCTCGCCCGCCGCACGTTGTCCGGATGAAAGTGGCGGCCCTCCAGGATCGAGATCAGGATCGCGAGCTTGTACGCGGCGTCGTGCCCGTCCACGTCGCTCGTCGGATCGGCCTCCGCGTAACCCGCCGCGGTCGCCTCGGCGAGGGCCTCGTCGAAGGACTTGCCGGCCTCCATGCGCGAGCAGATGTACGTCGTCGTCCCGTTCAGCAGTCCGCGGAGCACCCGCGGCCGGACCGCGCCGAGGCCCCGCATCCCCGCGATGACCGGCACGGCGGCGGCGACAGCGGCCTCGAAACGCAGCTCGCGCTTGGCAAGGCGCGCCGCTTCGTGGACCGCGTTCCACTCCTTTGCGACGAGCTCCTTGTTCGCGGTGACCACATGCTTCCCCCGCTCGAAGGAGCCAAGCACGAGCTCGCGCGCGGGATCGGTACCGCCCATCACCTCTACGACGATGGCGACGTCGGGGTCGTCGAGGATCGCGTGCGGGTCGATCGTGACCGGCACATCGCCGGCGTCGCGTGGGCGCTTGGGGTCGCGCACGGCGGCGGCGACGAGCTTGACCGGGCGCCCTGCCGCAGCGTCGATGCGTCGAGAGCGGTCGGCGAACGCGCGCGCGACCGCGGATCCGACCGTGCCGAGCCCGAGGAGACCGACGCCGAGCGGCTTGGCGCTCACGCGAGCGGGAGGCCCCACGCGACCATACCGACTACGTCGAAACGGATGCGATCGATGTGGTGCCGCGAAAGGACCGCACGCGCGTCGGATTCGAAAGCTTCAGCACGCTCGCCAAGCGTGGCTCGGGAGAGCGAGCTGGTGCTGGCGAGCATCGCCAGGTAGTCGTCGACCGATTGCTCGAACGGCACGGGCCTGGTCCGGTGATCGCCCTCTCGTGCGAAATGGCCGTCGCGTTCGAGTTTCGTGAGGAGCGCGGCAAAGTCGTCGTGATGGTCCAACGCCGAGTGTCGCTGAATGACCGAAACGAACTCGTCCCGGTACGGCATTTGAGGATGCACGTTTTCCATGTCCACGATGGCCAGACGCGCTCCGGAGGCGAGCGCGGCCCGAAAGCGCCGCATGACGACCTCCGAGTCCATCCAGTGGATGCTCGCCCCCGCGGTGATGAGACCGTAGGGCGGCGCGAGTGGAACGTCCTCGGCGCGTCCCCTGATCCAGCGGATCCGCGCGTCTTGGCCGGTGAGGCGGCGAGCCTCCCGGAGCATCGCCTCGGAGGGATCGATCGCATCCACTCGGGTCGCGAAGGCAGCGAGTCCACGTGTCAACGCGCCGCTTCCGCACCCAGCGTCGAGTACGGTCCGCGGTGCGACAAGAAGACCCTCGAGGACAGCAAAGACCTCGGCCGGGTACGGCGGGCGATGGTGATAGTTCCGCACCACATCTGCGTCGGCGAACGCCCGGCCGAGCTCCCGCGGGTAGTTGACGCTCATTCGATCGCCTTCTCCAGCAGATCGAGCGCGGCGCCGACCGACGCGAGGCGATTGCCCTCGCGGTCGTACAACCACTGGTGCTTCTTCACCGCGCTATAGGCATCGCTATCGACGGCGACATATGTGAGCCCGACCGGTTTGCCCGGCGTGGCCCCGCCGGGTCCCGCGATACCGGTGACCCCGAGTCCGATCGTCGCCCCCAGGCGCGATCGGGCGCCACGCGCGAGCGCGCCCGCGACGACCGACGAGACCGCCCCGTGACCGTGGATGAGATCCGGCGCGACGTCGGCGTAGATCGTCTTGGCCTCGTTGGAGTACACGACTGCGCCGCCTTTGAAGTCCTCGCTCGATCCGCCGTGCGCGGTGAGGACGCTCGCCAGCAGGCCGCCGGTGCAGGATTCCGCAGCCGCGACGGTCAGCTTGCGGCGGCGCAGACGCGCCTGGAGGGGCTTCATGCGCTCCTCGAGCTCGGCCAGGGTCGGCGCCCGCTTAGGCGGCACGACGTACGAGCATGACGCCTGAGAGCACCGTGAGCGCGACAGCGGCGACGAGGAGCGCGCTCGCGGCGGTCGCGAGCCCCACCGAGGGCCACGCCAGGCTCGCGAGCAGCGCCGCCGTGGCGATGGCCTGCAGGACCGTCTTCGCCTTGCCATCGGCCCCGGCGGCGAGTCCCGGCGAGCGCACGCGGACCTCGACCGCGACCAGCTCGCGCGCGACGACGATGCCGACCGCCCAGAGCGGTACGGCGCCCTGCACCGCGAGCGCCGCGAGCGTGCCGACGATGAGGATCTTGTCCGCCAGCGGGTCGAGGAAGATCCCGAGCGTGGTCACTTGGTGCCGCCGCCGGGCGAGCCGGCCGTCGACGAGATCCGTGATGGAGGCGAGTGCGAAGACACCTAGCGCGACCGCGGGCTCCCCGAGCGCGATCAGCCAGACCACCGGAGCGACCGAAGCGGCGCGGATGCTCGAGAGAGCGTTCGGGAGCGTCACTGCGTGACGAAGACGCGCTCGACGACCTCCCCTTGGCGTCCGAGGCTCGCGATCAGCTGTCCGTTGTAGATCACCTGCGTGTTCGCGGCGTTGCCGCTCTTGATCCGCACCTCTTTGCCCGTGAACACCGCGGTCTCGCCGGGGTGATACACGCGACCGGTGCCCTGGACGTCGGTGCCGTCCACGGTCGCGAGGATCCACGCGTCGCCGCCGTTCACGAACACGTTCACCACGGCCGCGGTGTACGCGACGACGACGTTGCGCGTCTCCTCGACCGTCCCTCCGGCGCTGTTGCGTGCGACGACGCGAAAGGACTGCGGGCCGGCCGGCAGGTAATAGCGCGCCGTCCAGGTGCCGTCGGGATTCACGCTGACCGGGATGTTGTTGACCTGGACGCTCGTCACGCTGCGGTCGACCCGCCCGCTCACAGGGACGAAGGTGTTGGTGAACGTGGCGGCATTGGCGGGCTGCTCGACGGCGAGGATCGGTGGGCTGGTGATACCGGTGGCCGGCGCCTGGTACTGGATGATCCGGCTGACCCGATTCGTCTTACCCGCGGCGTCGAGCACCTCGATCACGACGTGGTTCGATCCGGGCTTGAGTGCGACGGTCGTGCTGAAGCTCCCGTCGAAGGCCGGACGGATGTCGCCGAAGACATCGGGTCCCGGGAACACGTTCACGGTGATGCGTCCGTCGGGCACGGTGACCCCGCGCACGGCGAGCTCCGCGCTCGCGGCGAGGCCGTCGTTGGCCGGATCAGTGATCTCCAGGCGGGGCAGCGTCGCGAACGTGCTGAGCTGGTAGTAGATGTAGCCACCGAAGAGGGCGACGCCCGCGAGGATGATCACCGGCAGAAGGATCACCGGCCGGAACACGAGGTTGCGGCGCGCGATGGGTCGGTACGGCTTGAAGGTGCGCGTTTGCACGGGTTCGGCCGGACGTCCGCTCTCGTGGTGGTACAGCGTGAGCAGCTCGTCGGTCTCGAGGTCGAGGTACTCGGCGTAGTTGCGCAAGAAGCCTCGCGTGTACACCGGTCCAGGAAGAGTCCGGTAGTCGCCGTCCTCCAGAGCCTTCAAGAACTTCTCGCGGATGCGCGTGTCGCCAGCGGCCTGCTCGAGAGTGATGTTCTTGCGCTCGCGTTGTGCGCGCAGCTGCTCGCCGAGCTTGCTCACCCGTCGTTCGCGTCGCGCGCCACGCCATAGACGTCGCGCATCTTCCCCGGACCTTGCGAGGGGCCGATGACGCCGTTGCGTTCCATGACGTCGATGAGCCGGCCGGCGCGCGCGAACCCGACGGTCATCTTTCGCTGCAGCATCGAGACGGACGCCTGGCCCGCGCGCTGGACGATAGCGACCGCCTCCTCGTAGCGGTCGTCGTCGATGTCGTCCCCATCGTCGTCACGCGCCTGCGCGCGGTCCTTGTCTTCGACGATGGACATGTCGTAGCGGGGGTCGCGCTGCTGCTTCCAGTGGCGGATGACGAGCTCGATCTCGGCGTCCGATACGAACGCGCCTTGGGCCCGGACGGGCTTGGGCGAGTCGGGAGCCATCCAGAGCATGTCCCCGCGGCCGAGGAGCTTCTCCGCGCCGGTCATATCGATGATCGTGCGGGAATCCACCGCCGACGCGGTAGCAAACGCGATACGAGCGGGGATGTTGGCCTTGATGAGCCCCGTGATGACGTCGACCGACGGCCGCTGGGTCCCGACCACCAGGTGGATGCCCGTGGCCCTCGCCAGCTGCGCGATCCGGGTGACCTGCTTCTCGACCTGGATGGGCGCCTGGAGCATCAGGTCAGCGAGCTCGTCGATGATGATGACGATGTACGGGACCCGGTCGCTCCCGGTCTGCTTCTCGTTGTAGGCGGCGATGTTGCGCGCGCCGGTGCGCGCGAAGAGCCGGTAACGGCGGTCCATCTCGCTCGTCGTCCAGTAGAGAGCATTGAGGATCGGCCCGGCGTCGTGCATCACCGGCACGACCAGATGCGGGACGCCGTTGAAGCCCGGAAAGTCCACCCGCTTGAGATCGCCGATCAGGATCCGGACCTCGTCGGGCGTCGACTGCATCAGGAGGCTCGTGAGGATCGATCCGATGCAGACGCTTTTCCCGGATCCGGTCTGGCCGGCGATGAGGAGATGCGGGAGCTTGGAGAGGTCGGTGACGATCGCCGCGCCAGCGACGTCCTTCCCGAGGGCCACCGTGAGCTTCGACGGCGAGCCCTTGAACTCGGCGCTCTCCGCGACGTCGCGCAGCGAGACCAGGCCGATCGCCATGTTCGGGATCTCGATCCCGACCACGCTCTTCCCGGGGATCGGCGCCTCGATGCGGAGAGTGCGCGCCGCGAGCGCGAGCGCGAGGTCGTCCGCGAGCGCCTCGATGCGCGACAGCTTCACGCCCGCGGCCGGTTTGAGCTCGTAGCGCGTGACGACCGGTCCGACGCTCACCTCGACCACCCTGGCGCTGATATCGAAGTTCGAGAGGGTGTCTTCGATGAGACGGGTGTTGCGCACGACCTCCTTCTCCCCGGTGCGTGCCGCCGAGCCTTCCGAGAGGAGATCGAGCGCCGGGAGCACCCACGGCTTCTCCGGAGGATCGGCATGAAGTACGCCCTCTGCCGCCACTGCAGCGGACGGAAGGCCAGCTATCGATGGTGCGAGATAGGACGGAACCGGCGCTGCCTCCGAGGGCCCCCGCGCGATGGGGCTCCGTCCGGAGGACGGGGGGCCCCCGTCGCGTTGAGAGGGTTTCGGAGGCAGCGCCGCCTCCGCCACAGGTCGTGAAGGTCTCTGTTCCGGCATGTTGATTCGCAGCGGCTGTGGCGGCGCTTCCTCTTCGTCGTCATCGAACCGATCGAAGCGGGTGGCGGTCCCGGCGGGGATGACCGTGCCAGGGCGCAGGGCGGCGATCGCTTGGCGCTGCCGCCAGACCGGCCTGAGCAGGTCCGCGATCGTGCGGTTCGCGGCGATGACGATCCCGGCAAGGAGGATCGCGCCGAGCGCTATCGGCGCACCGATCTGGCCGAAGAGCGCCGCGGCCTCCGTGGCCACGGCGCCGCCGACGTATCCGCCGGAGACGTCATCACGAACGTAGTGGCGCGTGAGGGCGAGCAGCGCGACGACGATCACCGTGCCCCCCAGGATCGGCAGCACGGTCTCGCGCCGCACGAAGCCGAACCAAAGCTCGAGCGCGACCGCCCCGAGCAGGATCGGGACGAGGAACGCGGCCCAGCCGAGCAGCGCGAACAACGCCGAACGCCACCACTGGAGGACGGCGCCCTGGTCCGTCGCGAGCGCCACCGCCGATAGGACGGCGAAGGCGACGACGGCGATGGCGCCGATCTCGTCGCGGATGCGCGAGTCGATCGCCGGGGTCGCGCCTCTGCGGCGCGCAGTCGTCCTCCGAGCCATCGATCTATACCTGCATGATCACGGGCAGCACCATCGGGCGGCGCTTGGTGCGCTCGTAGAGGAGTGACGCCACGCTGTTATGGATCGCGTCTTTCAGTGCGCTCGGCTCGACGAGGTGCTCGCCCGTCTGTGCTTCGGCCAGGCCCTCGAGGATGCGCTGCTTCGCGAGCTCGACGATTTCGGCGGCATCATGCTCGGGAACGAAGCCCTTCGTCACGATATCGGGCCCAGCGACGACCGCACCCGTCCTCTGCTCGATCGTCACGACGACGAGGAAGATGCCGTCGCTCCCGATCGACCAGCGATCGCGCATCACCGAATGGCTCACATCGCCGACGCCCAGGCCGTCCACGTAGACGACGCCCGACTGGATCTTCTCCCCCACCCGGGCACCCTTGTCGTCGATCTCCAGCACGTCGCCGTTGGTGACCACAAAGGCGTTCTTTGGCTCCACGCCAAGGTCCATCGCGATCCGAGCGTGACGAACGAGCATCCGGTATTCCCCGTGAATCGGCAGGAAGTATTTGGGCCGAAGGATGTTGAGGAGCAGCTTCAGCTCCTCCTGGCTCGCGTGACCCGACACGTGCGGCCGCGTCGCGGGATCGTAGATGACCTCCGCGCCGAGCTTGAAGAGGTTGTCGATCGTCCGCGAGACGAGCTCCTCGTTTCCCGGGATCGGGGTCGCGGACATGACGACGGTATCTCCTTCCTTCACGGCGACGTGACGGTGATCCCCGAGCGCCATGCGCGAGAGCGCGCTCGTCGGCTCACCCTGTGAACCCGTTGTGATGATGCAGATCTCCTGGTCCGGGAGCTTGCCGATCTCATGCGGGCCGACGATCGAGCCCTCGGGATACTCGAGGTAGCCGAGCTCGCGCGCGGTCTTGGTGTAGTTCTCCATCGATCGTCCCACGATCGCGGTCTTCCGGCCCCAGGCCGAGGCGATATCAACGATCTGCTTGATGCGCGAGATGTTCGAGGCGAACGTCGTAGTGATCACGCGCCCAGGCGCGCGCGACATGATCGCGTCGAACATCTCGCCGACGTGACGTTCCGACTGGGTGTAGCCGGGCATTTCGGCGCGGGTGGAGTCGGACATGAGCAGGAGAACGCCCTTCGCGGCGAACGCGGCAAGCCGCGCGAAATCGGTCTGCCGGCCGTCGACGGGCGTGTGGTCGAACTTCCAGTCGCCGGAATGGACGACCGTCCCGTACGGGGTCTGGACGGTGACGCCGATCGCGTCGGGAATGCTGTGACAGACGTAGTAGGAGTCACAAGCGAACGCGCCGATGTTGAACGACTGCCCCGGTGCGATCTCACAGAACGTCGCGCGATCGGCAAGCTTGTGTTCGCGGAGCTTCGTCTTGATGAGCCCAAGCGTGAGCTTCGTCCCGTAGATCGGGACCTGGATGAGGTCGCGCAGCACATAGGGCAGCGCGCCGATGTGGTCCTCGTGCGCATGCGTGATGAGGAAGCCGCGGACGCGGTCCTTCCGCTGTCGCAGGTAGGCGATGTCCGGAATGACGAGGTCGATACCCAACATCTGCTCGTCCGGGAACATGAGCCCCGCATCGACGACAAGGATGTCATCGCCGATCTCGATCGCGAGCATGTTCTTTCCGATCTCGCCGACTCCGCCCAGCGGGATGATCCGCAGCGGTGGTCTAGCCAAAGAGCGTGATCTGCTCCGCGGGCTTTTGTTCGGTCTCCTCGGCCTTCACCGGCGCCGGGGTCGCGAGGTACAGCGCGAGCGCCGCGAAGTCGGCAACCAGCGCGTCGCGCAACGCGGGCTGGTGCAGCGCCGCGGCGGGGTGATAGACGGGGAAGATCACAAGGCCGTCGGCGCTGCGCCGGGGACGGCCGTGGATGCGCGAGATCGATTCGCCGGAAAAGAACTTCCCCATCGCATGGCGTCCGAGCGTCACGATGACGCGGGGGCGCAACACCTCGAGATGCCGGCGCAGCCAGATGTCGCAGGCGGTGACCTCGTCGGGGAGGGGGTCGCGGTTCTCGGGCGGCCGATGTCTGACGACGTTGGTGATGAAGACCTTTCGACGATCGAGCCCGATGCCGGCAAGCAGCTCGTCCAGAAACTGCCCAGCCGCTCCGACGAAGGGCTTCCCCTGCAGGTCCTCGTGGTAGCCCGGGGCTTCGCCGAGGAAGAAGATGCCCGACTCGGCCGAACCGTCTCCCGGGACTGCCTGCCGCGCGCTGCGGTGGAGCGGGCAGGCGGTGCAGGCGCGGATCTCGTCGGCGACGAGCTCGAGGTCCGCGTACGAGGCGTCCTGCACCGCGCTGATTATGCGGTCGCGGGAGGCGTCATAGGAGCCTTCCGCGCGAGATAGATAACGTCCGTGTAAGGACGCCGCGGCATCTCCTCGACCTCCACGACGAAACCGGCGCGCGCGAACATCGCCAGTGCCTCCTCGCGCGAGGGAAAGAAGAAGCGTTCGCGCCCACCGCGCGTGAACCCGAGACCGACCGTGATCATCTCCTGGGCATACGTGATCGCGTAGCGGGGATCGGCGCGGCGCTCCTGCGCCTTGACGACCAGGGGACCCCCCTCGCCGAGCGCCGCCGCGGCGTTTCGCAGCACCTCTTCCTGTTGTTCGAACGGCAGGAGATACAGGACGTCCACGATGGTCGCCGCATCGCAGTGCGGCGGCCGGCTCTTCACGATGTCTCCAACCTCGAAGCGCAGCCACTGGGTGTCCTGGACGGCATCGCGGGCCACCTCGATCTTTCGCGGATCGAGGTCGATTCCCAGCACGCGCCGGGTCTGCGACGCCTCCCGAAGCAAGCAGGCAAAGAGCCCATGGCCGCAGCCGAGGTCGACGATGAAGCCGTTCCGTGGCACGAACCGTTCGACGAAGGTCAGGTCCGAGAGGAAGGCACGCCCATGTATGAAGATCCGCGCGCCGATCGGCGCCGCCCGGTACCGGCCCACCGCGCGGCTGAGCGCGGCACTCGTCTCAGCGCCAGGCATCAGGGCACCCGCCAGCGGATCACTTCCGTCCCGAGGGCCGTGCGAAGCAGCTGATCGGTCAGGAGGTGCAGGTCGTCGGGCCGCGCGGACTGCACCGCGTCGCCCGTGTCACGAAGGCCGTCGTCGACGTAGCCGGGATGGGCGGAGATCTCCCCCACCCCACCGTAGGCCGCGAGGAGCGCGACGCTCGCGGCATCGGGGCGGGGGCGCGCGGAGGTAAGGTCGACATACCAGCTCGGCCCGGCGATCCCCCGGTACGCCAGGGCCGAAGCCAGCGACGCCACACCTAACGCGCCCGCCTTGGGACCTGTCCAGAACCGCGGCGACCGGGCTCGGCGCACCCAGCGAACGCCCTCGTCGTGAGCGATGCGTCCCACCACGCGCGCGACCGGCGGCATCAGGTGAACGTGCCGGTGCGAGTCCCAGGCGAGCGGAAGGTGCCCCCACGACCGCGCCAGAGCGGCCTGTGCCCGGACCTCGGTGGCCAGATCGGACGCGCGAATTCGCCCAGTGAAGAGGCGCCAGCTGAACTCGGGAAGACGCCAGAATCGGCCCTGGTCATCACAGAGGCTGGCCACGCGCGAGGGGTCGCTCACCGGCTCACCGCCCACAAAGTCGAGGTGCAGGCCGACCTCGAGATCGGGCTCCATCCGTGAGAGCGCGGCCGCCTCCGGAGAAGACGCGAAGGTCACCATCAGCGAGGCCGAACGCACGATCCCGCCCTTGTGCGCCTCGAGGATGCCGCGTGTGACGCCCGGCGATAGGCCGAGGTCGTCGGCCGTGACGACCAGGGTCATCGCCGCCGGTACACGCCGCGCAGCGCGTTCAGGCGGATGAGGAAGAGGTCGCGGAACATCCGGGGCGCGTCCGTGAGGAAGTCGATGCTCGTCTCGCCTCGCTGGCGGAGCGCGAAAGGGATCTCTCGGACGCGGTAGCCGTCGCCGCGTGCGAGAAAGAGGACCTCGGCGTCGAAAGCGAAGCCGTTCAGCCGCTGGCGCACGAAGAGATCCTTGGCCGCCTCCGCCGTGTACATCTTTCCACCGCACTGCGTGTCGTGGATATCTGTCGGTACCACGAGGTGGACCGCGGTGCGGAAGACGTAGCCCATAACACGCCGCCACCACGGGCGATCCACGACGGATCCGTGGACGTACCGTGACGCGACCGCGATGTCGGCACCCGTGTCCAGCGCATCCAGAAAGAGGTCGATGATCTCGACCGGGATCGTGAGGTCGGCGTCGAGGAACGCGATCGGGTCGCCGCTCGCGGCGTTGACTCCCGCCCGCACCGCTGCGCCCTTGCCTTTGTGCGGCAGCCGCAGGACCTTGAAGGCCAGACCGGTGTGCCCGAGCGAGATCTTCGCGCGGTGGAAGATGTCCACGGTGGCGTCGGTCGATCCATCGTCCGCGAGGATGATCTCCGCCGTCATGTCACGGTCGCGAAAAAAGTCGACGCAGCGTGCGAGGCTCGCCTCGATGCGGCGAGCCTCGTTATAGGCCGGCAGGACGAGGCTGAGGATCTTCCTTCGCTAGCGCGGCGGGCCGCCGCGCCGGAAACCGCCTCCACCACCCGGTCCGCCCGGTCCGCGCCGCGGACCGCCTCCGCGGTCGTCACGCTCACGAAAGCGCTCGCGCTCGGCGCGCTGGCGCGTCTCGTAGTCATTGCCGTCCTCGCTCACTGCCCGTATCGAGAGGTTCACCCGTCCCATGCGGTCGACCTCGGCCACCTTGACCTTCACCGCATCGCCGACCTTGACGATGTCTTCAACGCGGCCGACGCGGTCAGACGAAAGCTCCCCGACGCGAACGAGGCCTTCCTTTCCCGGAAGGTACTCGACGAACGCGCCGATGCTCATGATCCGGGTGACCTTGCCGTCGTAGATCTCGCCGACCTCGGGCTCCTTGGTGAGGCCTTCGATCATCGCGCGAGCCCTTTCGCGGCCTTCGGCTTTGGCGCCCGTGATGCGCACCGTGCCGTCGTCCTCGAGCTCGATCGTGGTGCCGGTCTCGGCCTGGATCGCTCGGACCATCTTGCCGCCGGGACCGATGACCTCGCGGACCTTGTCGGCTGGGATCTTGATCGTCTCGATCCGTGGCGCCCACCGCGAGAGATCCGGGCGAGGCTTGTCGATGACGTTGCGCATCGCGTCGAGGATGAAGAGCCGCGCCTCGCGCGCCTGCTGGAACGCCGCGCGCATGATGTCGACCGAGAGCCCCTTGATCTTGATGTCCATCTGCAGGGCTGTGACACCCTTGGCCGAGCCAGCGATCTTGAAGTCCATGTCGCCGTAGTGGTCCTCGAGGCCCTGGATGTCCGTCAGGACGGTCCACTTGCCATCTGAGGTCACCAGGCCCATGGCGATGCCCCCGATCATCTCCTTGACCGGGACTCCCGCGTCCATCAGCGAGAGCGTGGATCCGCAGGTCGACGCCATCGAGGAGGACCCGTTGGACTCAAGCGTCTCGCTGACCACGCGGATGGTGTAGGGGAACTCTTCCTTGGTGGGCAGTACCGGGACGAGCGCGCGCTCCGCGAGCGCGCCGTGTCCGATCTCGCGGCGTCCAGCGCCACGCATCACGCGGACCTCACCCACTGAGAACGGCGGGAAGTTGTAGTGATGCATGTAGCGCTTGGTGTCGACGGGCGACAGCGTGTCGATGATCTGCTCGTCGCCGCCCGGGCCGAGCGTGGTCACCGAAAGGATCTGGGTCTGCCCCCGGGTGAAGACCGCGGAGCCGTGCGTACGCGGGAGGACGCCGACCTCGATGGAAAGCGGACGGATGTCCTTCGTGCCCCGCCCGTCAGGCCGCAGGTTCTCCTCGGTGACGGCTTTGCGGAACTCCTGCTCCAGGATCTCCTCGAAGACCGCGGTGACCTCTTCGAGCGTCAGCGCCGGGGACTCGCCGGTGGCGAATTGCGCGACCGCCTCGACCTTCAGATCGTCGAGGCCGGCTTCGCGCTGAGCCTTGTCGGGATTGCGGAGCTTGGCGCGCAGCCGTTGGCTCAGGAACGAGGTCACGGGACCGAGGCGGCTCGGGTCGGACACGACCGCGGTGTATTCGAGCTTCGGCTTACCCGACGCGCGTTGAAGGTCGCTTTGCGCGTCGCAGATCTTGCGAATGCCCTCCTGCGCCAACGCCAGGGCTTGAAGGAGGAATTCCTCGGTCACCTGCCGCGCGCCCGCCTCCATCATCATGATCGAGTCGCGCGTGCCGGCGACGATGAGATCGAGATCGCTCTCCTCCATCTGCTGGATCGTCGGGTTGAGCGTGAGCTCGCCGTTCACCGTGCCCACCCGAACGCAGCCGATCGGCCCTTCGAACGGTGCGTTCGACACGCTGAGCGCGGCGGATGCCGCGTTCACCGCCAGCACGTCGTAGTCGTTCTCCTGGTCGGCCGACCACGCGGACACGATGATCTGCACGTCGTTGCGGAAACCCTTCGGCCAGAGTGGTCGGATCGGGCGGTCGACGAGGCGCGCGGTGAGGATGCCCTCCTCCGATGGACGTCCCTCACGACGGGGGAACGACCCAGGGATCTTCCCCGCGGCGTACAGCCGCTCCTCGAAATCGACGGTGAGGGGGAAAAAGTCGATCCCCAGGCGAATCGTCTTCGCAACGGTCGCCGCGGCGAAGACCACGGTGTCTCCGTACCGGACCGTGACCGCGCCGCCCGCTTGCTTCGCGTACTTGCCCGTCTCAAAGACGAGCGGCTTTCCGTTGATCTCCGCCTGGGCACGGGTTACTGGCATGTGGTTGTTGTACTCGGGTGCCTATGAAAAGACCCAGGGTTTTCCCTGGGTCATCCGCCCTAGGCGGCCGTTCTCACCGTCGCAGACCGAGTCGCCCGATGATCTCCTGGTAGCGTTCCGGGCTTCTGCGGTGCAGGTAGGCGAGCAGCCGTCGGCGTTGTCCGACCATGCTGAGCAGCCCGCGCCGGCTGGCGTTGTCGTGGCGCGCGGTGCGCAGATGCTCGGTGAGGTGCTTGATCCGTTCCGTGAGGAGCGCGATCTGGATCTCCGGCGAGCCGGTGTCGTTGGTGTCGCGGCGGTAGGAGGAGATCACCTCAGCTTTGTTGGGAAGGGTCGCTGACGGCACCCGTTGTCCTTTCTTGGATCCTTTGGATCTCTTATTCGCTCATGAGTCTACCGGATACGTGCCGGTCAGCCGAGCGCTCGGAGCCGCGGTAAGAGCGCGGCGGCCTCTTCGGCGCGCTTCCGCGGGTCGCCCGCGGGCATGCCCCCGCCGCCGATCATCAGGAGCAGCTCGGTGAAGCCGGCGGCGATGGAGGCTCGCGCCTTTTCGAGTGACTCCTCGGCGGTCGTCAGCCGCAGCGAAATGGAGCGCCGGAGCGATGCCGGATCACGCTCGCGCTTCACGCACTCCGCGTCCAGCGCCTTGTTCAGCGTGACGGACTCCTCGAAGCTCTGCGCATTCGAATGCCAGACGTCGGCGTGCCGTGCGGTGAGACGGATCATCCGGTCGCCTTTGGATCCGATCCAGATCGGTGGATGAGGCTTCTGCACCGGCTTCGGCTCCGCGATCGCATCCTTGAGCTCGTAGAAACGGCCTTTGTAGTTCGATCGGCGTTCGGACCAGAGAAGTTTCATCGCGCGCAGCGATTCGTCGAGCATGGTGACGCGATCGCCGGCACTCGGGAACGGGAGTCCGAACTGCGTGAACTCCGGCTCGTTCCACCCCGTACCGATCCCGAACTCGAGGCGTCCGTTCGAAAGGTGATCGACGGTCACCGCGATCTTGGCCAAGAGGCCTGGATGTCGATAGAGATTGCCGGTGACGTTCAGACCCATCCGTGCGCGCTTGGTGAGGGCGGCCATCGCGCCGAGCGCGGTCCAGCCGTCGAAGATCGGTGCGGCGGGATCGGGGCCGAGGGCTATGAGATGGTCGAACGGCCAGATGTGATCGAAGGCGGCTTCGTCGCCGATGCGCCAGACATCTTTGTGGACGTCGATCGGGTGGACTTGCTGCGAGAACTTCAGCCCGAAGCGAAGCGGACGGCCTCCTGGCAT
>Ga0137376_10000380_pt1 | contig 19543 bp, 8 predicted proteins | sample SagtaG_23_FD_104814 | JGI IMG/M metagenome (GOLD analysis project Ga0137376, IMG submission 104814) | Vadose zone soil microbial communities from Sagehorn Ranch, Mendocino, California, USA - Sage2_L_20_16 metaG | ecosystem: Environmental > Terrestrial > Soil > Vadose zone | place: USA...
ATTTCTTAGATTGGACCCGCAAACCTCTCAGCAACTGGTTGCCGCATCCAATTTTCACACTGAACGGCCTAAAGGAATTCTCCGAACAATCGATCGCCGGCTTTTGGCGCGGCGAATTCGTCTGGTATGGGCACCGGCTTGGGTTGCAGCTCACCGACGGGTTCTACTGGATTTCTTCCACGCTCGTAATCTTTCTTACCTTGATCGCTCTGATCTGGCAGCGTGGGCGATTGACTGCGTTTCAGCAGCAGAGTCTTTGGCTGGCTTTGTCGAGCGTCAGCGTTTTGGTATTGCTGCTTGTGGTCCTGTCGATCGCGTTTGATTTCGGGAAGTGCGTTTATCCCTCGCCTGAGCACCCGTACTTCACTTCTGGAAGGCTGGTTTCCGCTGCGGCTGTTCCGTTCTTCTTACTGTATTGCTACGCGATGGGTCGCGTTCTGTCGTGGATTCCCCTGCAGTGGCTGCGGACGCTTGTGTTTGGGGCGATCTTACTTTTCATCGTAGTTTCACAATCGGTTGTGAACTGGCCGGCGTTCTCGAGCGGGTACAACTTTTTTCATTTGAGCCGGGCCGATTTCTAAAGCCGGTCGGGCACGCGAAAGAGCCAATCGCGGTCGGGCCGGACATCATACCCCGGAAAACCATGGTTCCAAACCGCCTCAAAAAACTTTCAAAAAAACGAAAAAAAAGCTTGTCAGGCCTTTTCTGCTCCAATAAACCGGGAGCCGCGAAGACAAAAAGGCCTAATCCGCCGTTCAAAAAAACTTTGAAAAAAGTGAAAAAAAAGCTTGTCAGCGCATTAGAAATTTAATAAGCCTGCCGAAACCTAACCAAACCAATGGAGAAACTAATGACACAAAACGCACTAACAACGTTTAGATTCGTTCGTCTCGCCTTAATGGCGAGCGTCGGATTTCCCTTCATTCTGGCGTCCAACGCATTCGCGCAATTGCCGGCTCCGGCCGTGCCTAACGCGCCGGGTGCAGCGCCCTCAGCTGAGGTCGAGCGCGTCGTTGTGACCGGTTCGAACATTCCCACGGCGGAAGAGACCGGTCCGAACCCCGTGGACACGTATCGTCCACAGGACATTGAGAAACTGGGCATCCGCAATGCCACTGACCTGACCACTTTTATACCGCAAGAAGCGGGCGGAACGGTTAACCAGAACATTGCCAACGGCGGTGATGGCACGACGCAAATTAACCTGCGCGGCCTGTTGCCAAAGGAGACTCTGGTTCTGATCGACGGAAAGCGCTTCGCCCCCTCTGCATTGTTCGGCGGCTACAATATCGATCTGATTCCCTTCTCGATGGTCGATCACATCGACATTCTGAAGGACGGTGCCTCGGCGGTTTACGGATCGGATGCAGTGGCCGGCGTGGTGAACTACTTCATGATCCACAAATTCCGTGGTTTGGAAATTGGCGGCAGCTACGGAAATACCAACTTGGGAGCCTCGAACGAGATGGGCGAGTGGGAGGCATGGATCAAAGCGGGCACTGGCGACGATAAAACCGACATCGTAGTCATCGCCGACTTCTACGAGCGTCTCAACGGGCTCTTTAGCCGGGACCGCGACATTTCTTCGAATGCCTTCTTTATTCCCTTCGGAGGTAACGACGTCCGTAGCGGCAATTTCCCTGGCCGCGTCCAAGGCTTTCGCCTGAACCCCAGCATGTTCTTTGGCCCAGGTGGTCTTCCGCAACCAGGCGTGAACACGCCGCTTCCACACTCGGCGCCGAACGCTCAAACTTCTCCGTTTTATAAGAACCCGTATGTCATTAATCCGAATGCGTATCCCGGCGCACCGGGCATAAACAACCCGAGGGTATTCTTTCCCCAGTTCGGGACTGATTACAAAGGCGGCGGGAATTACTTCTTCTTTAACTTTGCCGCTTTCACACCGGCCCTGCCGCCGGCAGACCGGCAGATCTTCTATGGCTCGTTCACGCGTGATATATGCGATAAATACCTTACGATATTTACGGATTTCAAAATCGCGCGGTCGTTCTTTGATTCCTCTCTGGCAGCTGTGCCATTTACGCCCGATCCGTTCAAGATCCCCGGGACCACCGTCGGATTCAGCGGTACTGGGATCAGCGTGCCAATCAGCAATCCCTGGAACCCGTTCACCGTCGCCAATAATACTGTGATTCTTAACGGAGTGCCAATTCCCGTAACCACGGGTGTTCGCTTCCGCGGGATTAACGATACCGGCCCGCGGCACGAAAAGTTCACCTATAATGATTACCTTTTTGATATCGGCCTTAGAGGTGAGATGGGATGGATTGCCGACTTTTTCAAGACTTGGAGTTGGGAGACTGGTTTCCGGTGGGCACGTAACGAAGGCTCGGACCTGTCGGTTGGAGAGGTCAGCCAGCCCGGCCTGCGAGAGGCTTTATTGAGTACAGACCCGGCAACAGCGTTTGATCCGTTCCTGAATTTTACTGGCCACAATACGAGAGCGGCCAGGTCGGCGGTTTATGTGAACCTGCATAACACTGCGACTTATGAACTGCCTTTGTACTATGCCACGATTAACGGCGACTTGTTCAATCTTCCCGCGGGACCGGTTTCGTTCGCGGTCGGCGGCGAATATCACGGTGATCGGTGGGACCGCGAACCTGATTCGCTGAACATAACATTCCAGACGATCGGTTCCACCGACCGCCAGGGCGCAAAAGTCAACCGCGATGTCTGGTCGATCTACGAAGAAGTTCGAGTACCGTTCACAAGCCCGACATGGAACTTCCCCGGCTTTTATAGCTTCGAGGTTGACTTTGCCGAGCGCGAGGAATGGTACAGCCAGAACACTCAAACAGTTCTGACACCATTTATTCCGCACGCGAGCACCAGGTATAACGCGCAGAGGCCGAAGGTATCCGTGCGCTGGCAGCCGCTGGATCCGAAATACATTGGCGCAGTCACTTTGCGCGGAAGTTATACGGAAGCCTTTCACGCGCCAACGGTGCTAGAGCTTAATCCCGCAGGCTCGCAGAGCTTCCCGATCGTTTTTGATCCGTTTACTCAGAGCAACCCTGCAGGCTTCAAAACTGAGCCCCAAGTCGAGGAACGCGTTTCCGGAAACCCGTTCCTGCATCCGGAAGTCGCCTATGAATGGACTTACGGGATTGTTTACAGCCCGAAATGGATCAAAGGCCTGACCCTGAGCGCGGATTGGTGGCATATTGATATGCGCGACATCGTATCAAGTCTCGGCGCCCAGTTCCTGATCGAGCAAAATAATCCCGCTCTTGTGCTGCGTGGCGCGCCGCCTCCTGGTGGTGTATTCGGTCCAGTCAATCTGGTGATCGATAATAACCAGAACCTTGCTGGCGCAGTTTTCGAGGGTCTGGACTACGAAGCGATCTATATTATGGATTCCGCCATATTCGGCCACGGAGATTGGGGAAGGATAACGACGACCGTCAACGGCACCTGGCTCTCCCGAGCTGAGTTACAACCGGACCCCTTTACCAAACGGTTTGGTATTAACGGCCAGTTCGTTCCATCGTCATTTTCTCTGACCAGTTCGCTGCCATGGCATCGGGCGAACTTCAGCCTCTTCTATGACGGGCCAGCTGACACATGGCTTCAAGGACTGGACATCGGTACCGTCGTTCACTGGATCGGGCAGTATGAGGACGACAATCTAAGCTTGACTGGATCGTCCAAGTTTCAGGAGCCGAGAAGCGGTCCTTTGTCCTTCCGCGCGCGAAAAGTTTCGGCGTGGACCACCTGGGACCTCATCCTGAATTACACGTTTAACCTGCCTCCGCCTGCACCGGTCGAAGTGCCCGGGTTCGCCAAGGACGGTGGCAAGAACGTGAGGACGAAAGATGGCAAGGAGAAGAACGTCGTCCCAGTCTCGACCGCTGAGTACGGCTGCAACAACTGGAGATGGTGGCTTAACAACACCACAGTCACTCTTGGTCTGCAGAACGTCCTCGATGAGGATCCACCATTTGTGGCCGGCAGCTTTGAGAATGGCTACGATGAGTCTCTAACCACTATTAAAGGGCGATTCTGGTACGTGGGATTAAAGAAGAGATTCTAAAACCACAGAGCGAAGTTTAATTCACAGCGGCCGGGCTCCTCGACGGGCCCGGCCGTTTTGCTTCTATCTTGGTGCCATATCGAACGGAGGTGGGACACCTGCAGGTGTTCGTGCAAACGATGCTACGCCATTACAATTCCTGAAGCTGCCCGCGGGATTTTTGGGAGAACATTACAAAAATGGTTACCCGCAGGATTGAGCTATAGGCTTGTTGTTGCGTGAATTATAACCACGCAGGCCGACACTCTTACTCGCCGGTGTCGCGCAGGGGAAGCGTCCTCCGGTAAAGATCGATATTCGATTCGAGTTTTTTTGCTAAGGCGTAGTCTCCCTGGCTGGCGGCCAACTGTGCACCGCGTTGCGCTGTTTCAGTTGCTTTGTCAAATTGACCATCTTCTGCGTAAGCAGCAGCCAGCAGCCGATAGATACGCGGGTCTTTCTCGCCGGAGAGTTGCAGGGCACGCTCGCCGAACGCAACTGCTTTTGCTCCGCTGCGAATCGCGTCGTCGGGAAATGTGGCGAATACCCATACGAGATTGCAATAGGCTTTTAGATTGTCCGGCTGTAGCTGCAGCGTTGTTTGCCATTCGCTGATTGCCTGATCGAGTCGACCCTGTTGCGACCACGCGATACCAAGGTCGTTGTGTGCCTCCGCGCTGGCGGGATTGATTTGCAGTTCTTGCTGTAAATGAGCGACTGCCTGATCGAACTGACCCTGCCGCAACAGGATCATGGCGATGTTATGATGAACCTTCGGCAAGTGAGGATCCAGCTCCAGAGCTCTCTGGAAATGAGCGAGAGCATCCTCGAGTTCTCCCTTTGATGTAAGGGCGATGCCGAGGTTGTCATGTGCTTCCGCGAACTCAGGCTGGATTTGCAATTCCTTCTGGAACTCAGCAATCGCCTCATCAAGATGTCCACTATTCAGAAGTAATGTAGCGAGATTGAAATGTACCCGCGGGCGCAGCTGATGCGTTTCGACGATCTTTTGAAACTCAACTCTGGCCTCGGCGCTTTGTCCGCTTGCTGAAAGCGCAACTGCGAGCCGGCTATGCGCATCATTGCTGTCGGGCCGAATCTCTACTGCCTTACGTGCGTGAAAAATTGCATCTTCCAATCGGTTCTCGCGGAGGTCCAGATCGCAAAGGCTGATCTGCGCTGTGTCGTTGCGTGGATTCACCGCGACAGCGTGGGTCCAGAGAGTACGCCCATCACGCCAGTAGCTGGTTTGTTTGAAAGCGACGCACATGAAGAGGAAAACCAAGCAAGCCATTGCCGCGCCTGCGAGAATGCGTCGATGGCGCCACGCCCCTACAGTATCAGCGACGAGCCAGGCCGCGAGCATGTACAGACCAATCTGCGGCAGGTACGTGTAGCGGTCCGCATGAGCTTGTTCGCCGACCTGTATCAGGCCGCTCACTGGCACCAGCATTCCCAAAAACCAAAACCAGCCTGTCAAAACATAAGGATGTTTCCGTCTGTACATGAAGGCAGCCGCGCTGAGCGCGATGAGGAATAGCGCCGCCATCAAAACTTCTACGATAGAAAGGCTCTGCCGCGGATGAGGATAAAACACCGACAATCCAAATGGCCACACGAGTTGGCGCAGGTAAATGACTGTTGCCACAGCGGCATTACCAAGTCTATCCATCAGAGATAGATGACCGATTGGATCAATAAAATGGCGTTGAGCGAGAAGAGTCGCCACGCAAGAACCAAATGAAAAAAGTAGCAGCGGAATTTTTTCCAGAAGAATTCGCCGAATACTCGCGCGGTGTTCAATTCTATGCTGGTGGGGAAGCTTGGCTGGAGCCGCAGGCGCGAATCGCCTCAGCGGCCAATAATCTAGCAACAGCAGAATAAACGGAACCGTAACCAGCATCGGTTTCGACATCAAACCCAGCGCGAAAAAGAGCAAGACAAGGAAGTACGATGTGAGCGAGAGCGTGCGGACGTATCGGGTGTAAGCAGCGAGACTGAGCATGAAAAACACGGCGCTTAACACGTCTTTGCGCTCAGAGACCCATGCGACGGACTCCACGTGCAGCGGATGGATTGCGAACAGCGCCGCGACAAAAGCGCTCTGCCACAAAGCTCCTGTCATTTGCTGGAGCACGAGAAATAGGAGGATGACGGCGATACTGTGTAAGAGAATATTGGTCAAATGATGTGCAGCCGGCTTTAGGCCCCACAACTGGCAGTCGCCCATGTGCGAAATGGTCGTGAGCGGATGCCAGTTGCCGCCCACCGTGTGTGTAAAGGCCCAAATCAGGCCCTGTAACGAAACACCTGCGGTGACGTTCGCATTCTCGTAAACATAATTCGGGTCATCGTAAGTAACGAACTGATGCCCCAGGGTCTGACCGAAAATCAACCACGTGATCACGGCGAGAACTGCACAAATCCCGAAAATTAGTCCTGTTCTTGAGAGCGCTGTGCGCTTTAAGACGTGTCTCGCCATTTCTAAAGACCAGATCGATCCACGCGTAGTCTACGATGTTGTGTCTATCAAATCACGCGCACGTTTGCGGAACGTGCATTCGAGAAGAGCTGTCATGCGTTGGCTACGAGCAAAGGTTGGTTTCGGTACGCCGGGCTAAAGAAGTGATTTTTAAACCGAGCAATTCGAACCCATGCCTCGCTGTCAAGCGCGGTGAAACAAGTTCATGTGCATTTATTTTCTTCGGGGTAAAGGATAATCAGAGGATTGATTTTCGCCGCAGTTTGATAGAAGCTTGGCTCCGCTAAAAGGCATGCAGCACGTTTCTGCATTCTCACGTCCGCAAACTGTTCCGGCTGTGCCTGCCACAGCGCGCACGCCTAACTTGTGGATTCTGGACAGTTGGCGCGATTTGATTCTCTATGTCTGTACGCCGCTGTTGCTGGTGCCGATCTTTATAGCGGCACAGGGAGTCTGGGCGGCAGAAGACATTTATCTTTTTGTCGCTGCGTTCGGCGCAATGGGGCATCACTTGCCTGGGATGATTCGCGCCTACGGTGACCGCGCCTTGTTCCAGCGTTTCCGATGGCGATTTATTTTCGCACCGATTTTTCTCGTGGTGGTTTGCGCGGCTTTTTCTCTCTGGGATCTGAAAGGCATAGTGCTGGTCGCTTTTGTCTGGGGTGTGTGGCACGGCATGATGCAAACGTACGGTTTCTGCCGCATCTATGACGCGAAAGTCGGGTCATTCGCCGAGGTGACGCGACGACTCGACTTCGCCGTGTGCGGCGTCTGGTTCGCGGCTGCCGTTCTTCTCTCCCCGCAGAGAATGACGGATACGTTGGAAAGCTACTATTCCGCAGGCGGCCCTTTTATTCCGCCGGCGCTTTTGCACGGAGCGCAGCAAGGGCTACTTGCCCTGGCACTGATCATTTCAGCAGTATTTCTGGCAAATTTCATTTGGATGTGGTCTAGCGGGAAACGGCCCAGTCCGGTAAAACTCGTGCTTCTGGTCACGAGCATTTCGTTTTGGTGGTATTCCAACAACATCGTGGCGAGCGTTCTCGTCGGCATTGCCCTGTTCGAAGTATTCCACGATGTGCAGTACCTCTCGCTGGTTTGGATCTACAATCGCAAGCGTGTCGAGAGCGATAGCTCCATCGGTGGTTTCATGCGGTTTGTGTTCCGGCGCAGTGGCGCGCTGATCGGCGTTTATGTCGGCCTGGTGCTTGCTTATGGCGGCTTGAGTTTGTCCAAATCGTACGTTGGCATTGAGGCCGTTAAACGCATTCTCACCGGCGTAGTGACCGCGTCTGCGCTACTGCATTTCTATTACGACGGATTCATTTGGAAAGTCCGCGAGAAATCTACGCGGCAATCTCTTGGCATCAGCGGCGGCACGGCTGACGTCATGATGAACCGTTTGTTTCCGAGTTGGGCATTACATGGTGTAAAATGGGTGGCTGTTTTTGTCATCCCTCTTGCAGCGCTCTGGTTTGCGGAGGTCCACTCAGCCGAAGGTAAGCTTGAACGTCTTGGGGCGATCGTTGCCGATCTTCCTTCGAGTGTACGGGCGCATTCCAATTACGCCACGGCCCTGCAAGAGGCAGGACGACCCGACGAAGCGGTCAGCCACTTTACCGCAGCGCTACATCTGAATCCCGGCTCGCCAAAAGCCCATGTCAATCTGGCTTCGATACTAATTGAGCAAGGAAAACTGAACGAGGCGCAGACCCATTTTGAACAAGCGCTGCGAATTGAGCCTAATAATGCTGAGTATCACTCGGGCTATGCTTATCTTCTGGAGAAACTCGGCCAAGACGAGCAGGCGGCGGCGGAGTGTGAAGCCTCCATTCGATTGGCGCCCAAATCTGCGCAAGCGCATTACAGCTATGGCGCATTCTTGGAAAAGCACGGCAAAGTCGACGAAGCAATTGCGCACTACCGAGAGTCTCTGCGATTGGATCCGCGTTTGCTCGATGCCCAAATTGATCTGGGAAGTTTGCTTTTCGAGAAGGGCGACCTGGCAGAAGCAAAAAGCCATTTTCAAAACGCGTCCAATATCAACCCAAAACTCGCGCAGCCGCATAACTTTCTCGGTAAGGTTTTCATGGCCGAAGGCGACATGACTCAGGCGGTCATGCAATTCGAAGAGGCGTTGCGTCTCCATCCCGACTTTCCGGAGGCTGAGGAAAGCCTGCGCAGCGCCAAGCAGAGTGAAACCACGGTCTCGCCTTCGCCCTAGGCTACAGCAGCAACGTGGACAGCACTAAATCGCGGATTTTTGTTCGCAGTATCCGTGTGCATTAGTGTTCACTAGGTGGTTAGATTTTCTGAGCGACGACCCTGGCTTTGGGGAGTTCTTCTAATCGCGTTCGTCTTCATTGCGTACGCGCCGGTCTTCCATGCCGGATTCATTTGGGACGATGAATCACACCTGACCCGGAATCCATGCATCGTCGGCCCGCTCGGGCTGAAGGAAATCTGGACCAGCACGCAAGCAGTCTATTACCCGCTAGTGCTGACGACCTTCTGGGTGCTGCACAAGTTCGTCGGCTTGAATCCGTTGCCCTATCACATCCTAAATGTGGTGATGCATGCAGGATCGGCGGTACTGCTTTGGCGCGTGCTTCGACAGCTCGGCGTTCGTGGCGCCTGGTTAGGCGCGGTATTGTGGGCGTTGCATCCCGTAATGGTGCAGTCAGTCGCTTGGGTGACCGAGCTGAAAAATACGCAGTCCTGCTTGTTTTATCTCCTGGCGATCTATTGCTTTTTAAACTGGGAAAAGCAATCGCAGATAACACAGAGGAGACGAGTAGACGCCAGTTTGGCGTTCCCTATATCTCTCCTCTGTTTCGTGCTAGCGACGCTAAGCAAACCTTCCGTAGTCATGTTACCCGCCGTGCTTGCGCTCTGTGTCTGGTGGCGGCGAGGGCGAATCCAATGCCGCAACGCTGTGGCTCTGACTCCGTTCGTAGCTATTTCAGCGCTTGCAAGCGCCTGGACAATTTGGGAACAGAAATTTCACGCGGGCGCGGTCGGTCCGGATTGGGCGCAGAGCTGGCCTGAGCGATTAATTATCGCGGGACGCGCAATTTGGTTTTATCTGGCCAAGCTGTTCTGGCCTCATCCACTCATTTTCATTTATCCGAGATGGCAGCTTCAGCCATCGCAATTTACAGCCTATCTGCCGCTTCTGCTCGCAGTAATGGGTTTGATCGCCTTTTGGTTCCTGCCGGGAAAAGCGGGGCGCGCCGTATTCTTTGCGGGTGCATACTACGTGATCTCATTGTTTCCGGTGCTCGGGTTCTTTAGCATCTATTTCTTTCGTTACTCCTTTGTAAGCGATCACTTTCAATACCTCGCAAGCATGGGTCCGTTTGCGTTGGCCGCCGCTGCTGGCACCGAAGGATTTAACCGGTTAGCGGCAGCTGAGTCGCTCGGGCGAGGTCTGGCATTTCTGCGAGTGGGGCTTTGTACTGTCGTCTTACTTTTGCTTGGGACTCTAACGTGGCAGCAAACTGCCGTTTACCACGACCTAATCACTTTGTACACGACAACACTGGCCCTGAATCCCGGTTGCTGGATGGCGCATTACAACCTGGGAATTGGCCTTCGCGATCGTGGCGAAACCGATCAAGCGATAACTCATTATCGGCAGGCGATCGCGCTTCGGCCGGGCTATGCGGAAGCGCATTTTAATCTTGGCCGGCTGCTGGCTGATAAAGGTGAATTCAACGAGGCGGTCGATCACTACCAAGCAGCGCTGGCGATCAACCCCGATGATCCGGAAGCGCACAACAATCTCGGCGCTACGTTTGTCCAACAAGGGCGTATCGACGATGCGATTGGGCATTACCAAAAGGCACTGGCGATCCAACCGGATTACGCCGAGGCGTCATGCAATTTGGCAGACGCCCTCCTTTCAAAAGCTGACATCGATGGTGCGATCATTCATTACCTCACGTGTGTGGCCGCTTTGCCTGATCACGCCGATGCTCAATACAACCTTGCGAGCGCACTACTTCGCAAAGGCCGTATCGACGACGCCATTATACATTACAAAGAAGCTTTGACGTGGGGCCGCAACAATGCGGACACCCATGCAAACTTGGGCAGCGCATTTCTGGCCAAAGGCCGCGTTGTTGATGCGATTGAGCAATATGAGGAGGCTCTTAGCCTGGCACCGGAAAACGTTGCAGCGCAAAGTAACCTGGCTTGGCTGCTGGCGACTTCGGCCGAGCCGTCGCTTAGAAACGGGCCGGAAGCAGTTCTTCTAGCTGAGCAGGCCAGTCGCTCCTCGGGTGCGAAGAAGCCACTTGTTTTGCGGATTCTGGCTGCTGCTTATGCCGAAGCTGGCCGCTTTTCGGAAGCTGCAGAGACAGCTCATGACGCGTTGCAAGCAGCTGATGATGAAGGAAACTCCGCATTAAGCGACCTTCTTCGAAAAGAAATCGCACTTTACGAATCCGGCCATCCATATCACAAGCAGTCGCCATAGAACTTTGGCTGAATACCTGGAGAATAACGCTCCGAATCACGTCCACTTTCAGGTGATCGGCCACAATTTTCATCGAGCCATCAGTCCTTTTAGTCGTGCGAATTTTCCCGAAGCGGCAAGCGGCTCCGGTACAGCACGAGGTCCTTCTCGAGACCGTTGGCCAGTTTGGTTTTACCTTGCATGGTAGCTATAACTGAGGCCTGCCGGGCCACGGCGACCGCCTCAGAGAACCGACCGCTCTCTGCGTAAGCAGCGGCGAGGGTGCGCAGGAAAGAGGGTTCTCTGCCGTTTGAAAGCTCCACTGCTTCATTCGCAAGGGCAACCGCCCGGGCGCCGTCGCGAATTGCCGCGTCGGAAGAGGTCGCCAGTAACCAGGCGATGTTGTTGCGCGAACGGGGATCTTCCGGCGCGAATTCTGATGCTTTTTCATAATGAGCGATCGCTTCGTTGGGAAAACCCTGCCGCAGCAGCGCGTTACCAAGGCAAGTATGGGCATCCGCGTCATTCGGTTTGAGTTGGAGACTTTTCTCCCAGTCCGCGATTGCTTCGTCGACGCGGCCATTTGCAAAAAGAATGTTTCCGCGATTGTAATATGCATCTGCGTAATTCGGTACCAACTTGATTGCTTCCTCGTAGTGAAGCATGGCCTCATCGGCTAGTCCTTTTAGGCCTAGAGCATCGGCGAGATTCATTTCCACAAACGCTGAACCGACGTTGTAGTGTGGATCCAGCTTACGAGACCTAATGCTTGCCGCCGTCGCGAAGTGCGAGATCGCGCTGTCCAGTTCACCGCGGTCGGTGCAAAGGTAACCGAGATTGTTATGCGCAAGATCGTTGTCAGATGTCACCGCGATAGCATGCGTCCAAAGAGTCTCACTGTTACGCCAGTAGGAAGCCTGAACGAATGCTGCCGAGGCGAGCGCAACGACTATTACTCCCGCGGCTGCGACAGCATACGGTGCTGTGGCCTCGCGCACTGCTAGCTCGTCAGCAACGAGCCAAACTGCAACCAAAAACAGTCCGATATGCGGAAGGTAAGTGTAGCGATCGGCATGGCCTTGCTCCCCCACCTGAACGAGGCCAATAACTGGAACGAGCATACCGACATACCAAAACCAACCGGTGAAGAGGTAAGGTCGTTGCTTTCGTAAGGCGATTGCCGCCAAAGTGATGCCCAGCAGCAATGTCATCGCGCCGGCGACCTGCCAAATCGTCAAAGTGTTATTCGGATGCGGATAGAAAATGGCGAGCTGCGTTGGCCAGACGGTTTTCCATATATAAATGACATAACTCACAAGCGCATTTTGCACACGCCACAGAAGCGGCAACGGTGGGATTGCGCCGGTAGCACGTTTTTGCAACATAAATGTAATGGCACAAGCGCCTGCAGAAAGGACCAGCAACGGGATCTTTTCCAACAAAAGGTTCTGTGCTCCGCGCTTCTGCTCGCCAGCCTGTGGATTTTTGGCGTTTGTCAGGGCTGACGGTTTTTCGAGGCGGCGGAGTGGCCAGTAATCCACAAGGAGCAGGATGAATGGAGCGGTTACGAGCATTGGCTTTGACATGAGCCCGGTTGCGAACAACACGGCGACTGCCAGATAGCGGATTATCGACGGAGCACGTGTATAACGAGCGTACATAATCAGCATGAGGAAGAAGAAAATTGCGCTTAGCACGTCTTTCCTCTCGCTCACCCACGCGACGGATTCGACGTGAAGGGGGTGAATCGTGAATAACGCTGCGACGATCGCGCTCTTCCAGAATGCGCCAGTCATTTCGCGCAACACCGAAAACAGCAGCAACACTGCAACCGCATGTAAGAGAACGTTCGTGGCATGGTGGCCGCCAGCGTTCAAACCGTATAGCTGGCAGTCCAGCATGTGTGAAATAGTCGTTAAGGGATGCCAGTTGTGTGCGTGTGGCGCAGTAACTGCAAGCCCGATCCCTTTTACGGTTAATCCAGCCTTGATAGCTGGTGCATTGTACACGTATAAATCGTCGTCAAAATTGACAAAATCGTAGCGGATTGTTTGACCGAATACTGCAACGCTGATTGTAGCAAGAAATAAGTATACAAGGACGGTACGGCGGTTGTGAACGCGTCTTAGTAAACCGCCTGAGTGATCAGCCAGCTGCCGCTTGTCGCTATTCACTGGGGCGAGACGCTGCCAGTTGTTAGACCAGGATCGCGCAGCGGTTTTCCAGTTTCGTAAAGAGCAACGTTATTCTGAAGCTCGCTGGCCAAACCTGGATTGCCCTGGCTGTTTGCCAAGTCAGCGCCGCGTCGGGCCGTTTCAATTGCCTCAGAAAAACGCCCATTCTCGGCATAGGCGGCTGACAATATATGAAAGATCATTGGAACCTTTCCGCCTGAGATCCGCAGTGCTTTCTCCGCGAGTTCAACGGCTCGGCCCCCATCTCGAATTGATCCGTCGGGACAGGTGGCGAACACCCATGCAAGATTGCTCGCAGCATTTCCGTTTTCCGGCTCGATTGCCAGCGCTTCCTGCCACTGCTGAATTGCTTCTTTTACGTCGCCTTGCTGGATGAGCGCCGTTCCGAGAATATTGTGCGCCTCTACGTTATGAGGTTCTATTTCCAAGAATTTACGATAGTGAACCATCGCCTCCGCGAGCCGACCCTTTTGAAGGAGGGCCTTTGCCAGGTTGTCATGAGCCGGGCCGTTCTCGGGTCGGAGATCGATGGCTGCTTGCAACCTGGAAATGGCCTCGTCGAGTTGGCCTTTTTGCAGGAAAATTATGCCGAGGTTGTTCTCGGCAACATCGTTGTTTCTGGTGACGGCAAGCGCATGAGTAAACAGCGTCTCGCTATCACGCCAATAAGACGCTTGGATCGAGGCGCTCCAGCTTAAGGCGCCGATTACGAATAGTGCGGCAGCGCCCAGAACGGTGCGTCGGTGGCGCCACGATACGGACAAGTCGGCAAGGGCCCAAGACCCAGCAATGTAAAGTCCAATTTGTGGCAAATACGTGTAGCGATCGGCGTGTCCCTGCCATCCTACTTGCACCAACCCGATTACCGGTACAAGCATCCCAAGATACCAGAACCAACCGGTGATGAAATATGGCGCCTTCCTTCGCAAAATAACTGCTGCGCTCGTAATGCTAATGAGAACGGCGAGGGCCAGAGCGATTTCCCATAGTGGCAGCCGGTTTTCAGGATGAGGATAGAATACCGCCAGGTTTACTGGCCAGAACATCTGCCGGACGTAGATTGCGTAGGTGACTATCGCGTTGTTAATGCGTGCTAACATCGGCAGTTGTTCGGTCCAGCCGATTGCGTGTCGTTGCGCCAGGAATGTGATCACGCTTGAGGTGGCGGAGAGTGCGATGAGTGGAATCTTCTCCGCGATAAGTTTTAAGAGCTGACGTCCGATGTCTGGTCGCTGAGGTTTGATTCTTCCGAGCGGCCAGTAGTCCAAAAGTAACAGCACAAAGGGCAGCGTCACCAGCATCGGCTTGGACATCAGACCAAGCGCAAACACAAACGCTACTATCATGTAGCGCCCGTTCGATGGTGTCCGCGTGTAATGGACGTATGCGAGCAGCGTCAGCATAAAGAACAGACCGCTGAGCACATCCTTGCGCTCTGCTACCCAGGCAACCGACTCCACGTGCAAAGGGTGAATGGCAAACAGTGCTGCCACAAACGCGCTCCGCCAGAGCGCGCCAGTCATTTGCTGGAGCACGACAAAGAGCAGGACCACTGCAATTGTATGAAGAAACACATTGGTAAAATGATGGCCGCCCGCCTTTAACCCATATAACTGGCAGTCCAACATGTGTGTTATCGTCGTCAACGGATGCCAATTCTCAGAATGAATGTGTGTGAACGCCCAGGCGATACCGGAGAGGTTAAGCCCACGGGTTATCGTGGTATTTTGGTAAACGTACCTCGGATCATCGTAGTTAACGAAGTCGTGGCGGAGCGTCTGGCCAAACACGATCCACGTAAAAACTACCAGAGAGACGCAGACACCCACAGTTACCAATAGACGCGGTGTGTTAAGCCGGGCCATTGATTTAGACTTAGTGCGGTGCATGCGGAGCGCTGAAATGTCACGCCAACGGCTGCTTAAAGATTCCGTTTGTAAATCAAGATATGGTTCTTTAGGTTCTCGACTGGCGGCGGAACGTCTCCAAAGAAATAATCGACTTCTTTGGTAGTCATATTCACAAGACCGACTGGGCTGTAGTTTTGCGCGCCATATTCATTTGCCCAGTTGAACATCAACCGATCAGAGTCAGGACGCCACAACCAGGAATTAAACATTACCACCGAGACCAGGAACTTTGGACGCGCGCTCTCGATCTCATGAATCATCTCCTCCTGCATTTGGCGCGCATATTTTTGCGGTTCCATCAGTTCATAAGTGTAAATATATCCCGTCGCGGAATGCCGCTGTGCATAAAAATAAATCTCCGGTTCTGATCCCAACACCGCGATTGTATCGTCCGGGTTTGTATGTTCTCGCAGATACTCTGCGATCTTAACGGCAGCAGCGAATGGATTAGTGGGATAAATCATTCGGCAAGCCTCAACCGGAGAAACTCCAAAGAAGATTTGTTTTTCCCACAGAACTGGCAGGCTTAGCATCGCGCCAAGCAGAAAGAGCGGAAGAAATCTAACCACAATCGTTCGGCTTGTCAGAAGATCGGACAGTTTGCTAATTGCAAGGCCTACCAGGAGTGAGACCACCGGCAGAATCATAATGAAATAATGAGGCCGAAAATAAAGTCCCTGGCATACCGCTAAAGCCGAGAACAAGAATAGAGCGAGCAAAAAAATTGCGGCGAAGCGGCTCCTTCTGTCCACCATTCCGAACACAAGGCCCAGTCCAGCCAATGCCCACAACACCCAGCCAATGTCGAACGCTTCCGCAATCCTAAAGGCGAAGACGTGCATGGCGCGGGCTAAAGGCCATCTGCCGCTGTATATCGCACCCATAAGGATACCGCCATATTCCGAAGCGTACCTGATTGTCCAAAACCAAAACTTGTCGAGCACCCCTGCGTGCCAGAGAACGAGACATGTGATTCCAAAGGGAACAATTGCCGCGATCCCAAAGATCAAATTGCGCAGAACGATTTCTTTCAGGGCAAATCGACGGTGGATATCATTCCAAAGCAGATAGAGTACTCCAAATGGGATAAATAGGAGCGCCGGCTGTTTCATCAACACACCAATGCCAAAGAGCGACCCGCTCGCGAATATCCGCCCAATTGCGTGGTGCTCTGACTCGGAAAGCTTCAGGATCAGTAGCGTCCCACCCAGAACCGGCAGCATGACAAAATTCGTCGCGTGAGCAAACAAGCCAAGCACGGACGGACTGGCTGAAAGAACGGCATAACTCATTGCAGCTGCAATCCCGGCAATCGAATTGATTAACCGTCGGCCGATGAAGAAAATTAGCGCAATCGTCGCAGCATTAACGAGCAGCAAACCGAAGTGAATACCAAAGATTGTTTGGCCGAATATCGACATGATCAGCGCATAGGAGGCATAGGTTCCAGGAAACTTCATGCTGTAGGCGAGCGTGTATGGAGGGATCCCTTGCAGCATCAGTTGGCCGGCGTAAGCGTATTCGCCTTCGTCGCGCTCCAACGGAATGTCCAGAAGTCGAATCCGGATGGCAATCACGAGCCCGAAAACGATCGCGGCGAGGACACACCAGCCGAAACGCAGTGCTTTGCTCTGATTGTCGATTTTATGCGCCACGAAAGCTGTTTCTCCGATGGAAAAGGACAGCTTGCAACTGAACGATTTCCGTTGCACTGCGTCTCCGCGAATCGCGTTCAATACAGCAATGCTGCGCAATATTCCTAGACTCCTCACTTCCAAACGCGGTCGCACCTGGTTCTTTGCCTTGGTTTTGGCAGCCCTGACGATTTTTGCGTATCGGCCCGCGTGGAATGGCGGCTTTGTCTGGGACGATGACGTGTATATAACGAATAACGAATTGCTGACTGCGCCTGATGGTTTGCGGCGCATCTGGTTTTCGCTCGATTCGCCTTCGCAATATTTTCCGCTGGTCTACAGCACGTTTCGCATCGAGCACGCGCTGTGGGGACTGAATCCGACCGGTTATCATTGGGTCAACCTTCTGCTTCATGCGGCCAACGCGCTGCTGGTCTGGCGAGTGCTGGCGCGTTTGAACGTGCCGGGGGCATGGCTGGCCGGCGCAATCTTCGCCCTGCATCCCGTGCAAGTGGAATCGGTGGCTTGGATTACGGAGCGCAAGAATGTGCTCATGGGGTTTTTCTTTCTGCTGACGCTCCTGGCATGGCTCGCATTTGTTGATGAACGGACGAAGCGGCCGTGGAGATTTTACGTGCTGGCCTTGATTCTTTACATGCTGGCGCTTTCGGCCAAGGCAACAGCCTGTACCTTGCCAGCAGCGCTGTTCTTGATTTTGTGGTTACAAAAGAAGGCCATCAATTGGAGGAGGACTTTCGAGATTCTTCCTTTCCTCGTTCTCGGTCTCGCCATGGGTTTATTAGCCATGTGGTGGGAGCATTATCATCAGGGGACGAGCCGAGCGGCCATTCCGTTCTTAAGTCCAGTCGACCGGGTTCTCGTCGCGAGCCGGGCTGTTTGGTTTTATGTAAGTAAACTTATCTGGCCGTCGAATCTAACCTTCATTTATCCGAAATGGAACATCTCAGCGGCGCACCTGTTGGATTACGTCTGGTTAGTGGCCGCAGTTGCGGTCTGCACGGCGATCTACTGGTTGAGGCGCTACACCGGACGCAGCGTCGAGGTCGCGGCGGCCTTCTTTGTTGCCACACTTAGCCCAGTACTTGGGTTCATCATGCTCTTCACATACCGCTATACGTTTGTGGCGGATCACTACCAGTATTTGGCGTGTATCGGGCCGATCGCCCTTGCCTCGGCGGGGATAGTCAGTTTGGCCGACGCCCTTAAGCAGCAGCGTGCCTTTATTTGTAGCGCGGCGCTATTTGCAGTTGCGATGTTGGCGATCTTGACTTGGTGGCAAAGCTCAATGTTCGGCGATGTGGAAACGCTTTGGCGCACTACTCTTGCAAGAAACCCGGAGTGCTGGATGGCTGATACCAACCTCGGCATTGTGCTTCTCGAGAAAGGACAGGTAGATGATGCAATCGCTCATTACCGGCACGCATTGCAACTGCAGCCGAATTGGTGGGATGCCGAGTACAATCTGGGGACGGCGCTTTTAAGCAAAGGCGAAGTAGACGAGGCGATTGTGCATAGTGAGAAAGCGGTCACCATGCAACCAAACGATCCCGATGCTCAGGTCGCGTTAGGCAGCGCTCTTCTTGAGAAGAAACGGATCGACGAAGCGATAATGCACTACCAACAAGCTCTCGCGATGCGGCCTGATCACTTTCTCGCCCAGTGCAGCCTGGGCCGTGCTCTGCTCGAGAAAGGGGAACTCGATACTGCGATCCAGCATTTTCGCGCCGCCGTGTTGATCCGGCCTGAGCATGCAGATTGTCTCACGTTCCTCGCTGTTGCTCTCGATGAAAAAGGGGAGACAGCGGAAGCTATTCAGCATTACAAGAAAGCGCTTGAGATTTCTCCGAAATCCATTCCTGCCCTCACGAACCTGGGTTGGCTAATTGCCACATGTTCCAATGGATCATTGAGAAATGGTGCCAAGGCAGTTGAAATTGCACGGCGAGCTGATGAGCTATCCGGAGGCTCCAATCCGATCGTGCTGCGTACGTTGGCAGCGGCGTACGCGGAGGCTGGACAATTTGGACAAGCGATTGAAACCGCTAGTGTTGCAATACAGCTATCACGAACGTCAGGTGATCACTCATTATCTTCGGCGCTCGAGGAACAATTGCGTCTTTATCGACTCGGGATTCCGTACCGCGAAGCAGCAAAGTTGAAGGAACCGTGATTGACTTTGTTATGGACGAGCTCGCCGCTTCGGCGAGTACTCGAGTGTTTCTGTGACGCCTCCGGCTGGACGTGGCTACCAGCGTCGTCAAAGCTCGTCGCGCAAAATTTCAAAAACAGCTGTGCTGCCCAGTACGCCTTGCAGGGCGTCGGTTCCAGGTCCGCTGCCGAAGGCGAGGACGTCTTCCACTGTGACCAGCGCTGATTTCGTGTAGAACGCTGCCGGCTCTGGCTGTTCCGTTTCCTGAGTCTCGTTTTTGTCTTGGTTTCCGGGGATTTTCGCCGGACCGTAGGACTTGGTGCCATGAGGGCCGGTTGCCCACGTGATCCACGGCTGGCCAGCTGAGTTAAAGCCCAGCAAGGCTATACCGCTATCTTTGCGAAACGGAAATCCATTCAAGCTTAGTCCACCCATTGCCACATCACCGCACACGATGATCGTCGATTTCGGCCCTCCGTAAGTTCGTGCGATACCGACTGCGCGGTCCAGTTCAACTGTCTGGCTGAGGGTCCTTTCTCCGTTGTTTTCCTGTGCTGCTTTGCGCATTAGCCCTGCATCGACGACAAGAAAATAGCCGCCGGTGTTGTATTGAAGTAATTGGATTGCGCGCCGCACCATATCGGAAAGACTCGGCTG
>Ga0137376_10000382_pt1 | contig 19538 bp, 19 predicted proteins | sample SagtaG_23_FD_104814 | JGI IMG/M metagenome (GOLD analysis project Ga0137376, IMG submission 104814) | Vadose zone soil microbial communities from Sagehorn Ranch, Mendocino, California, USA - Sage2_L_20_16 metaG | ecosystem: Environmental > Terrestrial > Soil > Vadose zone | place: USA...
AAAGAGAAAGCGGGGCAGGGCGAGGTCGTCGTCATCTCGCTCGGACCTGACGCCGCCGCCGAGACAATTCGCAAGGCGCTCAGCATGGGCGCAGATCGCGGTGTTCATCTCAAGACCGATCGAATCCCATTCGATGGATTCGCGATTGCATCCGCGCTCTCGGAAGAGCTCAAGGATGGCGGCTACGATCTGATTCTGTTTGGGAAGATGTCGCCCGATTCTTCGAATGGAATTGTGGGACCGATTGTCGCGGAGCAACTAGGCTTGCCGTGCGTGACTTCGATATCGAGACTCGAAATTGCCGATGGAAAGGGAACTGCGAAGCGCGAGCTCGAGGGCGCGCAGGAGATTGTAGAGTTTCCGCTGCCCGCAGTTCTAACGGTGGACGAAGGTCTCAATACAGCGCGTTATCCATCGTTGAAGGGGATCATGGCGGCGAAGAAAAAACCGCTCGAGGTGAAACCTGCTGCTCTCGGAGAGTCCAAAGTTTCTGTGCAGAAGCTCGAGCTGCCACCTGAGCGAGCCGCGGGAAGAATAATTGGTGAAGGTGCGGCTGCCGTGCCCGAGTTGATCAAGGCACTGCAGACCGAGGAAAAGGCTCTCTGATGGCGAACATCTTTGCATTCGCCGAAACGCGCGAAGGAGCTTTAAGAAAAGTTGCGCTCGAGACTGTAACTGCCGCGCGGAAGCTTGCCGATTCAACGGGCGGTGAAGTGCACGCGCTTCTCGTTGGTGAGCCGGGAGTTTCTGCGAAAGGTGCGCAGCTTGGAGAATACGGCGCCGATGTCGTCGTGGTTTGTGAACACCAGGGCTTCGCTCAATACAATCCTGAAGCAACATCAGCGCTCGCATCAGATCGGATCAAATCAGCAGGATATCGCGCGGCGATCTTCAGCACTTCGGCGCAAGGTCGTGATCTTGCGCCGCGAGTTGCAGCGAAGCTCGGTGTCAGTCTTGTCACCGATGTGACGGGAATGGAGCTGACCGGCGGTGCACTGGTCGTGAAGCATCCGATGAACATCGGAAAAATTGTCGCGACGGTTGCGATTGCGGCGACGCCTGCGGTGATCGCAATTCGTCCGAACACGTTTACGCCCGTCGCGAATCCAAAAGCCGGTCGCGTCGAAAATGTTCAACCGGTCGGCGATCCATCGGCGTCACGCGTCGTGGTAAAAGAGCTCGTGCAAGGCGGCGGCGGCAAACTTGATCTCGCTGATGCTCCTGTGATTGTTGCAGGGGGGCGCGGACTCAAAGCAGCGGAGAATTTCAAGCTCGTCGAAGATCTCGCCGATGCATTTGGAAATGCCGCGGTCGGCGCGACCCGCGCGGTGACCGATGATGGATGGCGTCCGCACAGCGACCAAATCGGACAGACGGGAAGACTGGTGAGTCCCGATTTATATGTTGCGGTAGGAATCTCAGGCGCGGTGCAGCATCTCGCGGGAATGCGGACGTCGCGCACGATCGTAGCGATCAACAAGGACAAAGACGCGCCCATCTTTAAAGTCGCGGATTATGGGATCGTTGGAGATCTTTTTGAAATCGTGCCCGCATTCACTGCTGCGGTTCGAGAAGCAAGAAAGGGCCATTGAAGATCGTTCCGAGGGATTATCAACCAGCTCTCCCGGTTGATCGATTCATCACTCGTGAACCGCTCGACGCGGAAGCAGTTCCGATGGACGTCGTGTTCGTCGGCGGCGGACCGGCAGGACTCGCCGGCGCAATCGAGCTCGCCAATCTCGTAAAGAAAGACAACGAAGCCGGTGGGTCACTCGGCGAAATTCAAATCGCCGTACTCGAGAAGGCACCGGGACTCGGCGAACATTCACTATCGGGCGCAGTCGTAAACCCGATCGCCTTCCGCGAGCTGTTTCCCGATCTCAAGGACAGTGACGTTCCATTCCGCTCGCCGGTCACCAACGAGCGCGTGTACTTCATGATGGGCGACCGCGCACAGAGAATTCCAACGCCGCCGACGATGCAGAACCACGGCTACTTCACCGCGTCTCTCTGCGAAATCGTGAGATGGCTAGGCGAAAAAGCAGAGGGGCTTGGAGTAAACGTCTTCACTGGTTTTCCCGTTGCTTCATTGGTGATGGAAGCGCAAAAGACGATTGGGGTTCGTACGACCGCCACAGGACTCAGTCGCGATGGACAACCAGGCCCAAGTCATTCGCCACCTACTGATATCTCCGCGCGAGTGACGGTTCTTTCTGAAGGGACGCGAGGCTCGCTCTCGCAGGCGTATATGCAGTCGGAGGAAATTCGATCGCAGAACCCACAGATTTTCGCACTCGGGGTAAAGGAAATCTGGGAGACGAAAACACCGCTCGACGCGGTCATTCACACGCTCGGGTGGCCGCTGCCCAAAGACGCGTTTGGTGGAAGCTTCATGTATCCGCTCTCGCCGACGATGGTTGCCATCGGAATAGTCGTCGGACTCGATTACAAGCAGACGACGCTTGACGTGCACGAGCTACTGCAGCGCCTAAAAACCGCACCGCTGTTTCGCGAATTTCTCGAGGGTGGAGAGGTGGTCGAATGGGGCGGGAAAACAATTCCCGAGGGCGGTTATTACGCATTACCGGAACGTCGACACGGCGATGGAGTGATCATCGTCGGCGACGCTGCCGGATTTGTCGAAGTCGCGTCACTCAAAGGCATTCATTACGCGATGCAATCCGGAATGTTTGCGGCGCGCACGATCTTCGATGCCTTGAAGAAGAACGATACGAGCGCGCAGGCACTCGCCGGTTACGATTCGCTCGTGAACTCGAGCTACATCGTCGACGATTTAAGAAAGCGTCGCAATATGCGGCTCGCGTTCCAGCATGGAGGATTATACGGTGGAGGAATCAAGGCGACGCTAATGAGTCTCACTGGTGGGGCATTTCCAGGTGGAAAAATCGAATCGGAGCCCGATGCTGATGCGGCGAGGGAAGTCACTGGCGAGACTCCGTTTATGGCCGATGGAAAGCTCACCTTCGGCAAGCTCGACGCGAACTTCAAATCCGGGAATGCTACGCGCGATGATATTCCCTCGCATTTGATTGTCGGCGCGGATATTCCGCCGGAAGTAGCGGCGTTCTACCAGCACATGTGTCCCGCTGGAGTTTATGAGAGGCACGGTGATCGGCTGGTTGTGAGTCCGGCCAACTGCATCGACTGTAAAGCGACCGATGTGATTGGGCCGAGATGGACTCCGCGAGAAGGGGCAAGTGGCCCGCGGTATCGATTGATGTAATGAAGAGACGGAGGCAACCGCCGTTCTCTGGTTTTACGATGTTCTCCCAAGTTCGTAGATCGTTATCCGTTGATTTATCTCGCCCGCAACAAAGGGGAACGTCTCCTCGTTTAGTAGCTCGAGCTTTGCCTTCTCACACTGTTCCAGAAATTCCGGCGTGGCAATTCGGCCGGGATCGGCGATCAGTGCAACGCCGTGTAATGTCAAAGCTTCCTTCAAGATCTTCGGCAATAGTTTCGCGTACTCGCTCTCGTACAGAACATCCGACGCGATCACTTTGTCGAAATCCCTGGCGTCCGCGGGGAAACGCCGCCAGTTCATCATTTTCGCTTCCGGAGATTTGCCCAGGTTGCGAAATGCATTCGCGCGCGTAAATGCGAGAGCGTCAGTGTAATAATCCGACGCAATGACATGATAGCCCGCGGTCATAGCCGCTGTTGTCACGAGCCCAACACCACAGCCCAGCTCCAGGAGTCGCTTATTCTTTGCGGGACGAGAGAGAATCTGCGCGGCGAGAATTGTCGACGAGGGCCAAATGTCCGCCCAGTAAGGAAGGCGCTCGTCTTCTACGAAATCTTCCTCTCTGATCAAATCGTCTGCATTGCGCGGGCGCAGAATGCTGAAGGAGCGATCTCCGATCTCTACTTCATCGATGACTGTATCGAATCGCCGCTCGAGTGCGCTTACGAGATCAGCGCCCGCGAGATCCTCGAGCGCAACAAGAGTATCGGTCATTGAATCTCGAAAGTCTCCGACATCAATAAATCATCCGAAAGAGGAAGTGCGCGCAACATCGTTCCGACCGGATTCGATCGACAATCCGCAGGCACAACGAGCAAAGCGTTCGCGCGGGCCATTGCGCTCAGGACGGCTGAGCTTTGCGATCCAGCAAGACGTGCAACAAACGCTCCGTCACTTCCTCGGCCAATCAATGCACGAAGAAAATGTGTCAGCGGTGCGGCAGTCTCGACGTTCTCTGCGAGACGTACATCGATGAGCGAACGATGAAGCTTTGCGTGTCCGAGCATTTTACGAATCGCGGGCCGGCCGAACACTTCAAAGCTGACCATTGCCGAAACTGGATTGCCGGAAAAGCCGAGCCACGGAATTCCGCGAAGGGTGCCGAACGCCATCGGCGCACCCGGTCGCATCCTCACTTTCCAGAAAATAAGCTCGCCTCCGAGCTCGGCGAATACCGAGCGTACGTTATCGAGATCCCCGACCGACACGCCGGCAGATGTGACTATCAAGTCGCATCCTTCCGTTTGTTGAAGCTTCGCGCGCAACGATGCAGGATCGTCCGATGCGATTCCAAGATCGAGGACTTCGCCGCCGCCGTCGCGAATCAATTGCGGCAACGTCCACGAATTCGATGAAACGATTTTTAATCCCGCAACCTTCTCTGAATAATCGCGCAGCTCAACCAACTCGTCGCCCGAGCTGATTACTGCGACGCGGGGTCGGCGATGAACATCGACGGCTCGGACTGCCGCTGCGGCGAGAACGCCAAGATGCGGCGCACGGATCTCGGCTCCAGCTTCGAACAAAACATCGCCTTCGTGGAAATCTTCGCCCGCTCGGCGAATGTTCTTCTGCAAATCACGGAACTCGCGAATCGTAACGCGATCGCTGTCTCCATCAGTGTCTTCGATTCGAATGACCGAGTCCGCGCCGAGTGGCAGCGGAGCGCCGGTCATGATCCGCATCGCTTCGCCCGCGCCGAGGGGACGCGATGCGATGCTTCCTGCTGCGATCGTCGCTACGACTTTGAGCTTCGTCGCCGAAACGACATCCGTGCTTCTAATCGCATAGCCGTCCATGGAGGAATTGTCCCATGGCGGGGACGTGGTGGCTGCGACGACCTTCTTCGAAAGGACGCGACTTGCAGCGTCTTCGATTGCCACTCGTTCTGTGTCGAGCGCGGAAATCGCGTTGAGGACTTTCTCGCTGGCCTCACCAACCTCGAGCATCAGCGACGTTTTGCGCGGTAGCTTGCGAGTAGCGCTCCAACCTCGTTCTGAAATTTGCTGACGCTGTCGACCGAAACGGTGAAATGATTGTGCAGCAAACTGAACACAAGCCGGTCACCATCGGCGTCGTTCACGTATCCCGAAAGCGAGCGCACGAACTGCAGCGTGCCCGTTTTGGCGTGCATGTTTCCTGCGGCGGGCGTGCCAACCATTCGAGTGCGCAAAGTGCCATCGACTCCCGCGACCGGTAGGGCGTCATAGAAGGCTTGAAACGCGGTATCGCGTTGGATCGTGACCAACGTGCGTACAATCGTCTCCGGTGAGACGAGATCATGGCGCGACAAACCGCTCCCGTCGTAAACGCGGAAGCCGTCGGTCTCCGCGCCCCACGACACAAGCTGTCGCTTGATTACCGCTGCTCCGCTGTCCGCCGTCCCAACTCCAGTTTTTTCCAACCCGATTGTATGAATGAGAATTTCCGCAATCTGATTCTGCGATGGTTTCTCGAGAAGGCGCAGGATGTCGCGAAGAGGAGGCGACGAAACGACAAACAGCGTGTCGAGCCCAGATGCATTGATCTCGGCAACGCTGTCCGCTACGCCCCGCGCGATCGTGATTCGCTTTGCCGCGAGGGCAGTGGCGAGCGCCTCGAGATACGTACGTCCGGGCGTACGTGTCGCGATATCGACAGTCGTGTCGCGTCCGTTCACGCGCGCGGGCATGGTCGTCATGCCCTCGTTGTAGAGCAGCTCGTCGATGGGTGCGCCGCTCTCGGTGGTGAGGTCATCCCACTCCCAACCGTAGCCGTAGATACTATCGGGGAAAGCATTGCCGCCGCGCACGAGCGCGCCATTGACACGCTTTATTCCGCGAGCCGTCAGCGAATCTGCAATTCGCGCCATCCACGACATCGCGTTGCCCTGCTGCGCGCGATTACTGACTGTTGGGTCGCCTCTACCAATGACGATGAGATCGCCGTCGAGCATGCTATCGCGAACCACGCCGCGAGAGACGAACGCAGTCTTGAACCGATAATCAGGACCGAGCAGTGTGAGCGCGATCGATCCGGTGATGATCTTTTGATTCGACGCGGGCATAAACAGCTTGCCTGCGTTTCTCGAGAACAAAGTGTCTCCCGTTACAGGGTTCACAACGAGAATTCCCATGTGGGAATTCCTGAAGATTGGATTTGACGCGAGTGAATCGATGGAATGGCGAAGCGCTTCTCGCGGATTCAGGGCCGGGGAAATTCCGCCGCCGCCCTGTGTAGAAGGCGCGCACGCGGCGAGAAGAAGGAAAATGAGCGAGCGCGATTTGAGTGACATTCAATCGGTCCGGTAGGTTGCGCTCAACGTTTTGTCTTCGGCGACTGTCACCGACGAAACGCTCGCTGCTCCATCAAGCGCAGCGGACACCCGCTCGAAGATGTAGCGCGCGAGGTTCTCGCCTGTTGGTATCAGCTTTCCGTCGGCGAACTCCGGCACCTCGGTGTTGATGTTGCGATGATCGAATCGCTGTCGGACTTCGCGATCGAGGATTCCGTCGAGAACAGCGAGGTCAATGACGAATCCAGTAAGCGGATCGACCTCGCCTTTGACCGTTACCTCGCACGCATACGTGTGACCGTGAAAGCTCGGGCGTGCGCAGGCGCCGAAAACCTCCTCGTTCTTTTTGTCACTCCACTCTGGACGTCGATAACGATGAGCCGCTGCGAATGCGACCCGGCGGGAGAGATAGGCTGATGGCATGCGGGAAAAGTGCTACCCGCTACCCGCTACCCGCTACCCGGTTACCCGCAGCGGAGTTTAGTGCTGCGCGTCGATCCCGAAATTTCCTTCGTCGCCGCCAAGTCCTTCCGGTGTCGGGCCCTCGGGCGGAATCCACGGCTCCGCTTCTTCGATCGCCTCAGTCACGTCGTGCGTCGCGCGCGGATTCAGATTGCGATCCGCCAGTATGTGCTCCGCCTCAGGATCCTGCTGACTCGGCTTATCGCCTAACAATAATCCTGAGTGCTCGTCCTCGTCGACGAGATGTTCATCGATCGCCTCCGGACTTTCGGCGCGCCGGATCTCATCGACGACCAGATTGTTCTTCGCGTTCGTGAGCCCGAGTAGATCGGTGAGAATGTGATCGACCGTGCGCAGCTCCATCTCCGTTCCGATGCGACCAACCACGCGCACCTTGCCTTTCTTTACGTGCACGATGACGTCATCGGCATCGATTGTCTTGTGCGATTTGAGCTCCTCGATGACACGCGTTCGAAGCTCATCGTCTGAAAGATTCGCTATGTCGTCGGTGTTCTCATAGTCGTCGGCCATTTCAACCTCGCGCGCTGACCGGCCGCGCGACGCGCTGCCGGCTGTTATCGGAAGAGCAGGTAAGACACCCCGAGCGTGTACGCTCCGTTTCTCTTCCAGAAAGTTTTTGCCTGCGAATCGTCCAGTACCCGCGTGTTATCTGATGCGTTGATGTAATACGCCCCGGGGTACTTGATCTGATACATGTACGACCCCACGTCGGCCCGCATCTGAAAACGTCCGCCCGGCACGAATCGCAGTCCAGCGCCATATGTCAGGGCAAATGTGGTGCCTAGTCGGTACGGGTCACTGTCGACTTTCTTGCCGGCGTCGGAGGCGATTCCAGCGCCCACCGAGGTGACTGGGACAATTCCATGCCAGCTTCGCTGTCCCGTGAGATTCAGCGAAAATCCAACATCCGCGAGATACACCGGCCAGGATATTGAGCCGAGGTTGCGCGTGGCCTTTGGCTTTGTTGGATCGATGAGGTTGCGATCGCTCATCGCCTTCGCGAATCGCGCGACTAACTGCAGCGGCCCACCGATGCCGATCTCGTAACGAATGCCGCCCATCGGGGCAGCCTTCGGGGCAACACCCGCGGGATCATCTGCTGCGTGAAAATAGCCACCGAATGCGGTGAGCTCACTGTGATACTCGAGATCACGGTAAGGGCTCTGTCGAGGCGGATAACCAACGGTTGCCTGCGCGTGGGCTGTCGTACCGATCGCGAGTAATGCCAAAACGCACAACGTCTGCTTCATCCAGTCTCTCCCAAAGAGGTTCCCGTCATCTCACTCGGCTGATCGATGCCGAACATCTCTAATATAGTAGGGGCAACATCGCACAAAGCTCCTCCATCTCGAAGCGCGCGCAGCGTTTCATCACCAACTGAAACGATCGGAACCGGATTCGTAGTATGCGCCGTGTGCGGGCCGCCAGTTTCGGGATCGATCATCATTTCTGCGTTCCCATGATCGGCTGTAATCAAAAGACGAAAACCCGCACGTTCAGCCGATTTCATTACGCTCGCTAAACACCGGTCAACGGTCTCAACTGCCTCGATCGTCGCTGGCATCGAGCCGCTGTGTCCGACCATGTCGGCATTTGCGTAATTGCAAAGAATGAAATCGTGAGTCTTTCCGTCGATTGCTTTGCACAGCACGTCGGTAATTCCGGGAGCGCTCATTTCCGGCATCAGATCGTAGGTCGCAACTTTTTGACTCGGCACGAGAATGCGGTCTTCTCCCTTGCAGGGCGCTTCAGTGCCCCCGTTGAAGAAGTAAGTCACATGCGGATACTTCTCGGTTTCCGCTGTCTTCAACAATGTCTTTCCTCGGCTCGATAAAACCTCGGCGAGAATTCGCGCCATCGATTGCGGCGGAAATGCAACAGGGACGTCGAATGTTCGATCGTATTCGGTGAGTGAAGTGACGGTGACTTTCGGCGCGCCGGAGACACGGAAGGAGTCGAAGCTCGTCTCGATCAATGCGCGTACGATCTGCCGCATTCGATCTGATCGATAATTGAAGCCGATGATCGAATCGCCATCGTGCATGGTTGCGATTGGCGCGCCGTTCTCGACTATAACGACCGGCTTCATGAATTCGTCCGTCACGCCCGCGTCGTATGCTTGTTGGATTGCGACCAACGGATCTGTCGCGGTCGGCCCGACTCCCTGTACCATTGCGCGATACGCGAGCTCGGTTCGTTCCCAGCGTTTGTCGCGATCCATCGCGTAGTAGCGACCGCTCACTGTCGCGACTTTGACGACACTCGAGCTTCCTTCGTTCGATGTATGGATATTCTTGAGCAGCTCCCGCATGAACTCGAGTCCCGAGCGGGGCAGAGTATCACGTCCATCCATGAATGCGTGGATCGCGACTCGCGGAACCGCCTGACGACGCGCGAGCTCGATCACCGCGAGAAGATGTGTATTGATGGCGTGAACGCCACCAGTGCCGATCAATCCAAGCAGATGAAGCGTTCGATCATTTTCCTTCGCCTGCTTACAGGCACCGAGTAGTGCGGGATTCTTGAAGAACGATCCATCCGCGATTGCAGCGGAAATTCGTACGAGATCCTGCGTCACGACGCGTCCCGCGCCGAGGTTCAGATGGCCGACTTCGCTGTTTCCGATCTGGCCTACAGGAAGACCCACGCGTGTTCCGGATGCGGCGAGCAACGTTCGCGCGGGATGACTCCAGATCGATTCCCACGTTGGAGTATTGGCCATCGCGATGGCATTTCCATCGGTCGCTTGGCTGTAGCCCCATCCGTCGAGTACGATAAGAGCAACGGGACGCGATTTATCCTGGGCCATTGAGGCTCTTCTGGTGTAAAGTGTAGGTTGGGCTTGGGTCGATCGATTGGTTCGCCATCAAAGCTACAATAAGAGGACAAGCTATTGCGTTACGTTTTTCTTTTTTCCCTGATCCTCGCTCGGACGGCAATGTCACAGGACGCGCCGCTCTACAATGCGGGGCATCCGACGATGATTCACACTGCGCCAAGTGATACTCCGGCTCCTGCGGTTGGGCAGGTGAACAAAGGATCGAGCGTCGAGGTTCTCGCGCGCGATCGCGGTTGGGTGCGAGTGCGGCTCGAAGGGTGGGTGCGGGAATCGGATTTGATAGTCGCCGACAGCTCGCTCCGCCCGTTGAGCGCCGCCGATGTTCGCAGCGATCCCGCGGCTGCTCAGGGAAAACTCGTGCGCTGGCAAGTGCAGACGGTATCACTACAAAACGCAGATGCGCTCCGCACGGGACTCTCCGTTGGCGAGCCATACCTTCTTGCCCTGGGGCCCGGAGTTGAAAAGACTTTAGTGTATCTCGCGGTGCCCCCGGGTCTCTTGCCAACCGCTCGCAACTTGCCCGCGATGACTCAGGTCGTGGTTGTTGCGCGTGTGCGCAATGGACGAAGCGAGCCGGCCGGGGTTCCCATTTTGGATCTTCAGAGTATCACCCGACAATAAATGGCAGCTGACGATTTGAAGACCACTGATTCCTACGATCCGCTCGATGGGCCGGGCGATCGTCGCGATCCGACAAAGGGCCGGCCCGGCGACAGGCGTCGTGTTGGATGGCGCGATTTCAGACGCGCTTACCCAGGATTTGTTTTCACACTGATCATCGCGCTCATTGCGATTCTTTCGCTCGATGCGTTTCTCATGTACAAGCGACGCGCTTACACTGCGGAAGTCGACAGATTGCGCGGCTCGATGACGGTGGCCGAGAGGGCAAAGACGGACGCGATCGTCGAGGGGGAGCACGATAAGGCGCGCATCGCGTTGGAGCTTGCGAAACGGCAGGCGAAGATGGAGCCCGCGCTCCATCTCGCGGTATCGGTGGACAGCGGGCGAATCTATCTCGAGCGAGAAGGCGCTGTGCTTCGCGAGATGGCTGCGCAGTTCGGTCCCGAAAAAGGAGTGACGCCGGGGTCTGATTCCGTGCCGGTTGTGATTCCGCGCGGTGAAATCAATGTCGCCCGCGTCGAGGACAACCGAATCGTTCTCGAAGGAGGGAACGCAATCGAAGCATCAGAGACGCCGGTTGCAAGCGCGGATGCATCGCCGGTCGCGCCAGGAAATGTGCGGATCGGACGAACCGACATGGACGCGATCAAGCCGAATCTCACCCCGGGCATGCGAGTGTATTTCTACTGATGGGATTCGTAAACACAGTCACCCACGGCAGCAAATGGGTCTGGACCACGCTGCTTGGATTCGCATTGGCAACGTTCGCCAGCGCTACGCTGCTTACCAAGACCGCGGACCTTCGCTACCAGCGCGACGTCAATCGCATGGTGTTCAACGACAACCTTGGCGTCCTTCAGGAAGTGAAGGGCAAGCTCGGGATGATAAATGACAGTCTCAACCGGCTCGTCACGAATCCTTCCGCACAGCCGAATGCGCCGTACATCGTCGTCAGCATCAACGAGCGCGAACTGTGGTACAAAAAAGGGAACGAGATCCTCTTTCACACGCAGGTCGCGACTGGAAGCGGCAAGACTCTGGTGTCGACTGCGGGAGGAAAGGAATACAAGTTCGACACGCCGCGTGGACGCCTGACGGTCCAGTCAAAGGAAGAGAATCCGGAGTGGGTTCCTCCTGATTGGCATTTCCAGGAACAAGCGCTGAAGCGCGGACTCGGCGTGATGCGCCTGGATCGTGGCAACGCGATCCGCCAATCGGACGGATCGGTGCTAACCGTCCAGGGAGCCGATGTCGTGAGGAGATTCTCCAATGGCTCGGTCGAGACACTGTCGACGACCGAAGGTCACGAGATCATCGCGAATGGCAATATCATAATCCCTCCCTATGGAACGACTCAGCGCCGCTACAAGGGAGTACTCGGAACGCGTCGTCTCTATCTAGGTGACGGGTACGGGATTCACGGGACCGATCATCCCGAGTCAATTGGCCATGCGGCGAGTCATGGCTGCGTACGGCTGCGTAACGAGGATATCGAGAAACTCTACGACATGGTTCCTGTTGGGACAGTAGTCTATATCTACTAACTTCAGCTACCAGCTACCCGCTACCCGCTACCCGCATTTGACTGCTACAAGATTTCCGCTGCCCGTTAAGGGCTACCCGCTACCCGAAGAAGAAACTGCCGAGGCGGTTTTTCGACGCCCCAGGCCAGCTCTTTGGGTTACGGTTTTGTTATTGATTGGCGCCACGATTGGCGCTTTTCAATTCCGCGATAGCATTTCCCCGTTTGCCGTAAAACCGTTCGGAACGTATCTCGTGAAAAAACTTCCGCTCGCCGAGCCGTCGGCGACCGCGTTCGGAACGAGTGGCGGGGTGATGATGCGATTTGCGATGCCTGCTGAAGAGATCGAGTACCCGCTCGATGTTCACGGCGATCCGGCCGGTCTCCAGTACGAATGGATACGTCTTGGCGAAACGATTCCGACAGAAACGACTCGGCCTCTCGTCGGTGCGAACGTGCGCGTTCCGGGCAAAGCCGGCTTCTATCGTCTTGCGCTCGCGAAAGGCGGGCAACATCGGATTGTCGAAGGACTGACTGTCGCAGTGCTCGTTCCCTTCAACGAAAAAGAAGGGACGATGCTCAACGGCTATAAAATCGGAACGTACCTGGCGGAAAAAATCGAAGGCAAACAACCACCGCCTGAAGGATTTCTCGAAGTCACCGAGCGCGACGTCGATCTTCCGGTCAGCAAGCATCTGCGAGTGGGTGATTTTCTGAGTCACGATGGGCAGGAGACCTGGCCGCGCTATGCTGCAGTCAATCCGCGATTGCTGGACAAGCTCGAGCTAGTAGTTTCAGAGATCACGCGATGGTATGGATCGAATGCACCGCTGAGCCTGGCCCTCGACGTGCATTCCGGGTTTCGTGCGCCGGCGCATAACAGTCATATCGCCCGCGCCGCGCGCGACAGCGAACACCAGTACGGCGATGCGGCGGACATCATCATGGATGCGAACGGTGACGGAAAATACACGGCACTCGACAGTCGAATGGTTGGACTCGCGGTAGAAATTGTCGAGCTCAAGCATCCCGAGCTTGTTGGCGGTCTCGGGATTTACACGAGCGGGCACGCGCGAACTACGTACGTGCACATCGATGCTCGTGGCACGCGCGTCCGTTGGCGGGGATAGCGAGGAGAAAACATGAACGACGTTCTGCGAGAGAGACTCATCCGAAAGCTCGACACGCTTCCGGAAGACAAAGTCTATCAAATCTTCGACTACATCGACTTTCTCGAATCGAAGTTCGCGCAGCGCTCGAGCCAGTCGGGTAATCCGCTCACGAGATTCGCCGAAGGGATGGAGGACACGCTTCGAGCCGGGAAAGTCTCGGCGAACGTCATCGGTGGAACGATGAGCATCATGGGCAAAGCAGTGGGTGCGATCAATGAGGTCGCAGCTGCTGGCAAGTCTGTTGCAAGTGGAATCATCGGAGTCGCCACCGGTAGCACTCCGGGACAGAAGGAGCCGGAGCCCCATCCGTCGGATATTCCGCGGGGCGGGCCGCACGAGTTGGGAAGCCAGCTACCCAAACCTCCGGGAGAAGAGCGCAAGTGACCACTAGAAAAACGCGGCCTTCGACAGCGGCAAGACCGGCGGCGGCAGCTCCTGGGGCGTCCGGCAGACGACCGAGAAGCATTCCCTCGGAAGTGAATGTCGGCGATCGGCCGAGGACGGGAGCGAAGCGCACGATCATGGGAACGATCAGCGAGATTCCGAATTTTCTGCGTTTGCTCTATGGCCTGTTGACTGATTCACGTGTGAACAACATCGACAAGCTGGTGGTCGCGGGCGCAATTGCGTATATCCTGTTACCGCTCGACCTGATTCCGGATTTCATTCCGTTTCTGGGAGAAGTCGATGATGTCTTCGTGCTCATCCTTGCTCTGCAGCGATTGATCAGTAACGCCGGAAGAAATGTTGTGTCGAGTTACTGGGCGGGTGATCCCGCGGAGCTTACGCCGCTCAATCTCGAGCGCGTTCTCGCGGCGTGCGCGTTTTTTCTACCGCGACGTTTGCGCCGGCGTCTTCGCACCATCGGAAGGATTTGAGATAGTGCGCCGCCTCGACTTGGGCGTAGTTCGACACGCGGCGGCAGTATCGTGCATTTGTGCACTCAGTGGGACTACGGGCTGCGCCATGATGGGCGTAATGCGTCCCGCTGCGGACAGCTACACGTACGACGTTGGTTATGCGTCAGAGCTCGAGCTAAGAGGGAAGGTTGCCGGCATTTTCAACAACCTTGGCTACAAAGACGTGATGGATGCTCCGTCGCCGCGTGTTCATATGGAGACGCAGTGGCAGAAGCGCGCGCCAGCGGACTCTGAGGAGAAGGCGCGAGGATCGGAGATTGTTTCGCGAATCACAGTTACGGGAATACCGCGCGAAATCGCCGGCGCGCCGACGATGTACCATGTTCTGCTCACAATCGAGAATCGGTATGTACCAAGCCGCGGAACGCATCGGGATCCGCGAGACGAATCGCCCACGTGCAGTTATGCCCAGGTGATAGTGAAGGGAATGGCTCTCGCGTTCGGTGGTAGTGGACACCCGGTGGCGAACGAGCCCAGGCCCTTCTGAAAATGGCTTGGCGCAATCGCGCCGCCCAAGTTTTTCTTGCAGTCGCGCTGACTGCGTGCGCGCACCCGACAAATCCCACAACATCACCGACAACCGGCCTTCCACAACGCGTGGGCGCTGCTCCGCAGGTCGCGCGCACTGGTGCGTCGCAATCATCAGCGCCTGCGTCGACGGCGATCGATGCCTTCCGGCTTCAGGAGCTCTTCAAGCGGCTGACTGATCTCTCGTTCATGACGCAGCTGGGCCCCGAGATGATCGTGAGAAAGATCACGTACAGCGGCGAAGACAAGCTCCCGATCCCCGCATACTTCTTTTCGCCGAAGGACACACTGCGCGCGCACGCGGCGTTGATCTTCGTGCACGACGGAATTCACAGCGACCTCAGCGACATTTACATCCCCCACATTCGCTCACTCGTGCGCGAAGGATACGTGATCATCGCTCCCGAATACCGCGGAAGCACCGGCTACGGGAAGGATTTCTACGATGCGATCGATTACGGCGGCAAGGAAGTCGGCGACGTCCTCGCGGCCCGAACATATCTGCGCGAGCTGGTTCCTTACGCCGATCTCAACAGATTGGGGATCATTGGATGGAGTCACGGCGGTTTCATCACGCTGCATTCGGTCTTTCAAAGGCCGAAGCTGTTCAAGGCTGCGGTCGCCCACGTGCCTGTCGCGGATCTTCCTGCGCGCATACGCACGCACACTCCGGACTATGAGAAGATATTTTCAGCGCAGCCCGCGTTCGGCGGCACGTTCCTCCAGCGTCCGCAGCCGTACATCCAACGATCGCCATCGACGCACGTGCGCGAGCTAGAGACTCCGTTACTGGTTCACGCGGCGAGCAATGACAACGATGTGTTCATCGTCGAGAACCGCATCCTGCGCGATTCGATGATCGCGGCGGGAAAAGATCGCGCGGGTTTGTATCACTACAAGGAATATCAGGATCCGCCCGGAGGGCATTCTTTCAATCGGATACAAACGAGAGAGGGAGTCGAGAGTTGGAATGAGACATTGGCATTTTTGAGGGGATATCTGAGTCCATGGAAGACAACGAGGATTGGAGGGAAATAGAGAAGGGGAGAACTGCAATTGCCGCGAAGACGCGGAGACGCGGAGCAAACGGTAACATGGCAACTACGGCTTTTTTTTGTTTTTGACTGCGGAAAGACAGTTGTGACGCACGCCCCGTCTCTCGCGAAGCTCCGTAGTCGCGCAGTCAATAAAAGAAAAAGCCGTAGTTTCCATGTTAGCGTTTGCTCCGTGTCTCCGCGCCTTCGCGGCAAATTGCAGTTCTCCCTCTCTCCACTGGACTCCATCCCGCCCCCCATCTACATTCAACTATGGCGACTACGACTCGTCCGACATCACGGCCCGCTCAACCGGCAGCAACCGGTGGCGGGCCTTCGCGTTTTCTGGACCAAACTTCAGGACAACAGACATCGCAAGGCGCCGCGAGAGTGCGTGAAGACGTTGTTCTCACATTCGATGACGTCCTGCTTTCTCCCCGGCATTCGATAGCGCATCCGCGCGACGTGAGCACGAGCTCGCGATTCACGCGATCGATCACGCTCAACGTTCCGTTCGCATCCGCCGCGATGGACACCGTCACCGAGTCAGAGATGGCGATGGCGATGGCGCGCGCCGGCGGCATCGGCGTGATCCACAAGAACATGTCGGTCGATAGGCAAGCAGCCGAAGTCGATCGAGTGAAGCGATCGGAAAGCGGAATCATTCTCAATCCGATCACGCTTCCACCCGATGCGACTGTGCGCGAAGCAGTCGCGCTGATGACGCGATTCAGAATCTCCGGGGTTCCCATCGTAGCGCGCGGCGGCAACCTCGTCGGGATCATCACCAACCGTGACCTTCAGTTCGAGCGAAATCTCGATCAGCCCATCGAGCTGGCGATGTCGCGTGATCTCGTAACGGCTCCCGTCGGAACCACACTCGATGAAGCCGAGCGGATACTCGGCAAGCATCGAATCGAGAAGCTGCCGGTGGTCGACGAGAAAGGAGTGCTCCGCGGATTGATAACGGTTCGCGACATTCATCAGCGGCGCGCGTTCCCGAATGCGAACAAGGATGAGCACGGACGACTTCGAGTCGCAGCGGCGATCGGCGCAACGGAATACGTCGATCGCGCAAGAGCTCTCGTGGACGCTGGAGTCGATGTTCTGGTGATCGATACCGCGCACGGTCACAGCGATGGTGTGCTCGATGCGACGGCGCACGTTCGCGAAATGTTTCCGGATATTCAGCTGATCGCAGGGAACGTTGCAACGCGTGAAGGTGCAGCGGCGCTCGTGGAGCGCGGAGTGGACGCTGTGAAAGTTGGAGTCGGACCTGGATCCATTTGCACGACCCGCGTCGTGACCGGAGTCGGAGTTCCGCAGCTCACTGCGATTTTCGATGCTGTCGAAGGCGCGGGCGACATTCCAGTAATTGCCGATGGCGGAATCAAATATTCGGGCGACATCGTGAAGGCGCTCGCCGGTGGCGCATCGAGTGTGATGATGGGATCGATGCTCGCGGGAACGGAGGAGAGTCCGGGCGAATCGATACTTCTCGAAGGCCGGCGTTTCAAAATGATTCGCGGCATGGGAAGTCTTTCCGCGATGCAGGATGGAAGCGCGGACAGATATTTCCAGGAAGGAGAAATGTCTGCGAAAAAACTGGTTCCCGAGGGAATCGAGGGCCGAGTTCCTTATAAGGGGCCCGTCGCAGACGTGATTTTCCAGATGGTGGGTGGTCTTCGCGCTGGAATGGGTTACGTCGGATGCGCGACGATCGATGCGCTCCGTACTGAATCGCAATTCGTTCGAATCACCGCTGCGGGGTTGCGCGAATCACACCCGCACGATGTAACGATCACGCGTGAGGCGCCGAACTACTCGGTTTGATTCGGCGTTTTGCTTGACAACCTCTCTATAGGCGAGGCAAACTTCTCCCCGCTTCGCGTTGTCTACAGTAAAGTAGGCCAACGTCTTCCAACAACTGCCGGCCTCCGGAGAATCGAATGGGTATCGGGACCAAGAAGAGCGTTGCAATACTGCAGGCCGAAGCGGGCGAGACAGAAGGCGCCCACACTCTTAAACGCGCCCTCGGCGCGCTAAACCTCACCACGCTCGGCATCGGCGCGATTATCGGCGCCGGAATCTTCGTGCTCACAGGCACGGCGGCCGCGAATTACGCGGGCCCCGCAATCGTCTACTCCTTCATCCTTGCTGGATTGGGCTGTCTGTTCGCCGGACTTTGCTACGCCGAATTCGCGGCGATGATTCCCATCGCCGGTAGCGCATACACTTATGGATACGCAACACTCGGCGAGCTCGTCGCGTGGATCATCGGCTGGGATTTGATACTCGAGTATCTGTTCGGCGCCGCAACTGTCGCGGTCGGCTGGTCGGGTTACTTCGCAGCCTTCATGAACGAGTTCGGATTCAGAATCCCGGTGCAGTACACGGGAGCGCCACTCGATGTGGTCGGGACGCACAACCTCGTGGCATCGCAGATCTGTTACAATCCGTCCACCAACGACGTGATCAGCGTCGCGGCGGGACAAACGTGCGACCTCACCAAGTATGCGATGGTTCACGGCGTCGTGAATCTTCCGGCGATGATTCTGATCGGCCTGGTGACGATTCTTCTGGTGATCGGCATCAAGGAATCGGCGGGGTTCAACAATATCATTGTCATAGTCAAGCTCTGCATTGTGGCGCTGGTGATCGGATTCGGATTCATGTACGTCAACTCCGACAACTGGCATCCGTTCATTCCGCCGAACGCGGGAGAGTCGGGACATTTCGGATGGTCTGGAATCGTCCGCGGTGCCGCCGTGATTTTCTTCGCGTACATCGGATTCGACGCCGTGTCGACAGCTGCGCAGGAGGCGAAAAATCCGCAGCGAGACATGCCGATCGGAATTCTGGGATCGCTCGCGATTTGTACAGTTCTCTACATCCTGATGGCGCTCGTAATGACGGGGCTGACGAAGTACACGAATCTGAACGTTCCTCATCCAGTGTTCGTGGCGATCGCGGCGGCAGGACCGGCGCTCGCGTGGATGAAGCCGATCATTAATGTCGGAGCGATTGCGGGACTGGCGTCGGTGGTGCTCGTGATGCTGCTGGCCCAACCCAGAATCTTTTACACGATGTCGCGAGACGGTCTTCTGCCACCTGTTTTCGGAAAGGTGCACCCGAAGTTCAGAACGCCGTACATCACAACGATCTTAACCGGCGTGGTGTGCGCGTTGATTGCGGGCGCGTTTCCCATCGCACTGCTCGGCGAGCTAGTCTCGATCGGCACACTGCTGGCATTCGTCATCGTGTCAGCGGGAATCATCGTTCTCCGACGGAAGAGTCCGGAGATTGCGCGTCCGTTCCGCACGCCGCTCGTGCCGTTCGTCCCGATCATGGCGATTCTCATCTGCGGCTACATGATGTACAGTCTGCCGGCTGATACGTGGATTCGGCTGATTGTGTGGCTCTTTATCGGCTTGTTGATCTACTTCCTCTACGGAAAATCGCATTCGCGAATCGCCTCGAACGAAGCGAGTGGTTGATCTTCTATCGGTAGCGCCTCAGCGGGTTGAAGCAATAGAGCGCCTCGCGCGGGAGTTTCGCGCGGGGCGCTCTGTTGCAATCTCCACTCACATCAACGCCGACGGTGACGGCTGCGGATCGGAAACCGCATTAGCTCGGTTGCTCGAGAGCCGAGGGATGAAGGTGAAAATCGTCAATCCCACGCCGTGGCCGGAGACGTTTCGCTTTCTGTTGGGCACGGATGTTACGGATGAGACGGATAAGGGGCCGTCGGCGCTTCGCGACATAGACCTACTTGTCGTCCTCGACATCGCGGATGTAAAAAGGCTTGGATCGCTCGCCGACACCGTGCGCGGCTTGACGATTCCAAAGGTTGTCATCGATCATCACATCCCGAGTGAAG
>Ga0137376_10000384_pt1 | contig 19515 bp, 15 predicted proteins | sample SagtaG_23_FD_104814 | JGI IMG/M metagenome (GOLD analysis project Ga0137376, IMG submission 104814) | Vadose zone soil microbial communities from Sagehorn Ranch, Mendocino, California, USA - Sage2_L_20_16 metaG | ecosystem: Environmental > Terrestrial > Soil > Vadose zone | place: USA...
AGACCAACCGACCGCTGGCGACAGCCGTCACCCGCTCGCCGCGAGCGGTGCCGATATAGCCCGTGAGGCTATCTCTCAGGCTAATCTCGAGCGGCTGTACGTGTACCTTACCTGAGCCTACATGCCTGACCTGACCGACACTCATAGTTTCAGGGTGGGCCTTTTTCCACATATCCGCTCCTCAACTGTTGGGATGTGGCGACAATATAGTTATACCGAATATCGTCCGTTTGTTAAACCTAAAAGATCGCCCTCATGAGGCGACCTTACGGTAGTACGCCAGCGCCGCGTCTCCGTATCTTTTATTGTCCACCACAACAACTCCATTAACGGTCGGCGCTGACTCCCTACCTGGGTATGATAATACCATAAGCCCATTGTCTTTTACATGCCCGGTCAGCTTCGAAACTGTGGATAACTGCAACTCCTGATACGGGAGATCGCATAGGATAATGTCGAACTGGGCGCCGGGATTATTATCGCTCCAGACGCCGGCTGAAGTTTTGGTAAGCCGGACTGATTCACCCAGACTGAGCACCTGAATATTGCCGGCAATGATCTGTTGGGCGCGCTTGTCGCGCTCCAGCACCAGCACCTGGGCCGCTCCCCGGCTGGCGGCCTCAAACGCCAGCGCGCCGCTGCCACCAAAAGCGTCCAGCACGCTCTGGCCGCTGATATCGCCCAGGGAATTAAACAGCGCGCCGCGTACGCGCTCGCTCATGGGGTGGGTTATGGCACCGTCGGGAGCTGCAAAAAACCGGCCGCTCAAGTCGCCTGCGATTATGCGCATCCTCATTATTATTTGCCGCCATATACTTTATAGGCAGCCGCATACCAGGCCAGGGTGACCATTTTAACAATACTCGGCGCTAGCTCGTGGCGAGTTTCTCTGGCCAAGCGGCGCGTCCAGCCTTTGCGGCCGAAACGTTCGTACATTTTTAGGGCGTAGATGCGCTGGGCGGCCTCTTTGTACAGCGGGATAATGCCTTCGTCGCGCACGCGCACTAGGTCATTGCCGGTCGGATAGCCTTCTTTGAGTTTGAGCGGCTTAATGGTTGCTGCCACACCCCACTCAAACATCAGGTGGGTAGTAAAAACGCCTTTGGCGCCCCAGTATTGCCAATTCTTCCACATAGTGTCGCGGTAACCTTCGCCGATAATGATATTCTTATCGCGAATAGTCAGGCGTTGGTCTTTGGGATAACCCCACAGCTCTTCAATTTTTTCTTCCAGCGGATAGTGGTGCGCGGGTGTGAGGCCATCAACAACAGCGTGCGCCAGCCAGGCGGCTTCGAACGCGGCCTTTTCGTTACTCTGACGGCGCAGCGCCTTGACTAAATTAGCGGTGTGCTCCTGAATCATCTCTAGCAGCGCGGTGTCATTGGGATCGGTCGGGTCGTAGTAATGCCACGGCTCGTCTTTGGCCGGCGATTTGCGCTTAATGCCGTCCGGGCCGTTTTTGCCCTCGAAGTGCAAAATACTTTTAATAACCGGGAAAGACGTGTCAGGCAGGGACTCTTCCAACGCTAAACGAGCGACTTTGTCGATTTTTTGGTGCGCCCCCAGTAAATTACCGGAGCTGTCCCGAAATGTTGTGCCTGAATACATGATAGTTAGTTGAGTGATGTTAGCCGGCGATAACGGCTAACATGTTTATAAAACTGTTTATATTGTAGCAGATCAACGTTTTTATCGAGCAGCCATTCGGCGGACAAACGGGCTCGTTTGATCAGTTTGGTGTCGGCTAAATTGGCAATCCGCAAATTGAGCGCGCCGTGCTGCATACGGCCGTAAATTTCGCCTGGGCCGCGCAGGCGCAGGTCAACCTCGGCCAAATAAAAGCCGTCTTGGGATTTTTCCAGCTCGTGCAGACGCTGGCTGGGTTTTATGCCTGGTGAGGGCGCCACAAAGCAATAACTTTGATGCGCGCCGCGACCGACTCGGCCACGCAATTGGTGTAACTGCGCTAAACCAAACCGTTCAGCGCCTTCTATTAGCATAATTGTGGCGTTGGGCACATCCACCCCCACCTCAATTACTGTGGTGGCAATAAGCATATCAAACTCACCAGCTTTAAAGCGGCGCATGATGGTATCTTTTTCCTCCCCCTTCATTTTGCCGTGCAGCATGGCCAGGCGGCGATGACTGAAGGTGGATTGTTTGAGCTTGGCGTATTCGGCCTCAACACTTTTCAGCTCGGCCTGTTCGCCCTCGCCAATGACCGGGCAAACCACGTAAGCCTGGCGGCCTTGGTCAAGCTGCTGGTCGATGGCAGCGTAAAGTTGTTTGCGGCCATAGCCGGAGGATAAACGGGTGACGATGGGCTGGCGGCCCTTGGGGAGCTCATCTAAAATCGACACCTCAAGCTCGCCGTATAGCGTTAGCTGCAGACTGCGTGGGATGGGGGTAGCGGTCATGCTTAGCAAATGTGGCATGCGCCCCAACCCCCGCACCGCACCAACCAAGCCGGGCAAAGCCCGCCTTTGCTGGCGCTCTCGGCACATCGCTGCGTTGCCGAGCTGTGGTGCGTCCGATTGCTGTGCAATCTTTCTCGCTGCTCGATAAGACGACGAGCTGGCTCGTCGTCTTATCTGCGCGGCTGCGGTGCCAGCGTACTGCTTGTACGCCTCCGGACGCTCCGCGCTCGCGCCTTGCGCTGCATCCGAGTGCGGGGGTTGGGGATTTCGTTCGAGGAGCTCGGCCCGTTGCTGCACGCCAAAACGGTGTTGCTCGTCGACCACCACCAGGCCGAGGTTGTGAAACTGGCTGCCTTTTTGAATTAAGGCGTGCGTGCCAATTACCACATCGACGTCGCCAGCGGCGATATGCTCTTGCAAGGCTTTTTTTGCTGCCGGTTTGATCGAACCAATCAACAGCGCTACGCTCACCCCAAGTGGCTCGAGCAGCTTGGCGACCGTTTCGGCGTGTTGCATGGCCAAAATCTCGGTGGGCGCCATGAACGCCGCTTGGTAGCCGGCGCTGACGGCCATGTAGGCTGCCATAGCAGCAATAACTGTTTTGCCCGAGCCAACATCGCCTTGCAACAAGCGGTTCATGGGCGTGGCTTGCTCAAAATCTTTAAAGATTTCCCAGGCGGCTTTCTTTTGCGCGTTGGTCATAGTAAACGGCAACTGTTTGGTGAAGGCCACGGCGGCGTCTTTGTCGAATGGTATGTGATAGCCTTGCAAAGCGGCGGTATCTTGTTTGTTCAGGCGGCTGGCAACCATCAGCTCAAGCACTTCCTCGAAGGCCAGGCGCTCTTTGGCGCGAGCCAATTGGTCGCTACTGTTGGGAAAATGCATTTGTTGCAACGCTTCATTAATAGCGGCTATTCTTTCGCGCTTGACCAGTTGCTCGGGCAGGGTCTCGGGCAACAATTGCATCAGCGGGATCAGCTCTTTGATAATCTGACGAATTTTGAACGATTTTAAGCCTTTGGTTTCGGAATAAACCGGCACAATCCGCGCCGTGCTGAGGGAAAAGTCCGCCACGCGCTCGGCCGAAGGGTTGCCTAGCACATAGGCACTGCGCTGCAGCTCGTACACGCCGGAAAAATAAAATTCCTCGCCCTTGCGCAGCTGTTCGGCACGATACGGCTGGTTAAACCAAACTGCTTTGGTTTTGGAGGTGCCATCATCCAAAACAGCTTCGGTAATGTGCAACCGGCGGCGCAAATACCGGCCCACAACCGATTCTACCTTAGCCTTGAGTGTGATGTTGCCTGGGGCAATATCACGGATAGGTGTAATGTGCGAAAAATCATTGTATTTGCGTGGCAAAAAGAATAACAGGTCTTCGACCGTTTGCACGCCAAGCACTGCTAACTTTTCAGCGGTTTGTGGTCCAACACCTTTCAGTGCTGTTATGGGCGCATCCAGCCGCATAGTTCTTACAACAGACTGTGTTTGGACAGGGCCGCCTCATGACGATTAACCTGCTCGCTCAAATCCGTCACCGCTGCTTTTATGATTTTTACGTCGACTTTAAGCACAGCAACATCTTTTTTAAGCGTCGTAACATCCGCTTGCAATTGTGGAAAAGGAGCTAATATTTCAAGAATCCGCTTATTCTGCTCACGCATTTCTTCGAGTACAGCCGTCAGGTAGTTTGAGTTGTTATCTTTCATGCCCTTATTGTATACGCACAAACTTCCGTTTGCCAACTTGCAACAAATCGCCCTTGCTCACTTTAACTTCGTCGGTGGTGACTTTTTGCTGGTTGAGTTTGACACCACCTTGGTCTAGCAACCGGCGGGCCTCAGAATTACTGCTAGCTAAACCGGCCTTGACCAATAATTCGACGGTCATGTGCTTGCCCCGGCCGACACTCACCGTTGGGGTAAGCTCACTATCACCGCCGTTAAAAAGCGCTTCGGCGGCTTCTTGGGCGGCCTTGGCTTGGGCTTGGCCATGCACAATCTTGGTTACTTCGTAGGCCAATACACGTTGAGCGTGGCGGCCGGCTGGGTTTTGCTTAAACCTATTAACAACCTCATCAATCTCGTCTTTGCCGAGCAGTGTGTAGTATTTTAGATACTCCACCACACTCTCGTCGTCGCTATTCAGCCAAAACTGATAAAATTGAAAAACACTTGTTTTGTTAGGGTCGAGCCATACGGCGCCACCTTCGGACTTACCAAACTTTTTGCCGGTCGCTTTGTTGACAACCAGCGGGCAGGAGTAGGCGTGTACTTCGTGGCCGGTCTTTTTGCGAATAAGGTCAACGCCGGAGAGCGTATTGCCCCATTGGTCAGCACCACACACCTGCAAATCGACCCCGTAGTTCTCATGTAAATGCAGGTAGTCGTAACCCTGCAGCAAAGTGTAGCTAAATTCGGTGTAGCTAATCCCCTTGCCACCTTCGCCAATGCGGGCAGCAATAAAATCGCGCTGCAACAGCGTGGTCATGCCAAAATGCTTGCCAATGTCGCGCAAAAACTCCAGCAAATTGATCCTGCTAAGCCAATCATAATTATCGACTAAGGTAAAATCTTGGCCATTAAAAACTTGTTTGTACTGTGCCGCAATACCGGCCTTGTTCTTGGCCACTTGGTCGAGTGTAAGCAAATTGCGCTCCTCATCTTTGCCGCCCGGGTCGCCGATCATACCAGTGCCGCCGCCGACCAACAAAACCACTTTGTGGCCGTGGTCCAAAAAGTGCCTGACCATCAATGCCGCCGCCAGATTCCCCACTTGCATCGAATCTGAACTGGGGTCAACGCCGAAATACAAGGTAAATTTTTTGCTATCTAGCTCGGTAAGATCGCGGAGCGTCGTTTGGTTAACAAAGCCGCGCCAGGTTAATTCTTGGGATAAAGTCATATCTTCAGCCTAGCACCTCTCTAGTAAATTGGTCATTGATTATTTATTGTGAAGTGTACATTGAAAATTGTAAATTGTATTGCCGCCTATTTTGCTATAATAAGGTCTAGAATTGAATGGGTAAGGAGCAAAGCGAAGTCTTATGAAGAAGCAAGGGCGGAAGGTGCCTGGGCTGAGCGTTTATTCGAATTTAGCCGCGCGCCGCAAAACCAAGGCCGACGCTAAATCGCGCCGCAAGGCCGAATATTTAGCTACCTTGCCGAAACACCCCTTTAAGCGTCTGCTGTACCGCCTGCACCCTAAGCGGGTGTTCCGTTATTGGTTTAGCCGCGAAGGCGGCATCATGGCGCTAAAACTGGCGGGTGTGGGCTTTGTTATTTTGGCTATCTTTATTGCTGGTTTATTTGCGTATTATAGGCATGAACTGGACGCCATCCGGCCCAGTGAGCTCGCCAAACGCGTTCAAACCTCTGTAACACGCTACTATGACCGCAACGGCGAACTGCTGTGGGAAGATCGTGGTGACGGCGACTACCGCTTAGTAGTTGATTCGAAAGAAATCAATAACTATATGAAGCAAGCCACCGTTGCTATCGAGGATAAAGATTTTTATAAGCACCCCGGTGTCAGCCCATCCGGCACGCTCCGAGCAGTCTTCACTAACGTAACGGGGGGTGGCACGCAAGGCGGCTCAACCCTAACCCAGCAGCTTGTTAAGCAAGTGTTCTTTACCTCCGAAGCTCAGGAGCGTGGCCTGGCGGGTATTCCGCGCAAGATTAAAGAGATTATTCTGGCGCTGGAGGTCGAGCGTATGTACAACAAAGATCAAATTCTGACGCTGTATTTGAATGAATCACCGTATGGCGGCCGCCGTAATGGCGTGGAATCGGCCGCCAAAACCTATTTTGGTAAATCGGCCAAAGACCTTAACCTGTCAGAGTCAGCGCTGCTGGCTGCCATCCCGCAAAATCCGAGTGTTTATAACCCCTACAACGTCGATTTCAATAAATCGCTGCTCGACCGCCAGCGCCTGGTGCTCGACGCTATGGCCGACCAAGGCTATATTACCAAGCCGCAAGCGGCTGACGCTAAAAAGATCGCCGTGCTCGACACCATCAAGCCGGAAATCTCCAGCACCGAGAACATTAAAGCGCCGCACTTTGTACTGGAAGTACGCAACCAACTCGAGAAAGAATTTGGCCAAAAGTTGGTACGCGAAGGTGGCCTGAACGTCAAAACAACACTCGACTACCGCATGCAGCAAATCGCTGAAAAATCGGTCACTGACGCTTACAACAAATATCTAGCCGGCAATCGCAACATCAACGGCGCCGATAACCTGGCCTTTACCTCGATAGACGTGGCCACCGGTCAAGTAGTTGCTATGGTGGGCAGCTATGACTTTAATAACAAAGAATTCGGCGCGGTGAACGCCTCGACGGCCTTGCTGCAGCCGGGCTCAAGCATCAAGGCCTTTGACTACGGCCAGCTATTTGCCCAGCGCGCCGGCACCAATTACGCCCCGGGCAGCACGCTACCGGACAAAGACATTAGCGATATTTACAAAGGCAAACTATTTAACTACGACGGCCGATTCTTTGGCAACATAAGTATCCGTGAAGCCTTTGGCAACTCGCGCAACCCGCCCGCCGTCGAAGCAGCCTACATTGCCGGCATCGACAACGTTATTAACCTGGCCCGCGACATGGGCAACCATTCCTACTGCGTGGGTGAAGACTATGGTCTCTCGGCAGCAATTGGTGGTTGTCACGTCCGGCAGGTTGAGCACGTAAACGCCTACGCCTCGATAGCCCGCGGCGGCGCATACAAGCAGGAATCGTACATTTTAGAGGTTAAAAACGCCCAAAACCAAACCATCAAGCAGTGGAAGGACGAATCCAAACGCGTTATGGACCCGCAAGTGGCCTACCTACTCACCGATATCTTGACTGACCCAGCTGCCCGCAGCCGTGTGTTCGGCCCTAACCCCCTTGGTGAGGCAATATCAGGCGTTAAAACCTCGACCAAAACCGGTACCACCGATGATGGTCAGGGACACGCTAAAGACAACTGGATGATGAGTTACTCCACCAAAATAGCCTCGGGCGTATGGATGGGCCGGCACGATGGTGGCCCCTTACGCGCCATTGCCGGGCCAGTTCCAGGCACCGTCATTCAAGACTACATGAGCCGTGTCCACAAAGAAGTACTGATTCCTGGCGGCCAGTACAAAGCTGGTGACTGGTTTACTAAGCCCGCTGGTATCCAAACCCTTAGCGTCAGTGGCCGTACCGACATTTGGCCGTCGTGGTACAGCAAGCCACAAAATGCTGACGGCACCAAGATGACATTCGATAAAATCTCCAAAAAGAAGGCTACGAGCTGTACCCCAGATGCCGCCAAAGTTGAGGCAGTTGTGCAGACCGATACCGACCCTATCACCAACAAAAAAACCTCGACCGCTCCTGACGGCTACGACCCGAATAACGAAGATGACGTACATAAGTGTGACGACGCCAAACCATTTGTATCGCTCAGCACTCAGCAAGATGGCTCGAAGGGTAAATACAAAATTACTGCCAACGTCAATAAGGGTACCTTTGGTTTGCAAACACTCGATATCACGGTGGATGGCCAAAGCATCTCCAGCCAATCAGTATCCGACGCAGGCAGCTTCACCGTTGAGTACACCTTCCCATCGTCAGGCAGTAAAACAATTGTAGCAACCGTAACCGACCAAGGTGCCTACACGGCTAGTGACACCAAAACGCTTTCGGTAACTGTGACGGCTCTATCCGGCCGCAACAGATTTGCGGATATAAACAGCCGGTTTGTGCCGGTGGGCGTGCGGCGCTTTAGTACCAGTAATTAGAAACTAGCGCTGCTCGGTCTGCTCAAGCGTAGCCAGCAGCGACTCTTCTGGTGACATACGCCGCTTTTGCGGACGGCGATTATTGTTACCCTGACCGCCATTGTGACGCTGACGAGGCTGCTTTTGCTGTTGATTAGCAGCTTGGTGGCTGTCGTGGGCAGGCTGCTGCGAGTTATGCTGCTTACTTTCCTGGTTATTATCACGATGCTCGCGATTCTCGCGCGCAGGGCGAGGCTGTTGTTTGGCTTCCTGACGTTCCTGCTGCGGTTGCTTTTGTGGTTGCGCATGACCCGCAGGCACGCTTAGGCGTTGACGCTGATGATTCTGCTGAGGTTGAGCGGTTGGCTGTGCCGGTTTGTTAGCCAATGTGGCGAACATCATTTTACCGGCTTGGGTTTGCAAAATACGCGTGCACACCGCCTGAACCGTTTGGCCAACGTAGCGCGAGGCTTGCTCAACAACCACCATGGTGCCATCGCTCAGATAACCTACGCCTTGAGTTTTGTCTTGGCCGACCTGAGTAACTTTAATGGTCACTTTTTCGCCCGGCAACAGGTTGGGGCGCAGAGCTTGGGCCAGTTCGTTAACATTCAGCACTACCACGCCTTCAATTTGCGCCACTTTGTTCAAGTTAAAGTCGGTGGTGTAGAGCATGCCAGTGTATTGCTTGGCTAGCGCCACAAGCTTGTCGTCGACTTCTTTAATGCTTGGGAATTTTTCGCGCGCGATGGTAACCACGGCGCGGCGAATATCTTGCAGCTCACGAATAACATCAAGCCCATAGCGGGCTCGCTCGCGTTTGTGGCTGTCGCCATGGTCGGCTAGATATTGCAGCTCCGCAATCACAAACTGCGGCACAACTATGTTTGGTGGTACGAAACCGGCTTTAGCGATTTCTATAATGCGGCCATCGATCAGCGCGCAGGTATCAAGAATGACTATCTGGGCTGGTTGGTCGCCTTTTCGTTTAAATGGATTCATATAAAAGTTCTTCTTTCCTATGGTAGCATAAGCGCCTAGGATTGCATCGGTCATATAATACTTTCTCCTCAGCACTTGCGGGTCACAAAATGTGCTCTGAAGTAGCACATTTTGCGCTTCCGAGGTGCTTCGGAGAAAGTATTATATGACCGATGCAGGCTTTATAAACTACCCTTTTTGTAAGTAAGTATTCAAAGCGTCGCGCATTGAGGCAATAGGCTTTAAAAACGTTGGGATGCTGGAGGTTTTGGGGCCAATGGCGTAGGTAAAACCCAGCTTTTTGGCCTCGGCAATCCGCCGGTCAATGTTGGGTACTGAGCGAACTTCGCCGCTCAAACCCACTTCGCCAAACACCACAGCCGATACGTCGAGCTGCATTTCCTTGGCGGCTGAGGCAATGGCCATGCACACTGCCAAATCCGCTGCCGGATCTTGCAGTTTAATTCCTCCCACAACGTTTATATAGACATCTTTGTCTGATAAGTTTAACTTCGTACGTCGCTCTAGCACTGCTACGAGCAAGTTGAGCCTATTGAGGTCAAAACCTGACGCCGTACGTTTAGGATACCCGAAATGCGTTAAATTTACAAGGGCTTGTATTTCCACCAGCAGCGGGCGGTTGCCCTCCATGGTGGCAAAAACGACCGATCCGTCAGAGGTCAAACGCTCCTCCAGCAGGGCTGCGGATGGATTTGCAACTGGTTGTAAACCATTGTCTTGCATCTCGAAAATACCCACCTCGTTGGTCGAACCGTAGCGATTTTTGCTGGCGCGCATAACTTTAAAGCTACCGTAGCGGTCGCCTTCCAGGTTAATCACTACATCGACCATGTGCTCAAGTATTTTCGGCCCGGCAATACTTCCCTCTTTAGTCACGTGCCCAACCATAATCAGCGCGGTCTCGGTGCGCTTGGCGGCTTGCGTTAACAGATTAGACGAGTTGGTAATTTGGCTGACGCTGCCTGGCGCTGACGAGACATCGGCCATCGAGAGCGTTTGAATAGAATCGACAATCACCACCGCGTATTCCCCGGCCGCAATAGTGGCCGCAATGTCATCAGCCGAGGTCGACGAGGCCAAATGCAGGTTTTTGTGCTCCGCGCCCAAACGGTCGGCGCGAACCTTTACCTGCCCTGCCGACTCCTCACCGCTCACGTATAATACTTTGTGTTTTGTAGACATTTCGTGCGCCAGCTGCATGAGCACCGTTGATTTGCCAATTCCTGGTTGACCAGCGATCAAAACAACACTAGCCGGCACAATTCCGCCACCTAACACCACATCGACATCTGGCATACCAGTACTTATGCGGCCATTGGCGCTACTGGGCGTGACCTCTGTAATTGACTGTGCGATCAAAGGCTTACCAGTGCTCGCAGCCACCACATTTAAACCAACCGAGGTCGTGGCTTGCTCGACCAAACTATTCCAGGCACCACAATTATCACAGCGCCCGGCCCATTTGGACCGGACGGCTCCACACTGCTGGCACACAAACTGGACTATATTCCTTTTTGCCATAGCTTAAACTCTATAATAACAGATTATCAAGGTCGACTCTTCCTCATCATAATAGGAAGTGCAGATATTTAATCAAAACTCAAATCCACGCCAGTACAGTAGGTTGTTTTAACAAGCACGCTTCTTTATAATAACAGTCGTCCTCAATGCCAAGTCGAAGGAGCGTGAAGGTCGTGCCAAAATCCCGCACCGGACGGTACACGGTTGTGACGGAAACTCACGAAGCTATACGAGACATGGCCGATCAAGCCCCCGGGCTTATTATGCCATCGCTAAGACTAACCGCGCTGGCCGGACATGGAGGCTCAGGGCTACAGTCGAAACCGCGACAGATCCCTCATGGAGTCTGACTAGCCAAAGGAGGCGACTGGGGAGTTGGCAGCGGCGTGACCTTCGATCTCACGCTGGCGTCATAGATGGGGATATGAAGGCCGGGCAACTCGGCCCAAATACACAGCGCACCCTTCGAGAGCTGGCGCCGAAGCTACGCCGCCAACGCGCTTTGACAGGGATAGTAAGGCTAACCCGACGTCTCGGCCGCTAGCCAGCAGGACAGCGGAGTCACCCGGGCCACACAAGCCCCGGGTGACTCCGTTTTAATCCCTCCCCGCAGTTATCGTCAATAATCACTGCAGTAGTCGAGCGTTTACTGTCATCAATTCGAGAGAAGGAAGCGGGACCATGAAGCAACGCAAGTGGCAGCCGCCGACAGGTGATGTGCAGGAAAGACTCCGGCAGGTCGACGACACTGTTCAGGCAAGAGTCAGACAGCACGGCGGTCGTAGCGCCCACGCCAACAGGTGGGGCGTAAGAGGGCTGCGCGCAGCCCTGAGCGCCGATGCCGAAGGAAACTGGCATCTGTTCCGCCCGATCGCAGAGGGAGAAATGTCAGAGGCGCCTGTCGTGCGCTTTAGGCGCGAACGCACTGCCAGAACCGCAGCATCCTTTGGCGAAGAAGACCTGAAGCTGGCAGAGCAACTGGCAGGGAGGCTGCGGCCGTCTGGCCGCTTCCGTCGTCGCCGTCGCTCTCGAGGCTGAACCAGCAGAGGGCAAACGCCGCAGGGTCTGGGAGCTTGGCACTCCCAGACCCGCTTATTCTATTTGACTGAATTGATTTGTAGAATTATAGTATACATTTGTTCTGCCACCCCACAGGAAGGTACGAACGTGAGGCGTTACGGACCAGAAGACAACAGGTCAAGGTTAACCCCTGCCGACATGCTTCGGCTTCGGCAAGCCGACACGACAATCCAAGGCCGTGCCCGCGGGCTCCAGCGGAAACCCGGCGAGGGCCTAGCCAAAGAACACAGGCGTGGCATCCGCTCTCGGCTGCAAGTAACTCCCGGCGGAAGTTGGACGCTTGAACGATCAAGCAGGAGGGACGGCAGGCGCACACCGCTCAGACATCTAGCTGGTGTAACCGGCTTCACTCCAATATGTGTGACCGACGGTGATGTAGCGACGCTCGAACGCCTGGCTTCCAGGGTCAAGCCGAAGAGGTGGTACAGCCGCTGAGAGACGGAACGACCGCGTAGCGAGGTGGCCGGGCAGAACAATTCTGCCCGGCCACCGCTAATTTTGCTTGACTTCAGATGTGTAATTGACGTCACCACGCTGTGCGACTACAGTGAAGGTGTTCTGCTCCATCAACTCTAGACAGCAAAGAGGTGAAGCGCATGAGTCGTCGCACACCACAGCCAAACCGCACTCCAGGCGAGAGAATCGCCGCCGCCGATGAGACCATCCGGGGGCGCGTGCACAGCTTCCGCAACAACGGCCGTGGCATGGCCAGAACACACGGTCGAAAGATTCGCTTCCAACTCGAGGCCAGCCCGGACGGTGACTGGCTACTTGTCAGATCGGAGGGGAGTTCGCATCGGGCAGTACTCGATCGTCGGGTCGGCGAACAGTCAGTCAGAACGCACGGACCCGTGGCTGGCGACGATCTGCAAGCACTGGCCCGTCTGGCGCCACGAGTCAAGAAGGTGAGAGAAAGAGGCAAGTTCTTCGTTCCTTGGCGGTGATAGCCGGCCGAAGAACATGGAGCGCGAGGCCGGGGTGTTCCTCCCCGGCCCGCGTCTAATTCTGCGGCACTGCTTGGTAATGACTATCGAGACTCTGATACAAGTTATCCTGCGCGGCGGCTTGCTGGTTACGCTGTTCAACTAAGGCATTATATTCGGCCACTAGCGACTTGGTTTGCTCAACTAAACTATTAAACTCCCGAACCTGAGCGTTATAACTGGGCACCGCTTGGTTATAAGCTTGCGGATCTTGCGCCCGCAATTGGTTAAGGCGGCTGGACTCAGTTTGCAGGTCTTGCTGTTTTTGCTGCAGCGTGGCGTTATTTTGGTCAATTTGTGTTTTCAGATTACCCAACCGAACATCAAACAAAGCAATATTCGCCTTGGACTGGCTCAGCAGCGCCTCGTACTGCTGCGAATAGTTCACGATTTTCTGGCGGCCGGCAAAATATTGCTTGTAATAATCTTCCAGCTCGGGCGACAATCCAGCATACTCGGTGCCTAGAATCGAATGCATTTCGTTGTACAGTTCGCCCGGTTCTTGCTGATTGTACAGCTTAATCAGGTCGAGTATGCGGGGGTCTTGCATGTTTTTAATGATAGGTTCAAGCATGGCGTTGACGTGCTGTTTGTCGCCGTGGCTTAAGCGTTCGTACGCCGCATGGAGCATTTCATGCGCGGCCGTTACCTCTTTAACACCGCTCAAACGCGCGTCGGTCACGTTATAAAGAAAAATGCGCTGCGCGGTGTAACACCCCAGCACAATGCTTTGCTCGCCGTGGTTGGAGCAATGCTGATTAAACGAACCACTATCTTCAACTTTCGGGTCGGAAATATAAAACAGATCGCGTCCGCGGTTTTGCATGGTGTCGGATTCGGCCAGCGCCAGCACTTCGGCCGAGGGTTTATATTGGCTTAGCCGCCACCAGTCAATGACCTCTTGGCGATGCACCACCGCCAGTACGCTGGCCACCACCAAACCAAGCATGAGCACCAAGCTGACAATTGGGCCAAGCGAACCACGACTTTTCACTGAGGCAGATTTGTCCTATCCGGCGGTTGGCGCGAAAGCCAGTTCGCCTTTTTTGTTGACTACCTTAATGATATCACCCTTCACGTAGCGCTCATCAAGCAAGCCATCGGCAATTTCGTCCTCCACCATGTCCTGCAATATGCGGCGCAGTGGGCGGACGCCATTTTGGGCATCGTAGCCACGATCCAGTAGCAGTTTTTTGGCCGGCGTTTGCACACTTACACCCACGCCACGCCGGGAAAGGCGGCGGCTAAGTTCGGCCAGCTGCAAATCAAGAATTTTGGTAGCGTCCTGCTTGGTCAGCGCTTTAAAGACGATGATTTTGTCTAGGCGGTTTATTAGTTCCGGTCGCATCAGTTGCTTCAATTCTTCCACGGCGGCTTCGCGGTTTTGCTCGTGCAGGCTTTCTAGTTCGCCTAGCTGGGTTTTGGATGACACACGGAACCCAAGCGAGGCCTCTTTTTGCATTTTGGCCGCGCCAAGGTTGCTGGTTAGGATGACGATGGTGTTGGTAAAGTCGATTTTGCGGCCTTTAGCGTCGGTTAGGGCGCCATCTTCCATAATTTGTAGCAGCATGTTCAGCACTTCGGGGTGAGCTTTTTCGATCTCGTCGAACAGTACCAGGCTGTAGGGGTGGCGACGGACTTTGTCGGTCAGCTGGCCGCCTTCGTCGTAGCCCACGTAGCCAGCTGGCGCGCCAACCAAGCGCGAGGTAGTGTGGCGTTCACTAAATTCGCTCATGTCGATCTTTATCATGGCCTCCTCGCTGCCCAACACTTCGCGGGCCAGCACCCGGGCCAGTTCGGTCTTGCCTACACCGGTCGGGCCCATGAATATAAACGAGCCAATTGGCCGGCGCGAATCGGCAATGCCCGAGCGGTTACGGCGGATTGCCCGGCTGACAGCCTGGATAGCGTCTTGCTGGCCAATAATGTGCTTGCCCAGATGTTTTTCCAGGTTTAGCAAGTATTTGGCTTCGGCTTTAATCACCTTTTGCACCGGCACGCCAGTCATTTGGGCAATAGTCTGGGCCACGTCGTCGGCCGAGACAATCAGCTTGTGCTTGCCGTCTCTTTCGGCCCGCAGCTCGCTGAGTTTGGCGTTAATTTGGCTCATGCGCGTTTTGTACTGGGCGGCGCGCTCGTAGTCTTCGGCCTCGACCGCTTCTTCCATACGGTCGGTGACTATTTTAAGCTCGCGGGTTAGTTTGCGGACCTCAATGGGGCTCTTGCCGCGCTCTACTTTAACCTGGGCGGCGGTTTCGTCCAGCACATCGATAGCTTTGTCAGGCATATAGCGGTCGTTAATGTAGCGTTTGGCTAGGTAAGCAATGTCGGTAATAACTTCGTCCGCAACCTCAACGCCGTGGTGCTTTTCGTAGTGGCGCTTCAGGCCGCGCAGGATGGCGATAGATTCTTTGACCGTTGGCTCCTCGACCACGATGGTCTGAAAGCGGCGCTCTAGCGCGGCATCTTTTTCGATGTGCTTTTGGTATTCGTCCAGCGTGGTGGCGCCAATCAGGCGGATTTGGCCACGAGCCAGAGCGGGTTTGAGCATATTGGCCGCGTCGATAGCGCCCTCGGCCGCACCAGCGCCGACCAGCAAATGCAGTTCATCTATAAACAAGATGATATTGCGGTCGCTGGTCAGCTCCTCGAGCAGCTTCTTCAAGCGTTCCTCGAACTCACCGCGGTATTTGGTGCCGGCAATCATGCCGGCCAGGTCGAGCGTAACCACGCGCTTGTCTAGCAAATGCTCGGGCACTTCCTCGGCAATAATGCGCTGAGCCAAGCCTTCCACAATGGCGGTTTTGCCCACACCAGGCTCGCCAATTAACACCGGGTTGTTTTTAGTACGGCGGCCAAGGATGGTCACAATACGGCGGATTTGCTTTTCGCGGCTGACCACCGGGTCAAGTTCGCCAGCCCGGGCCTTATCGGTCAAATCAGTGCCAAAGTAATCGAGCGCGGTGTGGCGGCCACGGCGCCGGCGAGCGGTGCGCGGGCTGCCCTCATTTGGCGTGTCGTATTCGTATTGCTGGCGGTTCAGGTACTGCTCGATCTCTGTGGTTAGGTCGTCGATACTGACGTTCATGTCGCGCAATAACACCGTGGCGCGGGCATTTTTTTGGCTCAAAATGCTATATAAAATGTGCTCGGTGCCGCAATAATCTTGGCTGAATTCCTGGGCGACATCCCAGCTGAGCTTAAGCGTTAGCTTGGCGGTTTCGCTTAATCCCTTGGCGCCGGTGCTGACTACTAACGCTCGTGGTGTGAGGTTCAGGGCTAAACGAGCCCGATCCAACGTCACGCCCACACTGGCCAACATTTTAGCAGCGACTGAGCTGTCCTGGCTGAGCACGCCCAACAAAATGTGCTCGGTGCCAATATAGGCCGAGCCCAAACTGCGCGCAATACTATCGGCGTGCTGTAAGCTCGACCGCGCGTTGTCGGTTAGGTGGTGTATAAATTCGGTGAAATCGCCTTGTGGCAACATACTTTTATTCTACCCTAGTCTCCGCGCCCATTTATATGGCGCAGTAGTACCTTTAGTGTAAGAAATTAGCACTCGTGAGTCAAGAGTGCTAACCATATTTATCTACATGGTCTTATCGCTCATCCAGTTTAAATATTATATAATACTTTCGATGTGAGCTGACTACATAGTTAGGAGTTCGCCTTGACAAGGGAAGAAAACCAGGGGCGCTCGTCTCGCGGAAGAATCCAGCGGTGGCCGGATGGCTTTGAGCCGTTCTCACCAGCTACCGGCTTCCAAAGAAAGATCGGACGGAAAGTCGGCGTGAAGCTGCCGCCCAAGGCAACCCGTGCACAGGCAGCGAAGCTCATCGGGAGAGCCTTCAGGCGCAGATCCGACCTAAAACCACCGAGGAAAAAGGGCAACAAATAGCGCGCTGCTATATACCAAACTATCCTATGCTCACATCCCGGCCAGAGCTCTCACCAGGGAGCGCCGCAGGTTCAAGCCCTGTCTGACCACCATCCAACCCCCCGGTCAATGACCGGGGGGCAATCCTTGTCCTAGTACTTATTCATTTGCTAAAATATTACTGTACTGCCGCAACTACAGTGGGAGGAACAAGATGCGGTCGCACAGAGGCAATAGCAGCGTGCCCACCAGCATACCCGGACCTCTTCCCGAAAGGACATTGAGGAAGCCCTTGAATGTCGCCCAGCTCCTATACGCCGAAGAGCTGGGCGTGAAACTTCCGAGAGGGGTGAGACGCGGCCAGGCGGCTGAAATCCTCACTCGCGCGGGCATCGACAAGCTAGTAAGGGATCGAGAGAAAAGAGGACGGGCCTAAGCACCGTCTTCCACGGCAAAACAGGCTAGTAGTTCATCGCGAGCTGCACTCACCAAGTATCAGGCAGGTTCTGTTCCCACAGCTAGCCACTCGGGCTCCAGGGCAGCGTCGCCCTGGAGCCCGCTCAACTTTTTAGCAGACTATTTTTCTTCTTCAACTTCCTCAAGAGCATTAAGCAACGAGTCCTCGACGTTTTTCTTCTGGCGCGGTTCGGCTTTAGCGCCGTTTTGTTTGTGCGCCTCAATGTCCAACTCGTAACCGGTCAGGTGTGAGGCTAGGCGCACATTTTGACCGCCGCGGCCAATAGCAATCGACAGTTGGCTTTCGTCTACTTCTACCCGGGCGTGCTTGGTGGCTTCATCAATGGTAATTTTTTTGACCTCGGCTGGGCTGAGGGCGTTGGTAATAAACTGGGTTGGATCTTCGCTGAAGGTGATGATGTCGATTTTTTCTTGGTCGCCAATTTCGTTCATCACGGCCTGCACGCGCGTACCGTGGCCGCCTACAAATGTGCCGACCGGGTCAACGCCAGGCACGGTCGAATTCACCGCAATCTTGGTGCGCTTACCGGCCTCGCGGGCGATGGCTTTGATCTCGACGGCACCGTTTTCCATCTCTGGCACTTCCTGGCGGAAGAGGTATTCGACAAACGGTTCGTTGGCGCGGCTCAAAATAAGTTGCGGGCCACGATTGCCGCGCTCCACGTCCTTCAAAAAGACTTTTATGCGCGAGCCAATACCGTAATATTCGCCCGGAATTTGCTCGGACTGCGGAATAATACCCACGGCTTTGCCTAGCTCTACCCGAACCACGCGTGGCTCGACCCGCTGGACAGTGCCAACAATAACCGTGCCAATTTTGTCTTCGTATTCTTCCATCACTACTTCGCGCTCGGCTTCGCGCAGTTTTTGCAAAATAACTTGCTTGGCAGTTTGAGCGGCTACACGGCCAAAGATGGTGGGGCGATCGATAACTTCGACCATTTCGCCCAGGGCCACGTCGGGATTAAGTTTTTTGGCGTCTTCCAGGCTAATTTCAACCGCGTCGTCGCCAACTTTTTCGACCACCTCTTTGCTGGTGTACACGGTCACGGTGCCGGTGTTGGCGTTCATTTCGGCGCGCACTTCTTGCTCGCGGTCACCAAAGTCGCGGCGGTAGGCCGCGGCAATAGCTTGCTCGATAATATCGTGCACTACGGTTTCGGGCAGGTTTTTTTCTTCGGCAATTTGTTTTATTGATAGGGCGAGTTGCTTGAGGTTTAGGTCTTGCATGTTTTATAATTCCTTTCGTTTCAGTGATTTGCTAGTAAAAATCCGACCTGTGGCGGCCGGATCGATCAAATTCATAATACTACACTCTCGCCTGAGTGGCAAGCTCAAGCGCTCTCGGCACTGACCGCTCACTAAACAAAACCACCCTCACGTCGGGGTGGTTTTGTTTTACTGAGGATCTCAAGCCAGAAAACTTAATAAGCTTAAATGCTCTGGTTCGAGGCGGGGCTATTTTATGCGGCTCCGCCGGGCGCTATGAATGGCTTGAGCCTGGTATTACCTGCGCCAACCTCTGTTGCGATCAAAACGTTCTGACGCAATGAAGACTAGAGCTTCTACGGGGCGTATTCTCTCTCCGTTGAGAACTTTGCGCTCCAGGCGCTTATACATGCGTACATGTACCGAAACTGGTTTTACAGGATCGGCATAGGCGCAGCCGCGCCAGTCTGTGTCTGGATGATGCAACCGTCCGCTCGCTTGCGGCTCCAAGTCGTCGCCCCTTCTTCTCGAAGACCGCCGTAACTCAAACGGATCTCCTGGCCCGCGTTTCATACCACAACCTCCTGATCGTTGATCTTCCCAGGTATGTTCAGGCAAAAATATTATACCATAATCAACCTAAAAGGCGTTATAATAAAAATAATGAGCAAATCCAAAAAAAAGCGCAACAAACCCTACCAAGGCCCGGAGGCAGCTCACGGTCCGGTGGTGCACCGCTACGTAGTGGAGGTGAAGAGTCCGTTGCAGGGGGCGGCAATCTCATTCGTGGTACTATAGGATAGATATGAACAAAACCGACCGGCTTTTCCGGCAATTTCAGCCGGAACACTACGATTTGAGGCTTGATTTGCAGCGCCAGCAGCGGCATTTTGAGGGCACAGTGACGATTACTGGTAATCTGACAGAAACGGCCCAGCAAATCGTGCTGCATGCGCATAAGTTGCATATTACCAAGGCTACTATCGACTCCCGGCCCGCGGCTATCGAAACTGCTAGCGACAGCGATGGTTTGGCACTTAAACAAGTTGGCCTAAGCGCCGGCCAACACACCATTTACATTGCATTTAGCGGCAAAATCACCAAGCCCATGCATGGCATGTATCCTTCTAATAGCAATGTAAATGGCGAGCCCGTTGAGCTGCTAGCTACTCAGTTCGAAAGCCACCACGC
>Ga0137376_10000385_pt1 | contig 19496 bp, 17 predicted proteins | sample SagtaG_23_FD_104814 | JGI IMG/M metagenome (GOLD analysis project Ga0137376, IMG submission 104814) | Vadose zone soil microbial communities from Sagehorn Ranch, Mendocino, California, USA - Sage2_L_20_16 metaG | ecosystem: Environmental > Terrestrial > Soil > Vadose zone | place: USA...
ACGGGCGCGCCGAGAACGGTTACATCCCGCCCGCTGAGGGTGACGATAGCGGCTTCGCACGCGCTCTTTGTTTCCCCGGCGAGCTTTGGCAGGGGAGGGAGCTTCCCATCGAACTGCGCGCCATCGAAAGTAATCGCGATCTCGTCCAAGTATGGGAACACCCGTGCGCTAATGATCAGAATAGGTTCGGTTTTCGAAAAATATTGGCGAAGACTGTCCTCCATCGCTTGCGCGAATTCCGCCTTGGAACCTGGGAATTGGGTGCGGTGAAGGGAAATCACGGTTCTTTTAAGTTAGGACATTCAAAAACTGTTGCTTAGATAGTGCTTCCAAAGCGGCAGAGGGCTGCCGCACTCCAAGACCTTCGGAATTTCCGCGCCCGGTTACATCGCGAAGCGTCTTGGAGTGCGCCAGTTTTCTGGCGCTTTGGATAAGGTGAACTGACGCAGATACCCAGCAACTTTCAATAGTTGACGCTCAGCGCTAAACGTCCAATCGCTTTACAACCCCTGTGCCAAGGCTTGGAAAACCAGGTTGCAAAACCGGGGTTTACCGCTACATTCCGCGTTCTCTTTATGGCAAAGACCTCCTGGATCAATCGGAATGAGCGCAAGCGTGCGACGGTGAAGAAATACGCCGCCGTCCGGGCCGAGTTGAAGGCAAAGAGGGACTATGCCGGTCTCTCCCAGCTCCCGCGCGACGCCAGCCCCACGCGGGTAGTCAACCGCTGTCAGGTCACCGGGCGCCGCCGCGCGTTTATCCGACGTTTCAAAGTCTCGCGGCTTACTTTTCGCGAATTGGCTTCTTCCGGGCTCATTCCTGGCGTAACGAAGTCCAGCTGGTAAGCTAGTCGCGTAAGTGTTTCGGGTGCCACGATGGCGTCCGGGCAATGAACACCTCAATACTTTTCTGTTTCGGCATGCCGCTGTTGGCTGAAGCCATCGTGCGGCATTGGGATCCGCCTTTGATCTTGCTTGCGAAATTGGCGGTCATCGCGGCGCTGGTCGGTCTCAATGGCTTTTTCGTAGCTTGCGAATTCGCGATCGTGAAGGTGCGCGCAAGCCAACTGGACGCTTTGATAGACGAGGGGAACACCCGCGCCAAGTTCGTCAAACATGTGCGGTCCCATTTAGATGCCTATCTCTCGGCTACGCAGCTGGGTGTCACATTGGCCAGCCTCGCTTTGGGATGGATCGGCGAACAGTTTCTGGTCCAACTGCTTCAACCATTCTTCGCCTACGTCAACATCCATTCCCACGCTGTGGTCACCTCCGTCTCGGTGGCGCTGGCTTTCGTCGGCATTACTTTCCTCCACATTGTTTTTGGCGAGCTGGCGCCGAAATATACCGCGATCTCCAAACCACTCCCGACTGCCCTGCGATTGATCCGGCTTCTGGGCGCGTTCTATCTGATATTTCGACCGGCAATCTGGCTTCTGCACAAATCTTCAAATTTCCTTCTGGTCACATTGCTTCGCATGCAGCCGGCTTCCAGCAAGGAACTGGCGCATAGCGAGGAGGAACTGCGCTTGATTCTCGATCAAAGCGAAAAATCTAAGGAGGTTTCGCCGCTTGGCCGGGAATTGGTTTTTAATGTGCTGGACCTGCGTGATCGCGTGGTGCGCGACATCATGACGCCGCGCGGTGAGGTTGTTTACCTTGACGTGGAGGAAGATTTCGAAGCCAACCTGCAAAAAGTGATTGAATCCCGGCACACGCGTTTCCCTCTTTGCCGAGGACATCTCGACAACACGATTGGCCTCATCCACGTGAAAGAACTTCTGCCCATGATGCGCGATCCCCATCCAGATCTGATGCGGATTAAGCGGGATCTGATTCCCGTGCCGGAAATGATGCCGCTGGAAAAGCTGCTGAAACTTTTTCTAACCAAACACGCCCATCTTGCCATGGTGGTCGATGAGTATGGCGGCACGGTGGGAATGGTAACAATGGAGAACGTGTTGGAAGAATTGGTCGGGGATATTCAGGATGAATTCGACGCCGAAAAGGAAGAGTTTCGCAAGATCAACGAGAACGAATTTGTGATGGACGGCGCGCTCGGTTTATACGAATTGCGCGACGCGTTTGGCTTGGAATTGGACAGCGCAGACGTCAGCACAATTGGCGGGTACGTTACTCATCTGCTCGGTCATCTTCCCAAACAGGGAGAACAGGTTAGGATCGACAATTATGTCGTGACCGTTTCGCAATCAGACGGTCGCCGCGTACGCCAGCTTCATTTTCGGAAATTGGGCGATGGTTCGGAATCGGCTTTACCGGTTGGAAAGTCGGACGGCGCGCATTCCTAATACGGCTGTAGCTGCGCTCTCCGACCGTCGCATTATCCGCGCTGTTAGTCCTTACAAGGCGATCCCTGCGCGTCCCACCACCGCACTCCTAGTTCGGCTGCGCCTCAAAACGTCGTATTGCCGCTTGCAGACGATCCAGGTTTACCGGCTTTATCAGGTGTTCGAGAAACCCGGCTTCGCGACTTTTGCGCAGATCCTCTTCCATTCCAAATCCGCTTAAAGCAATCCCATCGATTTGCTGCCGCTCGCGAATCTGTTTCATCAGATCGAGCCCGCTGCCGTCAGGTAGACCAATGTCGCTGACGAGTAAATCGAAGCGCTTGTTGTCCGCTGCCCTGAGCGCTTCGCTCATGCTCTCCGCGCTAACCACGGCGTAGCCGAGCCGCGTCAGCAAAAGTTTTAATGTAATCACCGTATCCTTGTGATCATCCACCAGCAAGATGCGCAGCGGCTCTTTGTTATCAATATTCGACGTGACGTCGGTCGTTTCGGACAGCGCAAATTCCCCCTGGCGGGCCAATGGGCGCGGCGCCGTATCCATCTTCAAAGTGAAGGTGGCGCCTTGATCATGCCCCGCGCTGCTCGCTACCAATTCGCTGTTATGCGCTTCGGCAATCGCTTTGGATATGGTTAGACCCAATCCCAGTCCGCCGTAGCCATCTTCGACCTGGCGCGCGCCTTGCTCGAATGAATCAAAGATCCGAGACAATAGTTCGGCGTCCATCCCAACCCCGTTATCGCACACTTCAATCAGAAGTTTTGCCTCCTCGTTCCGGGAAGAAAATGCAAGCCTTCCGCCGATGGGCGTGAACTTGATCGCGTTTTTGATCAGGTTCCAAAAAACTTGCATTAAGCGGGACGGATCAGCGCGCACAAAATGGTCGCTCGCCTCGAGGGCGTATTGGACCTCAAATTGTTTGCGCTCGATATCCGGCTCAAAAATGGTCAGCGCATTTTGCAGAACATTGTGAGCATCGACTGTTTCCAGATGCAGCGCGATCTTACCTTTGCGGATGGCGCTCAGATCGAGAATGTCGTCAATCAATCGCGCTTCGAATTCCACATTGCGGCGGATAATCGTCACGGCTGATCGCGCTGCCGCTTGCGCGTCGAGTTGTTGCTCCAGAATTTCAACGCTGGCCAGCACGGGAGTCAACGGCGTGCGGAGTTCGTGGCCAAGCATGGCCAGAAATCGATCTTTCGCTTTGTTGGCCGCCTCCGCTTCAATACGCGCGGCGCGTTCTTTCCGCAGCTTTTCCCTTTGCACTTCCGTCAGCTTTTGCGCGGTGACATCGCGAAACACGGCGACAGCGCCATGAATTAAATCGTTCTCGTCGCGGAGCGGACGTGCTGTGACGTTCCACCAGGTCCCCTGGGCATTACGTAGTCGACGGACGAAGATTTCTTCGCCATCGACAGATTCTCCCCGCATGGCACGCCCGGTGGGAGCTTCCGCCGTGGAAAGGCGCGTGACTTTGTCAGCGTGATAAAAACCGTATTCCTCGATGCAGTTCTCCGGGAGATCCTGGTATGGATGCAGGCCGAACATGCGTTTGGCTGCGGCATTACAGACAAGGGGGCGTCCATGGCCGTCCACTACGAGCAATCCATCGCCCATGTTGCTGACGATCAGATTCAGCAGCCTGGTTTGTTCAGTCAGCGCTTCGTTCGTCGCTTGCAGGATGTCAGGTCCCGGAATTTTTAGCGCGTTCGGAACCAGACGGATGAGCAGGATTGCTGTAGGTACAGATGCCAGTGCGGTGATTGCTTTGATCGTTCCAGAAACCCAATAATATGGCCGCCAAAGGGTCCAAATTTCCATTACGTGGGTCATGCCACAGGCAATGATGAAGACGCCGAAAAGAACGAACATCCAGTTAAATGGCAGATCTCTACGTCGACGAACAAAGTTGATCAGTGTAAACGGAATCGTGAAATAAGCGGCTGCGATGAGAAAATCAGAGATGACGTGCAGCTTAACGAGCCCCGGGTCCCAGAGATAGCAATGGCCGTGGGGCATGAAGCCGTTCTCACTCAAAAACCTGTGGAGAAGTTCCATGAGAAGAGTGGTTTTATGCGACCAACAAGTTAATTAGCAAGACTTACGCCTAACATGGAAATAGTCGTCCCTACCGAGGTCGTTTGCCTGCATTGTGGCGAGGTTTTCGTCGTGCAAATCGACACGTCCGAAGCTGAGCAATCACTGGTTGAGGATTGCACGGTCTGTTGCCGGCCCATGCACTTAAACGTTCGTTGCCGGCCGGGCAGGATTATGGATGTAACGACCTCGCTTTGAGCGGTTGTAGCGGCGGTCTATGACCGTCGCATTCTTTTCCGTCGTGGCGAAAGCCGGCGAAGCGGAATGGATCAATAGTCCTCCCTACCGGACCGTTCGGACGTCGCGCAGCGACGTGGCCACAAATGCGCAAAGGCCGTTGGTGTCAATGGCCTAACTGATCGTGGTCCGGGCACCGCACCGCGAGCCGCTACCGACGCGACATCAACAGCGTTTCCAGCTCAATTTGGCGTTCGCGACGGTCCCGATGCTTTGTCGCCAAAGCCCGGTTACACGTGATTATTCTACCCACACTTCCGGCCTTTACTTTGATCCCTATCTTGTTAAGCGCGTGCACAGCTGCTCCGCGCAGCGAAGCTTCCGCTTCACGGGCAATCTCCACATCGCGTCCCATTGCATCGGCTAAAAGTTTAATCGCCGCAATCGAGTGCACGATTCCTCCTGAAACAACAATCCGGTGCGGACGTGCCGTTGCTGCCTCAATAAGATCGACAATCTGTGCCAGCCGGTAGAATACCGCTGTGGTTGTCGCGCGCAGAATGTCAATGGCGCGCGTGGATTGATTCAGACCATCCAAGACTCCGAACTGTCCTTCGGGCCAAGTGGGCGCGCGTTCGCCAACCCAAAACGGCAGAACGGTGAGAGAGTCGGCCGCGGCCTTTGCGCGCGACAACGCACGATCGGCTTCGGCTTGTCTGAATTGCAAGTCGCGCAAACACCAGACACGCAAGTTTCCGGCGTTACTGACAGCGCCCCCCATGACTGACCGTTGCGCGTCCACAACATATCGAAAGAGCCCGAACGGCACCTTTGTTTGCGAGGCCTGCCGATTTGTTTGCACCATCCGCGCCGCTGCACTCGTGCCCACATTGAGCGCTATAATTCCCGCTCGGTCGGCGCCGGAACCGAGGTTGCCGGCCGCGCCGTCGCCAATGGCAGTGAAGATGCGGGAGCCCGACCTTGGTTCACTTTCCTCTGAGATTACTGGGAGTTCTGTCGGATCAACGTCGCAGGCGCCACACAACTCGTGGTCCCATTGGCGCTGGACAAGGTTGTACAGTCCCGTTGCGCTGGCCATCGACTCACTGCATCCGATCGCGCCAAAAAGTTCGCGAAAAATCCAGTCAACCGGAGATGACCAGTTCGAGATCTGCTGGGCTAATTTTGGTCGTGTCCGTTTGAGCCACAAGATCTTGGCCGGCCAAAATGTGGCCCGAAGCATACAACCGGTGCGCGCGTGAATCCTTCGTTCTTCTAGTTTCTCGCGCAGCCGAGCGGCATCGTCGCTTGCTCGTGAATCAGCCCAGGTGAAAACCGGTGTTATAGGCCGCCCGTGGCGGTCCAAGCCGAGGACGGCATGCCATAACGAGGAAGCGGCAATGGCCGCGACCGGAGTCTTGCCCAGCGCTGGTGAAGCACGATGTTTGCGCGAGGTTTCGACCAGACATCGCTGGGCCGCACGTCGCAAAACAAGTGGGGAAAGTTCCGCGCCTCCATCGGAAGTATAACGGAGGAGATAAGGGACGCTCGCCATCGTCTCCGATAATCGCCGAGCTTTGTCGTCGAATAGCGCCGTGCGCGTGGATGAGCTGCCAATGTCCATGGCCAGGATGAGCAGTTCGGTGTGCGTCTTTGGCATTTGCCACGATTACGGCGCATCAAAGTCGATGGAAAGGTTTTTGAGGGGTGCGGTAGGGACAGCGCGCTGCGCTGTCCGGACGCCGCAGCGCGGCGTCCCTACCATTGCGTCGTCGATTTTGAGCAAACTCCAACCCTATGCTGCTGCGGCTTCCAGTTGTGACAGCATGGCCGGCCGCCGCCGCAGTTGCTCCGTCAGGGCCGCGATGGCGCGTAGAGTCGACGGGCTGATATGATGCTCCATTCCTTCCACGTCATGATAAATGACCCGCTCATCGAGGCCGAGAAGTTTAAGAAAATCGGTGAGAAGCTGATGCCGGTGCGCGATGTTACGGGCGAGTCTTTTGCCGGCGACGGTGAGAATTAGGCCACGATACTTTTCGTAGTTGAGAAGGCCTTCGGCGTCGAGCCGCTGCACCATATTAGTGACACTGGCTTGGGATATGTTAAGAGCGGAAGCGATATCGACCACTCGGGCATAGCCCTTGCGATTGATCAGTTCGAGTATGCGCTCGAGGTAATCCTCGACTGCGGCCGAACTACCAAGTGCGGACGAAGCTTTTCTTGGCACAGCCAAGTAATAGAGCAGGCGGACTAATAATAGTCAAACAAATAAATAATTGGCGATTGACAAAATAATAACTCCATACAATTAATTTAGTGTAACCTAATTCATGAGGCCGGCTCGATTTTGTTACTCACGCCCGCATTGGGTGCGCGGGTTTTGTCAGCCCAATATTGATTTTCGCCCGGATCGAGCCGCCCTGTCCCAACCGGCCGCAGACCAAAATTGATGAATCACCGCCCCCTCGCGACCGAACCGGGAACTGCTTGGCGCCGCGTCGCTGGACAAGTTTCGCTGCCCGAAGTTCACCGCAGCGTTGTCGTTCCGACGACGGCGTCGTTTTGGAGGAAGTTGCTGGCTTTCTCGGGACCGGGCTTCCTTGTGGCTGTCGGCTACATGGACCCGGGCAACTGGGCGACAGACTTGGCCGGAGGCGCGAAGTTTGGCTACTCGCTTCTCGCCGTCGTCATGATTTCGAATCTCATGGCGATCGTGCTCCAGCATTTGTGTATTAAACTTGGCGTCACGACGGGCCGCGATCTCGCCCAAGCCTGTCGGGATCATTACTCGACGCCCACGGTGTGGTTTCTCTGGATTCTGTGCGAAATCGCCATCGCCGCGTGCGATTTGGCGGAAGTGGTTGGCTCCGCCATCGCCTTACAACTTCTTTTTGGCATCCCCCTGGTCTGGGGTTGCTGTATTACAGCGCTCGATGTCCTGGCCGTGCTTTATCTGCAGACAAAAGGGTTTCGCTACATTGAGGCTCTCGTCATCACGTTAATTGGGATCATTGGCGGTTGTTTCGCCGCTGAGCTGATCTTTTCTAAGCCGAACTTTGCAGATGTCCTGCTGGGATTTATTCCCGGCCCTCACATCATGGCGAATCCGGGAATGCTCTACGTCAGCATCGGCATCTTGGGCGCGACGGTAATGCCGCATAATCTTTATCTTCATTCCTCCATTGTGCAGACGCGCAAGTTCGAGCAGACGCCTCAGGGCAAGCGCGAGGCCATCAAGTTTGCTACTATCGACTCAACCACTGCGCTCATGTTCGCGCTCTTCATCAACGCCGCCATCCTGATTCTCTCCGCGGCGTCCTTTCACTGGTCCGGGCACCAGGATGTCGCCGAGATTCAGTCGGCTTACCAGCTACTCAGTCCGCTTCTTGGCGTTGGCGTAGCCAGCGCCCTTTTCGCCGTAGCACTGCTTGCTTCCGGGCAGAACTCGACGCTGACTGGGACGCTCGCGGGCCAGATTGTGATGGAAGGTTTTCTCAATATCCGGATCAGGCCGTGGTTACGCCGGCTAATCACGCGAGGAGTGGCGATCATACCTGCCGTGGTCATTATTGGCATTTTTGGCGAAAGCCAGACCACGCAGTTGCTGGTGGCCAGTCAGGTCGTATTAAGCATGCAACTCGGTTTCGCTGTTTGGCCTTTGATGCGTTTCACGGGCGAAAGGGCAAAAATGGGTGAATTCAGCTATCGGCTGTGGCTGAAAATTCTCGGCTGGATGACAGCCGGCCTTATTATTGTGCTTAACGTGAAGCTGCTCTTCGACACATTCATGCCGGACTCGATCCTCAAAATCTTTTACGGTTCCCTGGGCCTGCCTATTCCGACATGACGGAAATGACGATGCACGAATGACGATGGATAAAGGAATGACCGAGCCCAAGAATCGCTCCGCAAGATCAACATCTTCTTTGTCACTTGGGCTTGGATTTTTGCTTCGTCATTCGTCATTCGGATTTCGTCATTCCTAATTATGTATCAGCGCATTCTCATCCCACTCGAAAACAGCGGCGCCGATGATACCATTCTCGGTCATATTAAACCGCTGGCGCGGTTAACCGGCGCCTCATTGCTTCTCGTTCATGTGGCCGATGGGTGGGTGGCGCGAAATTTCGATCAACTCAAGCTGGCTGAGAGCCAGGAAATGAAGGAGGACCGCGTTTACCTGGAAGAACGCAGCCGCGAATTAACAGCGGAAGGTTTTTCCTGTGAAGCTGTGCTGGCGCTTGGTGAACCTTCCGACGAGATCATTAAACTTGCGCAAGAAAAAGATATCGATCTGATCGCGATGACGACGCACGGCCATCGTTTGATCAGCGATCTGCTTTACGGCAGCACGGCCGACAAGGTCCGGCACCAGGTCAATGTGCCGGTCCTCCTTCTAAAAGTGAAAAATTAGCCCATCATTAGCTGTCGATTTAGCACTTAGAATCTCTACCTCGTCATTCTTTCGTCATTCGACATTCGTGCTTCGTTTCATTTTATAAATGCCCGTGAAAGTTCTTTTCCTAACGAACGAATATCCGCCGCACATTTATGGCGGCGCGGGTGTTCATGTCGACTATCTCTCGCGCCAGCTTGCCAAATTGATGCTGGTAGAAGTGCGTTCCTTTGGCGATCAGCGCCGTGACGAAGGGAACCTCAAAGTCACCGGGTTTGAAATAGACACAAAGGATTTCACCTGCCCAAAACCGTTGCGCTCAGTTTTCGGGGCGGTCCGACGCTGCACCGACTTCAACACCACGAAAATCGATGCGGATCTCGTGCATTGCCACACCTGGTACACGCATTTCGGTGGTATTCTGTCGAAAAAAAATTACCGCCTGCCTCTTGTTATAACGGTTCATTCGCTCGAGCCATTGCGGCCATGGAAACGGGAGCAGCTGGCCGGCGGATATGACTTCAGTCTTTGGGTCGAGAAAATGGCCCTGGAGATGGCGGATGCAATCATCGCCGTCTCGAACGAAACCAAGCGCGACATCGAGCGGTTGTTCGATGTTGCTTCAAACCGCGTCCACGTCATCTACAACGGAATCGATCTCGATGAATATCATAAGGTTGATTCGATCGAGGCGTTAAGACGTTACGGAATCGATGAGAAAAAGCCTTATCTTCTCTTTGTCGGTCGCATTGCCCGCCAGAAAGGAATTATTCATCTCGTTCGCGCCATTCAATTCATGGATGCCGGCTTTCAGATCGTTCTTTGCGCCGGCGCGCCGGATACACCGGAGATAGCAGAGGAAATGAAGAGCGCGGTCGAGCAGGCAAAAAAGACGCGCCGCGACATCATCTGGATCGAAGAGATGGTCGATAAAAAAACGGTGATCGAGCTTTATTCGCATGCGGCCGTATTTTGCTGTCCGTCCATTTACGAGCCATTCGGAATCATCAATCTGGAAGCGATGGCCTGCGAGACCGCGGTCGTGGCTAGCGCCGTTGGTGGAATCAAAGAAGTAGTTGCCGATGGCGAGACTGGCTTTCTCGTTCCGCTCGAGCAAATGAAAGAGGCGCCGTTTGCGCCGCTTGATCCTGAGAAATTTTCGCGTGACCTGGCGGCACGCATCAATCAGCTCATGGCCAATCCCTCGTTGCGCGAAAAATTTGGCAAGGCCGGACGCAAGCGAGCCGAAGAAAAATTCAGCTGGAGCGCGATCGCGCGGCAAACAAAAGCGCTCTATCAATCGTTAGTTGGCTAAAGTTGGGGTAGCTTCCTTTTCACCCGCTCGAATACTTTGGGATCTGCGCTGTCAAGTTAGGCCTTCGCGGACGGCGAAGAAGGAGGTTGTTTTCGGCACCATGGAAGAATCCCACTGAATGAGATTATGAGAGCACCCAGAGCTAATATGCTCAGCGTGCTCAGGAAAACGACCGGGCCGTATCTCCTGGTGACTTCGTATCCAAACGCATACCCCGCGGTATACTGGAATCATAGTCGACTCCTCCTCGTGCGCCCACGACCAGTCCAACGACCGTTAACAATGCCAACGATAGAAGGAGAAAGAGAACGCACGAGGCTAACAAGCGCTTAAATAGCAGGATACGAAGTTTAATCAGAGAAGAGATCAGACGGGGCTAGGAGAAGCGAGCATAAAGGTCAAAAAGTTAGAGGATGTATAATCGTGCAGCCTGTGATAGCCAGCCTAACAGGCAAGGTCAAGTTGCCGGAAAATCAACGGTCGCGAGGACGTGGCTACGCGAGGATCGGCGCGGTCTCATTCTGAACACAGTGTCGGATCTCTCGCAGCCTGATTGATTACACTTTTCAGGAAGGGTGTCGCTCGAAACTGCCGCGGTCTTGAATCGTTCAGACGTTAAATCGTGAATCGGTTGAATGACGAGTGGTGGCATGCTGACCCGATGTAACGTTTAACCTTTCAACGAATCACGGAACTGTCGCGCCCGTCGAACAGGCGCGGTATGTTCGTAATCGATGTTTGTCGATCGCATCAAAGTCTTTGCCCAGGCCGGACACGGCGGGAGCGGTTGCGTCAGTTTTCGCCGCGAAAAGTTCGTGCCTAAAGGCGGACCCGATGGTGGCGATGGCGGACGTGGCGGCGATATCATTTTGAGGGCTGATTCACATGTCGATAATCTTTCGAGTCTTTTCTACGAGCCGATTATCAGAGCGAAGAGCGGCGGGCATGGGCAGGGCAAAAAGATGTATGGTCGTTCCGCGGCGGCGAAGGTGGTGAAGGTTCCGGTAGGGACAATCGTTTATCCATTTCGGGAGGATGACGAGAGCAGAAAACGTTCAACGCCCAACTCCGAAAGCGTTCGCGAGCAAGGCGTTCAACGCCCAACGTCCAATGCGGAAGTGGTGGATTCGAGCGCTGATCCATCAATCATCAGCCATCAACCATTAACCTCTTCACCCTTTGTCGATCTTACAATCGACGGACAGGAATTTGTGCTTTGTCGCGGCGGCAAGGGCGGGAAGGGAAACGTGCACTTCAAGAGCTCGCGTAATCGTGCTCCGCGCCAGTACACCGAAGGCGGGGAAGGCGAACAGGGCCATTTCTTGCTTGAGCTGCGCACGATCGCAGATGCAGGACTCGTTGGTTATCCGAACGCGGGCAAATCGACTCTGCTTAGAAAAATTTCCGCGGCCAGGCCGAAAGTTGCGCCTTATCCGTTCACGACATTACATCCAATTGTTGGGGTAATGGACTTCCCCGGATATCGCCGTGCTACCATCGCTGATATTCCAGGTCTAATTGAAGGCGCGCACCGCAACGTCGGGCTCGGTCATGATTTCCTGCGGCACATTACGCGCTGCCGCCTTTTGCTTTTCGTTGTTGACGTGGCTGGCAGCGAAAGGCGCAGCCCGATTGCGGATTTGCAAAATCTTCGGCGCGAAATCGATCTTTATGACGCGCGATTGTCACAGCGTCCCTGGTTTGTAGTCGCCAACAAAATGGATCTGCCTGGCGCGACAGAAAATCTGGCCGCATTGCGAAAACGGTTTTCTTCAATCGAGATCGTGCCGGTCTCGGCAATAAAGGGCGAGGGGATAGAAGAGCTGAGGAAAGCCTTGGAAAAGATGCTCGCATTTAGTGGCAGCGAATGACGAAACTCAAACGACGAAAGCGCCGCGATTCGGGCTTTGTCAGTCGAATTAATTTCGTTATTCGACATTTCGTTTTTTCTTCCTTGTCATCCTGACAAAACGCGCTTTGGTATGCGCGACGCAAGCGCCCCTTGGGTTGTGCGCCTCGACCTCGCCGCCGGCGCGTGTATGGGAACGTCGGGCCGCCGCTTTGCAAAATACCAATTCAATGTCGTGCCGTTTTTCTTTTGAATTATCAGCATCGCTCCTGGCGCTTCTTTGCGGCTGCGCGCTGGCGACATCGGCCACGGCGATCGAGCCCGAGGAAACACCGGTGCCGGAGCAACACGAGGCGGTACCGCTAAAACCCGCGGAAATCTTTCATATTGGAAAATTCGCGGTCACAAACTCAATGCTTGTCACCTGGATCGTCGCAGCCGGTATAATCGTTTTCGCACAATCAGCCACCCGTAACATCCAGCCGGTTCCGGATGGCAAACAAAATTTCTGGGAATGGCTCGTGGAAAGTCTCCACAATTTTCTCGAAAGCGTCATCGGCCGCGAGTTGGTTCGAAAAACATTTTGGTTCTTCGCGACGATTTTCATTTTCATTCTGTTCGTAAACTGGTTTGGCCTTATTCCTGGCGTCGGAACGATCGGCTGGGGACATTACGATGCCAACGGAGTATTTCATGTCGATCGGCCATTGCTTCGCGGCGGAAACGCCGACCTGAACATGACGTTCGCCATGGCGTCCGTGTTCTTTGTTCTCTGGATCTATTGGGCGCTGCAGGCACAAGGACCAGGCGGAGTGATTCTGCACCTCTTTGGTCCAAAGGGCGAGAGCAAGGGATTCATGAAATTGGTCATGGTCGTTATCTTTTTCCTCGTGGGCTTGCTCGAGATCGTCTCGATTTTGTTCCGACCTGTCTCGTTGAGTTTTCGACTCTACGGAAATATTTATGCCGGGGAGAACATGCTCGAAGCCATGTCCAACCTGGTGCCGTCGCTCTCGTGGCTAATTCCGATTCCATTTTATTTTATGGAATTGCTGGTCGGCATAGTCCAGGCGCTCGTTTTCATGCTGTTGACGGCGGTTTTTACTTTGTTGATTGCGCAACACGAACCGGGACCTGAGGCTCAACATTAGAAAATTTTCGGTGGCGGATCGCGAAAAGCGAGAGGCAGCCGAGCAAAACAACCAACTGAAAATATGACATTACCACTACTGGCAGAAATCGCAGGAAGCATTCACGTGGGTTTGGCCGCGCTTGGCGCGGCGGTCGGCGTAGGTTTGATCGGCATGGGGGCCTCCTCGGCCGTCGGCCGAAACCCCGGCGCCGCCACTCCCATCCTTGTCCAAGCGATTCTCGCGATCGCCTTCACCGAGGCGATCGTCTTTTACGCGCTCTTCCTGGTTAGATAGATGGCGGACAGCGTGTGACCTGAGAGCGACATGCACGTTACCATTCTGGCCGCAGCTGGTATTGTAGAAATGGCAAGGGATACAGCCGAGACATTCGGCTGGAATCTTCAGCTGTTTCTTTCGCAAGTGATCAGTTTTGTGCTGGTCGCGCTCCTCCTGCGCCGATTCGCCTACACTCCGATCCTGAACGTTTTACACGAGCGACGCGAACGAATCGCGGAGAGCTTGCGCAATGCCGAAAAAATCAAGCAGCAACTCGCCGAGGCAGAAAAGCGGCATGCCGAGATCTTAGCCAAAGCCAATGCTGAAGCTCAAAAAATGATTGAGGAAGCTCGCGAAAGCAGCGGCCACCTGGCTGACCGCAAGATGCAGGAAGCGATTGCGGCGGCGGAACAGATCATAGCGAAGGCCCGTGAAGCCAGCGCGCTTGAACACGAGCGCACGATGGCAGAATTGAAACGCCAACTTGGACACCTGGTCGTTGAAACCACGGCAAAAGTTACGGGGATGGTTCTTACTCCGGAAGACCAGCGCCGGCTTCAGGAAGAAGCCACGCGTCAACTCGCGTCATGAAGATCAACAAGGAAATCCGCCGGCTTTCGCGCGAGCTTCTGCGCGCGAGCTTTACCGATGGGCAGCTCGATCAAGGCAAGATTACATCGCTCGTGCAATCGCTCATCGAAAAAAAACCGCGTCATTACATCGCCGTCCTCGAAAATTACAAGCGGCTATTGCGTCTGGAAGTGGAGAAGCGCCATGCGCGGATTGAAAGCGCGAGCGAGCTCACGCCCGAAGTGAGTTCCGGAATTGTCTCAAACCTGCAAAGAAAATACGGTCAATATTTAACGACGGAGTTTCGGGTGAATCCGGAACTGCTTGGAGGATTACGCATTCACGTCGGAAGCGACGTCTGGGACGGGACCGTGCGCAACCGTTTGCAACGCCTCGAGCAAGATCTCGCCAGCACCTAGCTCCTAATTTCCCACCTTCAACTTCAATTTTTATGAGCAGTATACTTGAAGAGATCGAAACGAAAATCGCGGGGCTAAAAGCGTCGACGACCAAAAGCAACGTCGGAGTCGTGCGCGAAACCGGCGACGGCGTCGCACGAATTGAAGGCCTGAGTGATGTCATGCTCAATGAGATGATCGAGTTTCCGAACGGTGTTTTCGGTCAGGCGCTTAATCTCGAGGAAACTGAAGTCGGCGCCATTTTACTGGGAGACAACACGAAGATATCCGAGGGCGACGAAGCCAAGACCACTGGAAAACTTCTCCAGGTGCCGGTCGGCAAGGCGCTTCTGGGTCGGGTCGTTAATACCCTCGGTCAGCCTCTCGACAACAAAGGCCCAATCAAGTCTGAAGTGGCTTATCCGCTGGAGAAAATCGCACCCGGCGTGATTAAACGGCGCGGAGTGAGTCAGCCGGTGCAAACCGGTATCATGGCAATTGACGCGATGATTCCAATTGGCCGCGGACAACGTGAATTGATCATTGGCGATCGCGCCACTGGCAAGACGACGATTGCTATCGACACGATTATCAGCCAGGCGCGCCTCAACAAGGCGGGCGAGAAAGGCGATCTAAAAGACTATCGGCCGCTTTATTGTATTTACGTCGCGGTCGGTCAGAAAAACTCAAACGTCGCGCGCGCCCTTGCCATTTTGGAAAATGAAGGAGCGATGCCTTATACGACGATCGTCTCGGCGCCCGCATCGGACACGGCGACAAATCAATATCTCGCGCCGTTTGCGGGCACAGCCATGGGCGAATGGTTCATGGACAACGGGATGGACGCGCTCATTATATTTGACGATTTGTCGAAGCATGCGGTGGCTTACCGACAAGTTTCGCTGGTATTGAAGCGGCCTTCCGGCCGTGAAGCTTATCCAGGCGACGTCTTTTATTTGCATTCAAGATTGCTCGAGCGCTCGGCCCGCGTCACGGAAGAATTCGGCGGCGGCTCACTGACCGCTTTGCCCATCATTGAGACACAAGCGGGCGACGTATCAGCTTATATTCCAACGAATGTGATTTCCATTACGGACGGCCAGATCTATCTGGAAACAGATTTGTTTTACCAGGGTGTTCGCCCCGCCATTTCAGTGGGTCTGTCTGTCAGTCGGGTCGGCTCAGCCGCGCAAATAAAAGCGATCAAGCAAGTCGCCGGCAAAGTTAAACTTGATCTGGCTCAGTTTCGCGAGCTGGCGGCGTTCGCACAATTCGGTTCCGACCTGGACGCGGCCACCAAGGCGCGGCTCGAGCGCGGTCAACGCATTGTCGAGCTGTTTAAACAAAAGCAATACAACCCGATTCCGGTGGAGGAGCAGGTCGCGATTATGTGGGCCATGCAGAATGGCTACATCGATGCGGTCCCGGTGGAGCGGGTGAAGGAGTTCCAGCTGAAACTGCAGGATTGGCTGCAAACGCGTAAAGAAGCTTTGCTCAACTCCATCCGCGACAAGAAACAGCTCGACGAAAACTTGGAAGCGCAACTCCGCAGCGCGCTCGATGAGTTCAAAGCAGTCTGGCAATGAGGATTCAGCCACAGATGGACACAGATTTTCACAGATTCAGAATATCTGTGTTTCATCTGTGTAAATCTGTGGCCTAACAACGAATGGCGAATACCCAGGACATCCGACGCCGAATTAAATCGATCCGCAACACGGCGCAGATCACAAAAGCGATGCAGATGGTCGCTGCTTCGAAGATGCGCAAGGCCCAGCAGCACGCCTTGGCTGGCCGTCCGTATGCGGGATTGATGAACAAGGTTCTTGTTTCATTGCAAAAACGCACCGACCCCAAATTGCATCCGCTCCTGCAGGTGCGTCCGATAAAAAAAGAGCTCGTCCTCATCATAAGCACTGACAAAGGCTTGGCCGGTGCCTTGAACACGAATCTCTTTCGTGAAACTGCGGCTTTCGAGCCGGAAAAGACAGCCTACGTCGTTTCCGGGAGGAAGGCCCGACAATTTATTGCGCGGACAAAACGAGAATTTCTGGCTGATTTCGAACTGAAAGACGCACCGGCATTTGTTGAGACCAAGCCGATAGCAAAGTTTTGCATGGAAAAATTTCTGAGCCGGGCGGTTGATAAAGTTTCTGTGCTCTACACGCAATTCATTAACACGATCAACCAGCGTCCGGTCATACGCACTTTACTGCCGATCAGCAGTTTTGATCTTCCGCGGAAGCATGAGGAATCAGGCGCGGAGGCAGCTGCCGATCCACTGGTCGGCTATGTTTTCGAGCCGACGGCGGAAGCGGTGCTGGACATCATGCTGCCGTACTACGTCCAGTATCAAGTTTACCAAATGATTCTTGACGCGCGTGCGTCTGAGCACAGCGCACGGATGGTAGCGATGAAAAACGCCACCGATAATGCCAACGAGTTCATCAAGGATTTGACACTCGAATACAACAAGATGCGCCAGGCTGGCATCACCACCGAGCTGCTTGAGATCGCCACCGCGCAGATGGCGCTCGGTGGTTAAAAGTCATACGGCAAATGAACAGTCGCAGCGAATTTGGTTGTTATATTTGCAAGAACCAAGACTTGTACCCTCACCCGTTCGACTATCGCTCAGGGCAGGCTCGTAATCCTCTCCCTGAGGGTGAGAGCCGCCTGGCGAATTGCAAACTGGAATGATTGCATTGCTTCGCCGTTTCGGGCTGCCTTCTAATCAAATTTTATGAATAAAGGAAACATCGTTCAAGTAATTGGTCCCGTGGTGGACGTGGAATTTCCGGAAGAGAAGGGTCTTCCCGGGATTTATAACGCGCTCGAGATCGAATATGAAGTAGGGGGGAATCCAACCAAGCTGACGCTCGAAGTGCAACAGCATCTCGGTGAAGGCTGGGTCCGTTCCATTGCCATGTCTTCAACTGAAGGTCTGAAGCGCGGCATGAGCGTCACTAATACTGGTGGGCCAATCACTGTGCCGGTAGGCGATGGAGTTCTGGGTCGGCTCTTCAATGTCACCGGTGATCCGGTCGATAATCGCGGCCCGGTCATGTTTACGAAGCGTTATCCAATTCATCGCAAAGCGCCCGATTTAACCGAGCAGGACACGCGCGCGCAAATTTTGGAGACTGGCATAAAAGTCATTGATCTGGTTTGCCCTTTTACCAGGGGCGGCAAGGTCGGCGCATTCGGAGGTGCCGGCGTCGGCAAGACAGTTATTATTCAGGAGCTGATCAATAACATCGCGATGAAGCACGGCGGATTTTCCGTATTCGCCGGAGTCGGCGAACGTTCGCGTGAAGGCAACGATCTTTACCGCGAAATGAGCGAAGCCGGTGTTATCGACCTGAAAGACATCAGCAAGTCCAAAGTCGCGCTTGTTTATGGACAAATGAACGAGCCGCCCGGCGCGCGTTTGCGCGTCGCGCTGTCGGCCCTTGCCATGACGGAATATTTTCGGGACGAGCGCAATCAGGACGTGCTGCTCTTCATCGATAACATCTTCCGTTTTTCGCAGGCGGGATCGGAAGTTTCAGCATTACTTGGGCGCACACCAAGCGCGGTAGGTTATCAACCCACCCTTGCGGCCGAAATGGGCGATCTTCAGGAACGAATCACGTCGACCAACAAGGGCTCGATCACCTCATTCCAGGCGGTTTATGTGCCGGCCGATGATCTGACCGATCCGGCGCCGGCGAACACATTTGCCCACCTCGACTCCACCATTGTGCTGGAACGCTCCATCGCCGAGCTCGGTATTTATCCAGCGGTCGATCCCCTGGCGTCCACGTCAAAGGCGCTCGCGCCGGAAGTTGTTGGCGAAGAGCATTACAACGTTGCGCGCGGTGTGCAGCGCGTATTACAGCGTTACAAGGACCTGCAAGACATTATCGCAATTCTGGGCATGGACGAGCTAAGCCCCGAAGATAAGCTCACCGTTTATCGCGCGAGGAAAATGCAACGATTTCTGAGCCAGCCTTTTCATGTAGCTGAAGTTTTCACCGGTTTCAAAGGCCAGTATGTGTCCACGGCCGATACTGTGCGCGGCTTTAAGGAAATCCTCGACGGCAAGCATGACGAAGTTCCCGAAGCGAACTTCTACATGAAGGGCGGCATTGAGATGATTAGTGAGGGTTAAAACGTTAAAACGTGAACCGTTAAAACGTTAAATCGTGACACACTTATGGCCCTTCCGTTTCAACGATGTAACGGTTTAACGATTTAACGAACCGCCATGGCCACACTTCGTCTCGAAATAGTTACCCCGGAAACGAAGGCCTACTCCGAGGACGTCACCATGGTCACGTTACCGGGATCGGAAGGGGAACTCGGTGTGTATCCTAAGCACGTTCCGCTTCTCACGACCTTGCAGCCGGGCGAACTGCGCGTTTTGAAGGATGGACGGGAAACTTTTCTCGCCGTCGGGGAAGGTTTCGTCGAGATCAAAGCTGATTCAGTGTCGGTTTTAACCGATATGGCTCTCGAATCGGAAAAAATCGACACCGCGGCAGCGGAAGCGGCTGTCGAGCGCGCCAAAGCCGCGATGAAAGAAGATCATGGTGCGGAAGAAGTCGCGGCCATTCAGGCTTCGCTGCAAAAAGCGCTCGCGCAACTTCATGTCAAACGCCGCCGCCATCACGGATAGTGGCGAAGGACCTTGTAGCGGTCGCAAATTGCCATCGATCGGTCTTGAGACGCGAGAAGGGAGAACCCCCTCACCTTAATCCTCTCCCTCAGGGAGAGGAAAATGAAAGACACCACAAGCAATGCTCCGTCTTCAGCTCATACAAGAGTGATGCGCGCTTCCTCTCCTCCTCGATCGAGGAGAGAATTCGGGTGAGGAGACGAATGTGTGATTCACCGGCTACATCAGTGCCGAACGGCCGTAGACGTTTCTAAAGTTGCGTTATGCGAACAGGCAAGTTAGGAAACTTGCCCGACAACCGCTGTGATCGCGA
>Ga0137376_10000390_pt1 | contig 19461 bp, 13 predicted proteins | sample SagtaG_23_FD_104814 | JGI IMG/M metagenome (GOLD analysis project Ga0137376, IMG submission 104814) | Vadose zone soil microbial communities from Sagehorn Ranch, Mendocino, California, USA - Sage2_L_20_16 metaG | ecosystem: Environmental > Terrestrial > Soil > Vadose zone | place: USA...
AGTGCATCGAGGAGACGTCCTCGAGCCTCGCCGCCGGAGCCCGCCAGGCGCTCGAACCAGGTCGTCACGTGCATGACGTGATAGCGCTCCTCCCGGCGGACCTTGTCCACCACCTCGCGCAACGGAACGAACGACGAATTGGCCAGGGCCTCGAGGCGTACGGCATCGGCCGTGTCGTACAGGAAGCGGCGCGCGATGGTGTGCGCCCAGTCGCCCCGCGGATGGTCGAGTAGCCGGGCGTGGTAATAGCCCTCGGGCGGGCGATCGAAGGCGATCGCGTCGGCGTCGCGGCCGTCGGCCACGACATCGGCCCACAGGCGGTACAAGGCCTGGGCGTGCCCCAGCTCGTCCTGGGCGAGGGAGCTCATGGCCACGTCCTCTTCGAGGAGCGGCGCAATCCCCGTCCACTCGGAGTCGCTGAAGCCGATGACGAACTCGTCGTCCGCCATCGAGAGCAGCAGCAGCGACAGGGCGTTGCGTGTGGCCGGAACCAGGTCCGCGCCCGCCGTTGTCATCCTTCGTGACTCTTCCGTGTCGGGGGCGGTGCACTGCGAGGCCGTCCGCCCGAGGGCTTCTCCTGGCCTGAGCGTTCGCGTGCTGCCGCCAGCTTGTCGCGCATGACGTAGCCGCCCGGCTTCTTGAAGGACCGGTCCAGTGGTGGCTGGAGGAGGTCCGGATCGTCGAGCTCGCGAATGTCCGAGCGGCGAACGACCCACAGCCTGATGCTCTCTTGCCGCCTGCCGTACATTTCGCGCGCGTAGTGGACCGCCAGCTCACCGTCGGGCGCCATGACACTGCCACCGTGGCGCATCGCGTCGCCTTCCTTCTCCTGGCGGAATACCTCGAACGGTTCGAGCAGCGCCCCGTCCCCAGCCGATTCCCCCGCCGGCGGCAGGTAGCTGCCGTGCTCCGTCACGCTGCGGCTCCTCTGGCACCAAGCACGATCGCACGGACCCACGCCGTGTCCGCCCAGTTCTCTCGCCGGAAGGCCAGACGTTCCTGGGACCTGGGCCCGTGGTTGGTGACCACGGTGCGCAGCTCCTGCCAGTCCGGCTCGGAGTAATGCCAGACGCCATCTTCCCGGTCGCGTCGCAGCTCGGGATCCGGCAAAGTCAGGCCCAGCTCCCACACACGAGGCACGTAGATCGAAAGAAATTCCTGGCGCAGCTCCTCCGACGTCTTGGCCTTGATCCGCCAGTAGATATCGCGGTCCCTGGCGCGATCGCTGCGCGGGCCGTGCATCTGCATGAGGGGGCCCCACCAGCGATCGAGCGCCTCCTGGACCATGTCTCGCTGGGCCTGCGTCCCGTTGACCATCGTCACCACGACGTCCCGGCCGTGCATGATGTGGACCGACTCCTCCCAGCAGATCTTGCGCATCGTCCGGGCGTACGGCGCATAGCTCGAGTCACGCAGCGCCTGCTGAGCCACGATCGCAGCGGCGTCCACGAGCCACGCGATGACACCCACGTCGGCCCAGCTCCGGGTCGGATAGTGGAAGACGTTGTGGAACTTGGTCTTGCCGGCGAGCAGGTCCTCGATCATCTGCCCGCGCGACTTTCCGAGGTCCTCCGCCACGCGGTACAGAAGCTGGGCATGACCGACCTCGTCCTGGACCTTGGCGGTCAGGGCCAGCTTCCTGCGAAGGGTCGGTGCCCGGAGGATCCACTCGCGCTCGGGCAGGACGCCCATGAGCTCCGAATTCGCGTGCATCTCGACGAAGCGCAGGACGCCCTGCCGGTATTCGTCGGGCATCCAGTCGCCGGCCTCGATCTTGCCACCCCCGAGGATGTGCTCCTGGAAGGCGGCATAGCGCTCGTCGTGAGGAAGGTCTTCGTTGAAGGGCAGGCGTCCCCGTTCACGCGACGAGAGGATCGGCTCCAACGAGATCGGGTCGGTCATCGGGCTTCCTCCAAGCTGGCTAGGCGTACGGCGCGAAGCGCAAGGTCCGTATACGTATCGACGATCATCTCGGGCGACGATCGGCCATCCGGGCGATACCACGTCGCGATGCCGTTCAGGGCGCTCAGGATGAATGTCGCGGTGAGGACCGGGTCGCCTGGCTCGAATTCTCCGGAATCGACTCCCGCGCGGATGAGGTCCCGGACGCGTGCTTCGTATCGGTCGCGGCGGGCGAGCACGTCGGCGCGCCGACGGCCGTTCAGCTGGCTCCACTCATGGACGAACACGACCGCGGCACCCGGGTCCTCCATGATGACCCCCACGTGCCCGCGGACGAGTCCAGTGAGGCGCCCCGCCGCACTGCCCTCCGCCCGGGCAGCCGCATCGGCGGCGTCCTCGAATCGGGCTGCAGTCCGATCCACGATGGACCACAGGACGTCTTCCTTCGATGCCACGTGCGCGTACAGGCTTGCGCCTCGCAGATCGAGCGCCCGCGCGATCTCGCGAACGCTCGTCGCCGCGTAGCCCCGTTCTCGAAAGAGGGCCGTCGCCACGTCGTCGATCTGCACACGCCGGGTTTCAGTCAGGCTGGAGTCTCCTAACAATCGTTCGTTAGGAGCACCTTAGTCCGCGCTATCCATGTGCGTCAACCGCCCACCGGATGCGGAGCAAGGCGGCGTACCGCCCGGTCAGCCGGCCGCTTCGGACTCTTGCCCGGCGCCGGATGTTGGTTCGAGGCCGGGCTGCGTGCCTACCCTCCGCGCTGCCTTTGCCCTGGCCGCCTCCTCGACCACCTCCGGCCACGGCTCGAGGACGTCCGCCAGGGGGTGCAGCTCCTCGCGGGTCGAGCTCCGGCGAAGGGCCGGGACGTACCAGCTCGCAATCAGGAGCGCAATCGCCAGCCACCAGCCCAGCCCTGGTGCAACGCCAGTGATCGCGATGGCGGTCCACAGCCAGACGGATCGCAGCGACAGATACGCGGGCGTGGCGACGACGAAGCCGTGCGCGTAGAGCGACGGAGACGCAATGACCGTAGCCAGGCCGAGCCTCGTCAGCCCTTCCCGGCCGCGGGCCATGAGCGCAAGGACAACCACGACAGTCGCGACGAGAAGCCACAGCCACTCGGGGGCGTAATGAGGTAGCCCGATCCCGTAGAGCGAGTTTGGCAGCACCGGCTGCGACTCACGGTACAGCCCCAGCCCCTTGAGCCAATCACTCCAGAGACCTACCCCTACCATTGGCAACGTCGCTAACGCGACAAACACGACGAATGCGCCACCAACGGCGAGCTCCAGCAGCCGGCCCTCGCGAATGAGCCACAGGGTCGTGATCGCGCTGTAGATCTTGAAGACCGGAGCGACGGCCAGACCGGCCGCGCGACGGGCGAACGGCGCCGCCGCGAACAACGCCACCAGCGGGACCATCACGTTGCCGACATAAAGGCCCTGCATGAACGGCGGCCACAAGAGCGCCGCAAGGGTCCATCGCCAGCTCAGCCCGAACCGACGCAGGGACCACACCGCGATAGCGGTTGAGGCAGCGAGCCAGGCGGCGTCGACGAGCGGCCATGGAAAGGGTGACAGGAGGGCAAACGCCGGCAGCGTGAGGGGCGGATATAGGAATGGGTAGTTCGAGAGGTCGCCGGGCCGGGCCCGCAACGGTTCGGTCAGGTAGACCGCTTGCCCATCGATGAAGTGCTGCCCGGCCTTGAGGTAGATGTGGAGGTCGCGCAAGGCCTGGCTCGTGAAGTTGGTGGAGTCTGTGAGCAGGATTCCCCAGATCGCCGCGATCGCGATGTAGGCAACCGGCGTGATTCCTCTGCGGACAGCCAGCCAGAGCACACAGGTGAATCCCACCAGGGCCTCCCACAACGGCACCAGGAGGGGCCCATCCGGGGTCGGCACATGCCAGGTGTCGGTGGCGAGGATGACGTAGCCGGTGACGAGGAGGGCCAGCAGCCAGCCCGGATCGAACCTGGCGGTCACTCGGCGGAGCACGCTCGCGGCGTTCATCGCGCCCTAGGCTAGCGTCGGCGCCTTACTCCCCCGTGAAACGTGGTGTCCGTTTGTCCATGAATGCCATAACGCCTTCACGGTGGTCCGCCGACCGACCGGCGATCCCTTGGAGGGATGCCTCGTATGCGAGGGCATCCTCGAGCCCGACCTCCTGGGCGCGAGCAAGCGCGCGCTTGGTCATGGCCATGGCGAGCGGCGCGGACGTCGCAAGTCGCCCAGCCAGCGCGCGGGCCTCGTCCATCAGGCTCTCGCCCGGCACGACGCGGCTGACCAGGCCGAGCCGTGCCGCCTCATCGGCGGGGAGGGGATCGCCCGTGAACATCAGCTCGGCTGCCCGCGCCGGCCCGATCAAGCGGGGCAGGAACCAGGTGGAGCCGCTGTCGGGGACAAGACCCACGCGTCCGAATGCGAGCACGAAGGTCGCGCCCTCCGAAGCGAGCCGGAGGTCGGCGGCAAACGCTAGGGACGCGCCGGCGCCCGCGGCCACCCCGTTCACCGCGGCAATCACGGGCTTGCCGAGCCGGCGAATGGCCAGGATCAGCAGGTTGTAGCGCGCCCGCAGCTCTTCGGCGAGCGTCGGTTCGTTGCCTCCGAATGTCTCGCGCAGGTCCTGCCCGGCCGAGAAGGCCCGACCCGCGCCGGTGAGGATCACGACCCGCACGGCGCGGTCCCGCCCGGCCCCCCTGATCGTCGCCAGGAGCTCGTCTTTCATCGTGCGATCCAGTGCGTTCAGCGCATCAGGCCGCGCGAGCGTGATGACGGCGATCGAATCGGCGACGTCGTAGTGGATCGTGCTCAAGGTCGACTTCGAGCCAGAGCCCGAGCCGGCCATCAGGCGGCGAACTCGACCAGCTGGCCGTCCACGAGCTCGAACACCCGGCGGTCGATCGGCTCGTCGGCAGCTCCGGAGTGTTCGAGGACGAACTCCCCGAACAGCGCAGCAAACTCCTCGTCGCCCGGACGAAGGCTGCCGGCCAGCAAAAGGAGCCGGTCGGGCAGGCCGATCAGGACCCGGCCGCCCTCTCCCAGTTCGCGCACGAGATGCGCTCGGACCTCGGGCAGGAGGATCCGCGCCGCATCGTTCCCTTCGCCCGTGTCCGATGACAGGAGGCGGCGATGCCCCGAAACTTCATCGGTCCAGGGAGCGGTCGCCGACCAGGCCGCCAGGTTGGCGATCGCCGCGTCCTGGATGTCCTGCGGGGTAATCCGCCAGGACAGCAAGTGATCGCCGTTGACGATGATGTCGAAGCCACCGGCGGACATGGCGTAGACGACCGCAAGGCCGCACGGGCCTTCGTCGAGCAGCGGCTGCGTGTAGCTCTTTCCCTGGGCCGCCGCGAGAGCTTCCAGGTCGACGGCCTCGATCGGCATCCCCTGCGTCCCAACCGGGCGAAAGGCCGGGAGGATCAGACCCGCTGCTGCGCTCCAGTCGTGCTCAGGCGCCAGGGCGGCCGAGCGATGGGCGGACTCTGCGGGGGGAACGTGGCCGCTGACCGGGGCGTTTGGATCGATTGGCGCGAGTGGATCGGGCGGGGCGTCGCGCAAGGCTCCTTCCGGCGCAACGTCGTCCAGTTCCGCCGGACGGTGATCCAGGGTCCTCTCAGGGTCGATGTCCATCAGATCCTCCGTGCGTCCCGGATCCGCGTGCGTCCCGGATCATGCCCATCCCGGAATGGCTCAGCCGCCCCTGAAGGCCGGCGCCCGTTTCTCGACGAAGGCAGCCATCCCTTCGGACTGGTCGTCCGTCGCGAACAACAGGAAGAAATTGCGTCTCTCCAGCTCGAGCCCCACCGACAGCGGCAGCTCGAACGCGCCGTTGACCGCATTCTTGGCGGCCATCACGGCGAGAGGCGCCTGCGCCGAGACGCGGCCGGCGAGCTCGAGCGCGGCGTCCAGCGTCTCCTCGGCGGGGACGACCGCGGTCAACAGGCCCATCAGCTCGGCCTCGCGAGCGGTCATGGTCCGCCCGGTCAGGATGAGCTCCATCGCCCTGGCCTTTCCGATCGCCCTGGTCAACCGTTGCGTGCCGCCCGCCCCGGGCATCACCCCGAGGCGAATCTCGGGCTGCCCGAACTGCGCGTCCTCGGCCGCCACGATCATGTCACAGGCCATCGCGAGCTCGCAGCCGCCCCCCAGGGCGACGCCACGGACGGCCGCGATAAGCGGTGTGCGCACCGCCTTGATCCGCTCCCAGCGCGCGAACTCGTTGTTGCCGAGCAGGGTCACGGGTGTCTGCCGCGCCAATTCGCGAATGTCCGCTCCGGCGGCGAATGCCCGCTCGCCAGAGCCGGTGACGACGATGCAGTGGCAGGCGGGATCGGCATCGAGCGTCTCGAGCGCGTCGACGAGTTGCCTGAGCAGCTCGAAGTCGAGGGCATTCAATACGTCGGGGCGATCCAGGGTGATCAGCGCGACGTGCTCCATGGATGCCGCCCGCTGCGTCCCGCCGCCCGATGGCGCAGGCGCAGGGAAGTCGACCCGGATGTAGCGTGCCACGCCCGTCGTCGCCTCCGTCACCCAGTGCCTCCCTCGCGGTGCCTGTCCCGCGACAGTATCTCCCGCCCGTGTCCGCCCTGTCGTGGCCTGCAGGCCAGGTCAGCCCGGCTAGCGGCCTGCCCGATCATCGGCGATCTCTTCGGTGCTGCGATAGAAGGCTGCCGCGGCCTCATTGAACAGTCCCGGGCGGCGAGAGACGACTTCGTGCGGGCAGTCGGGCACGACGAGCAGGCGACCGTCCGGCAGGGTGCGCGCCAGGCCCCACGCGTGGTCGACCGGGGTGAACGGGTCTCGGTCACCAACTGCCACGAGAGCCGGGGCGTCGGCCCCTCGAAGGTCGCGTGACGACAGCAGCGGCTGCGTCCGAACATCTTCCGAAATGGCCGGCAGGAGGTTGCGCCAGGCATCGGTTCCCTGGTACGGATCGTGCCTTCGCGCGAGGATCCCCGCCCGGGCCGGGTCGTTGCGGTCGATCCACTCGGGATCCATCAGCCGTCGGGCCACGCTCGCCCGCGGCTCCCGTTCGGTGGTGATGCCGATGACGATCAGCGTGCGGACCCGTTCCGGGTGGCGAGTGGCGAAAGTCAACGCCGTCATTGCGCCCATCGAGAACCCGAGGAGGTGGAAGGTGTCGAGGCTGAGCGCGTCGGCGAACGCGCCAAGGTCCTCGACGAGCATCTCCGTCGAGAAGCCGAGTCGGGCGTCCCACGGAGTCGTCGCGTGGCCGCGGGCGTCCGGCAGGTAGCACCTGAAGCCCCTGGCAAACAGCGGCAGCTGCGCGGCGAAGTCCTCCCGGCCGCTGGAGGTGGCGCTGTGGAGGAGGATCACCGGCGGCCCGCTGCCGTGAGCGTCGTAGCCGACCTGGAGCTCGTTGGCCTGGACCGTGAACATCGGTGCGCTGGGCACCGTCGCGGGATGGGCCACTAGTCCGCTTTGCCCTCGGGCACCACGCTCTCTGCTCGTTCGACCCGCAGATACCGACGCCGGTAATAGAGCAGCGGCATCGCGTGGTGCTCCTGGTTGGCAAGCGAATCGACCCGCGCGATGAACAGGTCGTGGTCTCCCACCGAATACCTCTCCGCCACGGTGCACTCCAGGGTCGCGATCGACCCATCGATCAGCGGCAGGCCCGTCGGCCCGGGGTGCCATCGGGTCCCGCAGAACTCGTCCCGCCCGGGCGAAACCGGGGCGCCGGCGAAGCAGTCGGCGATCGCCTGCTGGTCCTCCCCCATGACGTTCACGGCGTACCGTCCGGCGGCGCGAACCGTCGGCGTGATCTTGCGCCGCCGATCGAGGGCAACCATGACCAGCGGTGGCTCGAGCGAGACCGAGCTCAGCGCGTTTACTGTGATGCCCCATGGCCGCTCGCCTTCGAGCGCCGTCACCACCGTCACGCCGGTCGCGAAATGGCCCATGACCTTGCGAAACGTGTCGGCGCTGATCTCCATCGCTCCCAGTGTAGGAGAGGGGATCGCTCGGGCCCGCCTCTACAATCCGTGCATGCCCGACCCGTCAGATACAGCCGGTCCGACCCGCACGGAGACACGCATGGAGCGCGACTCGATGGGCGAGGTCCAGGTGCCGGCTGATGCGCTTTACGGCGCTTCGACGCAGCGCGCGGTGCTCAACTTTCCGATCTCGGGCCAGTCCTTTCCGCGGCGCTTCCTGCGCGCGATGGCGTTGATCAAGCGAGCCGCGGCCGAGACGAACGCAGACCTGCGACTGCTCGACCAGGCGAAGGCGGACGCCATCGCTTCGGCGGCGGCCGAGGTCGCCGAGGGGGGCAACGACGATCAGTTCCCCATCGACGTGTATCAGACCGGATCCGGCACGTCCACGAATACGAACTTCAACGAGGTGATCGCCCACCTCGCCACGGAGCGGTTGGACGGAGGCGCGACGGTCCATCCCAATGACGACGTCAATCGCTGTCAGAGCTCCAACGATGTCGTGCCGACGGCGATGCAGCTGGCGGCCGCGATGGCGATCGAGGAGGAGCTGCTGCCGGCCCTCGAGCGACTGCGTACTGCTATCGAAGCCAAGGCCGACGAGTTCTGGCCGATCGTCAAGACGGGGCGCACGCACCTCCAGGACGCAACGCCGATCCGACTTGGCCAGGAATTCCGGGGTTATGCAGGCCAGCTCGAGGAGTCGATCCGTCGGGCGAAGGCCGCCCAGTCGGAGCTGCTCGTGGTCCCTCTTGGTGGGACGGCAGTGGGAACGGGGATCAATGCACATCCCGAGTTCGCGAAGCGCACGACGCGTCGGCTCTCGAAGTCGACAGGACTCGAAGTCCGGGAGGCCGAAAATCACTTCCACGCCCAGGGCTCCCTGGACGCGGTGATTGCCGCTCACGGCGGCCTGCGAACGATCGCGCTGTCGCTCTGGAAGATCGCCTCCGATGTCCGGCTGATGGGAATGGGGCCACGGGCGGGTATCGGCGAGCTCGCCCTGCCGGAGACGCAGCCGGGGTCCTCGATCATGCCTGGCAAGGTGAATCCGGTGATCGTCGAGAGCCTGACGATGGTCGTGGCGCGCGTCGTCGGCAACGACGCCACCATCGCCTTCTGTCAGACCGGCAGCTTCCTCGAGTTGAATGTGATGATGCCTGTGGCCGCCGTCTCGCTGCTCGAGTCCATCTCGTTGTTGGCCGCCTCGGCGCGGAATTTCGCGACGCGCGCGATTGACGGGCTGCAAGCCACGGACCGCGGGCCTCACCTCGTCGAGCAGGGCTTGATGCTGGCCACGGCGCTCGCTCCCGTCATCGGTTACGACGAAGCCGCCAAGCTCGCCAAGGAAGCACTGCGCACGGGGCGCACCATTCGCGAACTGGCGGTCGAGCGTGGCATCGCTGCCGATCGCCTGGACGAGATCCTGGATCCCGCCCGAATGACCGAGCCGGGCTTCGACCATGGCGGAGAGGGCGGCTGACCCCCAGCCTTCGAGACTCAGCCTTCGAGGCGACGGACCGGTCACGTTACAATCCCGCCCGATGACGGAGCCTCGCGCCTGGGATCGCGCTGCGCTCGTGCCCGCCCCGCGCGAAGGCAGGCGGCCACGGCCGGAGATGGTCGCGCTCGAACCTGGCATCCCGACCGTCGCCCAGCTGTTCACCTTCATGCGCGATGCCGAACTGCGCTTCGACGCACTGCGCATGCGGATCGAGGAGCACACCGCCACGGCGCGCGGCGACCACCTCGTCGTGATGAATCTCCTGATGCGCCATCCCGGCCAGGCGCGCGTCACCACCTCGGAGCCCGAGCGCGGCATAGCCAGCAACTTCGACCTCTGGATCTCCGACGGTGAGACGGTTCGGACCTACTCCGCTCAGCACAAGCTCGGCACCGAGCGGCCGGTTCGCCATGCCGTGCGCGGCCTGGACGGGGACTTTCCCGGCATGTCGCGCGTCTACTGGCCGCGCACGACTTTGCCCATGGAGACGCTGCCGGATCTTTTCGTCCATCCGGCCGGCTACTGCCAGAACGTCCTCGCCACAGGCCGGTGTCACATTGCGGGCACCGCGGAAGTGCTCGACCGTGAGGCAATCCAGCTGGATTGCGAGCATCCCCGGACCATCGAGGTCTCCGCCGACAGGCCTGACTTCCGCATTTCGATGACGGTCGATCGCGCCACCGGCATCATCACCCGCCTGATCGAGTCGATCGGCGGCGAGGTCACCCGCCTTGCGGAGGTGGTCGATCTCGGCCCCGACGCTCCGCTGCCGCCAACGGCCTTCGAGTTCTCGTTCCCATCGGGAACGACGATGCTCTTCTAGCGCGGGCGGACGGTCCTCGGCTCTCGGTCAGTGGGGGCTTGCGCCCTCTCGTATAGTCGCCGCATTGCAGCCGGCCACCCCCGGCGCAGTGGAGGTCGAGGGAACGCCGCGGGACCGGCGCGAGTGGTGGCTCGATTCCGTCCCGGTGCAAGGAGGTCTCGCCACGCGGGCGAGGTGAAGCTGCGGATAGCGTCCTGCGGCAGCCTTTCGCTCGTCGTTGAGAGGGAGGATTCCATGGCTCAGACCCGCGAGCAGCAGATCCAGCAGGACGTCAAGGATCTGCACACGCTCGGCTACGCGCAGGAGCTGTTCCGTTCGATGGGCGGCTTCAGCAACTTCGCGATCAGCTTCTCGATCATCTCGATCCTTACGGGTGCGGTCATCCTGTACGACTACGGGCTGGCCTGGGCGGGTACGGCCGCGGTGCTGATTGGCTGGCCCCTGGTGACCGTCTTCGTGCTACTGATCGCGGCGTCCATGGGTGAGATCGCCTCGGCCTATCCCACCGCTGGCGGTCTGTACTACTGGGCGTCCAGGATGAAGAACAAGAACTGGGGCTGGTGGACGGCGTGGCTCAATCTCATCGGCCAGTTCGCCATCGTGGCCGGCATCAACTACGCCGCCGCGGGCTTCATCAACGGCACGATCGTCACGCCCCTGCTCGCCAACGCGGGCGTCGCGTACGGCAATACGTCTGCAGTCCTTGGGCAGACATGGCTGACCGGCCAGCTCGTGACGATGGGCCTGATCATGCTCGTCCAGCTCGCCCTGAACGTGGTCGGGGTCAACCTCGTGTCCTTCCTGAACCAGGTGAGCGTGTGGTGGCATATCGCCATCGTCGCGGCTGTGGTCGTCCTCATCGTCCTGGTCGGCAAGCCCGACATCTCAGGGCTGAAGCTCTTTGCGATCCAGCCACTCGACACCGCAGGCTCGTGGGCCAACAACATCGGGCCCGTCAGCCTCAATTACGGTGCCGCGACCAGCTACCCGCTGATCCTGGCATTTTTCTTCTCGCTGCTCCAGGCGAACTGGACGTATACGGGGTATGACGCATCGGCCCACGTGGCCGAGGAGACAGTCGGTGCGCGGGTCTCGAGCGCGTGGGGCGTTTTCCTGTCGGTGGCCGTCTCGGCGGTCGTCGGGTTCGTGTTCCTGCTCGCGCTGACGACCCACCTGCCCAATCTCGGTGCGCTCTTTCCAGCCGACCCAAAGGCGCTCGGCGGCGCAGATTCGAGCCAGTACTACTTTGGTGGCGGAGTCGCCGTGATCTCGATCCTGAAGTACAACCTGGACCAGATCGCGATCCTGGGGGTCGGGCTTGGAGACTTGCTCGCCGCCGGTATTGCCATCGCCATGTGGTTCTGCGGCCTGGCTTCGATCGCCGCAGCCGGCCGGATGCTGTTCGCCTTCAGTCGTGACGATGGGCTGCCGGCAGCCGGCTGGCTCAAGAAGGTTTCGCACCGCTACCGGACGCCCACCAACTCGCTGATTGCGATCGTTCTCGTGGCGTGGCTGTTCACCCTCGCGGCCGGCGTCGTGGGCGGCGGTCAGGCCATCGTCATCGTGACGGCCGTGAGCACCATCTTCCTGTACGCCGCGTACGGGATCTGCATCTACCTGGGTGCGACGACCACCGACTGGCTCAAGGAGCGGGTGTGGAGTCTGGGCCGCTGGTCCAAGCCGGTCGCTTGGTTGGCCGTCTTCTGGGTCGTTGTCCTGATGGTCCTGTTCTCCTTCCCAACGTCGGGCAACATCTCCTGGCCGTTCATGGCAGTCACGGGCTTGTTCCTGCTCATCTACTACTACGGCTGGGCCCGCGCTCGCTTCCAGGGCCCGCGGGTGATGGGCCAGGAAGAAGAGCTCACGGAAATCGAGCGCGAGTTCGAGCACGCGGCCGAGCAGCTGGGCGGTGCGCCCGCCTGAGCGACCGAAGGCCGGGCAGGCTGCCCGGCAGCGAAAACAGATGCTTCGAGGGGCCGGCCGGCCAGTCTGGTCGGCCCTCCGAATCGACGGAGCCGGACCGAGCCGGAGGAAGTCGGGTGGAGCCGCAGGAGATGCCATGACCACGCTCGAAGCGCAGAGCGATCACGCGAACCGGAGCGGTCACGCTGCGAAGCACCCGCGACAGCAAGAGCTCGAGGCGATGATCGGCGACGGGCGCGTCGACACGCTGATCGTGGCCCTCACCGACATGCAAGGCCGCCTCATGGGCAAGCGGGTCCAGGCCGAGGCGTTCATGAAGGGCGTGATCGACCACGGCGCCCACTTCTGCACGTACCTCCTGGGCACCGACATGGAGATGAACACACCGGAAGGCTTCCGGCTGATGAACTGGGAGACTGGCTATGGCGACTGGATCGCCGCTCCGGTGTGGGACACGTTGCGCGTCCTGCCCTGGCTGGAGAAGACCGCCCTCGTTCTGTCTGACACGATCGACGAGGAGACACACGAGGAGATCCCCGTCAGCCCGCGGACCATCCTCAAGCGCCAGGTGGCACGGGCTGCCGCAATGGGCTATGCGGTCAAGGCCGGCTCGGAATTCGAGTATTACGTGCTCAAGGACAGCTGGGACGATCTGAATGGCAAGGGCTGGACCGTGCCCGAACGGTTCGGCTACTACAACGAGGACTACCACCTGCTCCAGGCGACCAAGGCGGAGCCGCTCCACCGCCTCCTCCGAAACCACATGACCGCGGCGCGCATCCCCGTCGAGTTCTCGAAAGGGGAGGCGGCCCCGGGCCAGCACGAGGTCAACATCCGCTACGACCACGTCCTCGAGTCGGCCGACCGGAGCGTGCTGTTCAAGCACGGCGCCAAGGAGATCGCCTACCTGAATGGCTGGGGCCTGACGTTCATGGCCAAGCCCGATCACACCTGGACGGGCTCCTCGGGACACCTCCATATGAGCCTGTGGGATATGTCCGACGACCGGCCGCTCGCATCCGATGCCGATACGGGCCTGCCCTACGGCCTGTCCAAGGTCATGAGCCACTTCATCGCCGGGATGATGGCGCTATCGCGCGAGCTCGCTGTCTTCGTCGCCCCGAACATCAATTCCTACAAGCGCTACGCCTCACTTTCCTGGGCGCCGGTCAACGTGGTCTGGGGACGGGACAACCGGACGACGGGCTTCCGGCTGGTCGGGCACGGTCCGTCCCTGCACGTGGAGAATCGCTTTCCGGGCGGCGACATGAACGCCTATCTGACATACGCCGCCGTGGTCGGCGCGGGCCTGTACGGCATCGAGCACGAGCTGCTGCTCGCGCCCGAATTCAAGGGCAATGGCTATGTGGCAACCGGCGTGCCACGCATGCCGCGGGCGCTCTACGAAGCCATCCGCGAGCTGGAGAGCTCGCGCGCCGCCGTCGAGATCTTCGGGCAGGACGTCGTCGACCATTATCTGAACGCCGCTCGCGTCGAGCAGGAGACCTACGACTCGGTCGTCCATCCGTGGGACCGGGAGCGTTACCTGGAGCGAAGCTAGGCCGGGACAACCGATGCCCACGCTCCGGTTTTCCACGACGCCGAGGCTGGACCCCATACTGCTCGAATGACTGCCCCCGTCCAGCCTTCGGAGGACCGCGCCGAGGACCTCGAGATCGAGCGCGAGCGCCAAGCGCGAGTCCAGTCGGCGCTGTATCGGATCGCCGAAACGGCGAGCGCCGCGCACGACATGGGCGAGTTCTACGCGTCGATCCACGCGATCGTCGGCGAGCTCATGTACGCCGAGAACTTCTACGTCGCGCTGTATGACGAGGACCGGCAGCGCGTGAGCTATCCCTTCCATGTCGATGAACTCGACGAGGAGTGGCCCGCTCCAAACGTGTGGGACGAGATGGGATCCGGCCAGGCGACCGGCACGACGGCCTGGCTGTTTCGGACGGGCCACCCGGCGCTCCTGGACAACGCTGCACTGCACGCTCTCATCGACAGCGGTGAGGTCGCTGTGCTGGGCGTTGAGTCGGTCGACTGGCTCGGAGTGCCACTGAAAGTTGGCGGCCGCACGATCGGCGCGGTCGTCACCCAGAGCTACAGTGAGGCACACCGCCATACTCGGCAGGATCTCGACCTGCTGACCTTCGTGGGCCAGCACATTGCGACGGCTCTCCAGCGGAGCCGTGCGATCGAGGAAACCCGACAACGAAACGCCGAGCTTGCAGTCATCAACGAGATCGGCACGGCGTTGGCCAAGCAGCTCGATTTCCACGCAATCGTGGATCTTGTGGGGGAGCGTATCCGCTCGATCTTCGAAGTCCGGACTGGCTTTATTTCGCTGTACGACGCGGCAACCTCGGTCGTGTCGTTCCCCTACTTCATCGACGAGGGCGCTCGAATCCAGCCGAAGCCTTTGGCACTCGGGCCGGGGTTGACCTCGACGGTCATCTCGACACGGCAACCGCTGCGCCTGAACACGGCCGCTGAGACGAGCGCGCATGGGGCCATCACGGTTGGGAGCGAGCTCGCCGAATCGTGGCTCGGAGTGCCGATCCTCGCCGGAGAACGCGTTCTGGGGGTGATTGGGCTCGAGCGGCTCGAGCAGTTTGGCTTCACTGAATCTGACGAGCGCCTGCTGGGCACATTGGCCTCGAGCATGGGCGTCGCCCTCGAGAACGCCCGCTTGTTCACCGAGACGAAGAACCTCCTCGCGGAGACCGAACAACGGGCCGCGGAGTTGGCCGTCATCAACGAAATCGGCGCTGCTCTTGCGAAGCAACTCGACTTCGACGCGATCATCGAGCTCGTCGGTGAACGGCTCCGGGCGATCCTTTCCGCGCAGGCGCGCCACATCTTCATCGCCCTGTATGACAGGCGATCGAATCGTCTGACCTTCCCTTATCAGGTCGAAGACGCGAAACGGCTTCGTGAGGATGCGATCGACCTCGGGCAAGGCCTCACTTCGGTCGTGGTCCAGTTACGACGACCTTTGCGCCTGGGCACGCTGGCCGAGCAGCTCGCCCTCGGCGCTTTCGTTGCGGAAGGCGCGACTACCACCGAGTCATGGCTGGGCGTCCCGATTGAAGCGAGCAACGAGGTCATCGGCGTGATCGTGGTCGGCCACCCGGAGCCCCACGCGTATAGCGACGCCGACGAGCGATTGGTCTCGACCATCGCGTCGAGCATGGGCGTGGCCCTCGAGAACGCCCGCTTGTTCAACGAGACGAAGCGCCTCCTCGCCGAGACGGACGAGCGTGCGTCAGAGCTGGCGATCATCAACGAGATCGGTCAGGCGCTCGCGAAGCAGCTCGATTTCGACGCGATCATCGAGCTCGTCGGAGAACGCCTGCGGGCGATGTTCGCCGAGCAGGCGCGGGACATGTTCGTTGCAACGTACGACGCGAAGACGAAGGTGATCAACTTCCCGTACTGGATCGAGAATGGCGAACGTTTCCAATCCGAGCCGATCCAGTTTGGTGAGGGCCTCACCTCGATCATCATTCGATCGAAGAGGCCGCTGCGGCTGGACACGCTCGAGGCGGCCATGAAGATGGGGGCGATCTTTCCCCAAGGGGCGAGCTTGACCGAGTCGTGGCTCGGTGTGCCGATTCCGTCCGGGAATGATGTCATCGGCGCGATCATGCTCGCCCATCCAGAGCCCGCGGCGTATAGCGAAGCCGATGAGCGGCTCGTCTCCACGCTCGCCTCGAGCATGGGCGTTGCGCTCGAGAATGCCCGCCTGTTCGATGCGACGAAGCGCCTCCTCACCGAAACGGACGAGCGCGCCGCCGAGCTGGCGATCATCAATAGCGTCCAGGAAGGGCTGGCGGAGCGGCTCGACATGCAGGCCATGTACGACCTGGTCGGCGACAAGATTCGCGAGATTTTCGATGCCCAGGTCGTGGACATCAGCGTCTATGACCGCGAGAACGCGACCATGCGGTTTCCCTTCGCGATCGAAGACGGCATTCGCTTCGATCGTGAGCCCACCCCGCCGATGGGCGCCCGCCGCCACGTCATCGAGAGCCGTGAGCCGCTGGTAATCAACGAGGATTTGACCAGACGCCTCCTCGAGGAGTTCGGCCAATCTGCGCGGACGTGGGGCACTCGAGAGGCGAAGTCGGCCGTGCTTGCGCCCCTTCTCGCGGGCGGCGAGGCGAAAGGCGTCATTTCAATCCAGAACCTGGACCGCGAGCTTGCCTTCAGCGAGTCGGATGTCCGATTGCTCACGACGGTCGCGGCGAGCCTGAGCGTGGCACTCGAGAACGCCCGCCTGTTCAACGAGACCACGCGCCTCCTTACCGAGACCGACGAACGGGCCGCCGAGCTGGCGATCATCAACAGCGTCCAGCAGGGGCTGGCTGAGCGGCTGGACATGCAGGCGATGTACGACCTCGTCGGGGACAAGATCCAGGAGATCTTCGATGCGCAGGTCGTCGACATCGCCGTCTACGACCCCGAGGAGGAGCGCCTGCGTTTCGCGTACACGATCGAGCGAGGCGTCCGCTTTCACGACGAGCCAATGGCCCTGATCGGTTTCCGCCGGCATGTGGTGGAAACTCGCGAGCCCCTTCTGATCAACGAGCGGGCGATGGCCCAGGCCGAGGAATACGGCCAGCCGGGTGTGCTCTCAGGTGAGCCCGCCAAGGCGGTGCTCTTCGCGCCGCTCATCATCGGCGACCGAGCCAAGGGCGTGATCTCGCTCCAGAACCTCGATCGCGAGAACGCGTTCTCCGAGGCCGACGTGAAGCTCCTCACGACTCTCGCCGCGAGCCTGAGCGTAGCGCTCGAGAATGCTCGCCTGTTCGACGAGACGCGCCGGCTGCTGGCCGAGACCGACCAGCGGGCCGCCGAGCTGGCAATCATCAACGGCGTCCAGAAGGGTCTTGCGCAGCAGCTCGACATGGAGGCGATGTACACACTCGTCGGGGACAAGATCCGGGACATCTTTGACGCGCAGGTGGTCGACATCTCGGTCTACGACCCGGAGGCGGACGTTGTCCGTTTCCCCTATATGATCGAGCGCGGCGTCCACGTGGCGGATCTGACGATCCCGTTGATCGGCTTTCGGCGGCATGTGTTCGAGACCGGCAAGCCGATCCTGGTTGACGACTTCCCGCGCCAGGCGCTCGAGTACGGCAATCCGCTTGTGATCACCGGCGAGCCGCCCAAATCGGCCCTGTTCGTGCCACTCGTGGTCGCCGACAAGGTCGAAGGCATCGTCTCCCTCCAGAACCTCGATCGCCTGAGCGCATTCGGCCCGTCTGACCTCGACCTCCTGCTCACCCTCGCGGCCAGCCTGAGCGTGGCGCTCCAGAACGCCCGCCTCGTCGAGGAGACCCGGCAGCGAGCGGCAGAGCTCGCGATCGTCAACCAGGTGGGGCACGCCGTTGCCGCGCAGCTCGACCTGGATGGCCTGATCAACCTTGTCGGCGAGCAGATGCGCGAGACGTTCGAGGCCAACATCGTGTACCTGGCGTTCCTCGACGAGGACACCGGGCATATCGAATTCCCGTACTACGTTGAGGACGGGCGCCACGAGCCTCAGCGCTCGATGCAATATGGCGAAGGGCTGACCTCGCGGATCATGGAGTCGCGGCAGCCTCTCCTGCTCAATCGCGAGGAGCATTTCCGGGATCGCGGTTCGACCGTCATCGGAACGCCGGCCCGCTCGTATCTCGGCGTACCGATCTTCGTCGGTGACAAGGCCATCGGCGTCATCAGCGTACAGAGCACGCAAGAGGAGGGCCGCTTCGGCGACTCGGATTCCCGCCTGCTCTCCACGCTGGCGGCCAATGTCGGGGCGGCGATCCAGAACGCCCGCCTGTATGCCGAGGCAAGAGAGGCCAAGAACTCGGCGGAACAGGCAAACGAGGCAAAGAGCACGTTCCTGGCGGCCATGAGCCACGAGATCCGAACGCCGCTCAACGCCATCATCGGGATGAGCGGCCTGCTGGTCGATACCCCACTCGACGCCGAGCAGCACGATTTCGCCGATACGATCCGAACCTCCGGCGATGCGCTGCTGACGATCATCAACGACGTCCTGGACTTCTCGAAGATCGAAGCCGGTCGAGTCGAGCTGGAGGCTGCTCCGTTCGCCCTGCGCGAGACTGTGGAAGCGGCTCTGGACATCCTGGCGCCGAGCGCCGTCGATAAGGGCATCGAGCTTCTGTACTCGATCGATGACGATGTGCCGAATACCCTGGTCGGCGACGCGGGGCGCCTGCGGCAGGTGGTCCTCAACCTGCTTTCGAATGCGGTCAAGTTCACCGAGCAGGGCGAGGTCGTGTTGAGCGTCAGCGGTCGGGCGCTCCCGGCAACCGGCCGAGGTTCGGCCGGTCCTCGCTGGGAGGTCCGAGTCGACGTGCGGGACACCGGGATCGGCATTCCGCCGGACGCGATGGGCCGGCTGTTCCAGTCGTTCAGCCAGGTCGACGTCTCGATTTCCCGACGCTACGGCGGCACGGGCCTGGGTCTCGCCATCAGCCGCCGGTTGGCGGAATTGATGGAAGGCTCCCTCGAGGCGGAGAGCAGCGGACAGCCGGGCGAAGGTAGCTCGTTCCATTTCGTGTTCCAGGCGCCGGCTTCCGCCGAACAGGCGCGTACGCACGCACCGCACTCTGAGGTCGATCTGGACGGCCGCACGGTCCTCATCGTCGACGACAACGCCACCAATCGGCGCATCCTCGTTGCCCAGACCAGCCGATGGGGCATGGTGCCCAAGCAGACCGGCTCTCCGACCGAGGCATTGGCCTGGGTCAAGGCCGGCGAACGGTTCGACATCGCGCTCGTGGACCTGATGATGCCGGAGCTGGATGGAATCGAGCTGGCTGCCCGGATCGCCAAGGGGCGACGGCGGCCGCCCATCCCCGTGATCATCCTGTCCTCGGTCGGCCAGCGAGACCGCGAAGGCGCGAAGGTCTCGGCCTGGCTCGCCAAGCCGGTCAAGCCGTCCGCGCTGCACGACGCGCTCGCGACTGTCCTCTTCGGCCGGGCGGTCCTGACTCCTGTGCGGCAGATCGAACGGCCCGGCGGGCCGCCCGATGCAACCCTGGGTGCGAGCCACCCTCTTCGGATCCTGCTCGCAGAGGACAACGCGGTGAACCAGAAGCTCGCGCTGCGCCTGCTTGCCCAGCTCGGCTATGGAGCGGATCTCGCGGGCGATGGCCTCCAGGCGATCGAGGCGCTCGAGCGTGAGGAGTACGACGTCGTGCTCATGGACGTGCAGATGCCCGAGCTGGATGGTCTCGCGGCGACCCGCCAAATTCGCGCCCGCTGGCCCGATAGGTCGACGACGATCGTGGCCATGACCGCAAACGCCATGGCCGGCGACCG
>Ga0137376_10000391_pt1 | contig 19458 bp, 16 predicted proteins | sample SagtaG_23_FD_104814 | JGI IMG/M metagenome (GOLD analysis project Ga0137376, IMG submission 104814) | Vadose zone soil microbial communities from Sagehorn Ranch, Mendocino, California, USA - Sage2_L_20_16 metaG | ecosystem: Environmental > Terrestrial > Soil > Vadose zone | place: USA...
GCTCAGGCGGTATTGGTTACTGGGACACCCACTCTGATCGCCGGAAACCACGTACACGTAACCGTCGGCTCCCAACTGCAGAGCGACGATGGTCACGTATATCGTGCCACAGCTGGCAGGTGTGTCGATGTAACCACCGTTAGGCCACACCAGCTGGCCGTTCCGCCAGGCCGCGATCTTCGGCCGGTAGTCACTGCCTGGCTTATAGGCCTCGGTAACGACGGTGCCGTTGGCTGTAATAACCCAGGCGTTGTCGGCCAGGCAGGGATACGGCGTACCGCTGCCGGGCACCATGACCGTAGTTGCGTTGTCCGCACTGGTGGTCACGATGTTGTTTGGCCTGGAGCTGCAGCTACCGATGGTCACGCCCTGGTCAAGACCAGTAAGCATGCCTTCCGGACGGATGCTGGAGCCGACATCGCTTGGCCACGCCACGACCGAGGATGCACCGCCTTGGGCTTGTGCCGGGCTAGCGAACAGCGCCGTAAGCACGCTGCACGCAGCCGCGAATAGCACCAGACGCTTGAGACGTGAATATCTCACGTACCTCTCACTTCCTTCCTGATTCCTGATTGTGAACGTACAAGAAGCGGCGTATCCGACGCCGTCTCTTTGACTGAAGAGCGCTCCTAGCCTATCACCAGTTGCCCCGTTTGGCAATCACCCGGCTAAAACAAGCCGCAAATACCAAGCAATAATCTCATCGCCAAACAAAAACGACAGCACAAAAGCTACAATCAAAAATGGCCCGAATGGCACGCGGCTGGTGCGTTTGAGTTTGCCAGTGGCCAGGCCGGGCAGCACGGCAAAAAAACCAATAATGTTGGCCAAAAACAAGGCCAATAGCGCCCGCTGCCAACCCAAGGCAATACCCATAAAGACCCCTAATTTAACATCGCCATAGCCTACCCACTTGCCGCGACTCAAGGTATAAAGCAGCCAATATACGCCGCCCAACACCGCCACACCCAGCACTGCCGACTCTAGATAGCCGAATACGGTCGGGCCTGGCTGCAAACTATAGCGCACTATCAACTCAACCAACGCCAAGCCTATCAGCGGAAAAACGATGGCATTGGGTAATATCATCCAGCGCAGATCGTACACCAGCAGCGCCACCAGCCCCACCACATACACCAGCCACAAACCAAACGAGACGTTAGACTGCCAGGTGTCAAACGGCAGCGGCCAAACTATATACGACCCGACAAACAGCGCGGCCATTGCCAGTTCTAAGACCAGCGCTTGCCAGCCGATGGGCGCCTTGCAGTAACGGCAACGGCCGCCAAGCGCCAGCCAACTAACTACCGGCAGCAGATCGAGCAGGCCAAGCTTGTGGTGGCAATGCTCGCACTCCGAGCGCTCAGACACAAAATTTTTGCCCTCATGCAGCCGCCACACCAAAGCCCCCACAAAACTGCCCATAGCCAAACCGAGCACGGTTAAAACCACGAATATCATAGTGATGACCTACTTGCCGACATCCTTTTTTGAGTCCAGATCACTGCGTGGCCCCGGCCTTCATTATCGATGACGTCATACCCAACAACCTGCCCTGTATTGTTTAAGGCAAATGCTCCAATTCTCTGATCTTTCTTGAATGATGACAACTCTGTAGATAAGCCATCTTTCCAGAACATGGCAGTCTCGGGGCTCGCTTCTGTCCTACCAACAATCTCGCCCAGGTCATTTATCTTCATTGGATAGAACTGAATGTCGAGATTGGAAGTTGTACCGTTTTGCCACAAGACAAACGTATGCGAGTTGGCAAGATACTTAACACCGACAACCTTACCATCATTGTTTATCGCTACCGGATTAAAATCCAAGTCCGTGACTGCATCATTATCCCAAAGCATACCTTTTGGGTAGTTGGGCTGAGCGGGAGGGCAACTACTTAAATTAAGCGCTAGTACTTGCCCCGCATCGTTATTGTCGACCGCCACTGCCTGGCATGGTAATTGCGTGTAAGAGCCGTTTTGCCAAACAAAGCCGCGAGGCACGCAACCGCCCCATGAAGACGGCGCGCAAAACTCACCGACAATTTGTCCATTATTATTGATCGCCCTCGGCGTAACAGAGTAGTCCGACGGAAAACCAAGATCATTCATTACACCATCTCGCCAGACAAAACCACTTTCAGGCGCGCCTGATGCCTTGATGACACGCCCAACCACCTCGCCATTATCGTTGACATCGGATACGACGCAATTTCCCTTCCAGGATGGTTGGCTATTAAGTAACTCTAGCTGGTCATCCCGTTTAATGAAGCAGTTGGTTTCAAAGCTGCCGTCACTAGTACTCTCGCCAACTACCACGCCTAGGTCATTGATTGCTCTTGCGAGGCTGACGGTGTCACCTGGCAAGGTACCTAAATCGGTGATTTTTGCAGACTTAGCCAATACACCGTGCGAACTAAATAGTATGAGCATGAGCGCCATTAATACAATTACTGTCCGAGAATCGGCATGGAACATACTAACCATTAAGAAGAATTATACAATGCTGAACCTTTAAATTTTAGAGCTCAAACTCTAAAGGAGTGTTGGAGAGATTCAATTCATAAGTACGTTGAAAAATAGTATTGGCGATTAACAGAGGTAATGCACGTTTTTCAAGTTATTTTTCAGAGCCTTTGAAAAATAGCTCGATAACATCCTGGCCTGTCTTGGCATAGTAAGCTCCCCTGGTCTTGCCGCCGCGTTTCTCAAGCAAACCTTTCGCAACCCAGTCGCCCAGGAGGCGAGAAACTTGCAGCGTATCGGTGACGCCGGTAATATCGCGGGCTTCTCGGTTTGTGATGGAGCCATGCTGGTCGAGATACTTGGACACGGTATCCCAGTAATCAACTCGTCGCAGGTTGACCAGGAAAAGCAGAACGCTATTAGGTCGCAGCTTGGTGGGGAAGTAAATTGGTTCGTACAGGTTATGCTTTTTCATCAGCTCGAACATGCGGTCAACGCCCTCGCCAATGTCCAGATTGGGTGCTTCCTGAAAGCGGTTAAGCACACGTTGGATAAGCGGGTTCCGGGCAAAGCGCTCCTGTCGTAGGTTGGTCGAGGTAATGTGCGCTGGATAAGTGCCGGGGCTTTCTATTTCGATGTGGTCGTCAAAGAGGCGCACCTGAATGTCGTCCTGGATGGCGTAGTTGCGGTGAATGACGGCGTTGGCAATGGCTTCCTGAAATACCCACTCCGGTATTAGCAAGCTCGGACGGAACGTACCGCCTTGTAACTTGGGCGATGATTGCTTAACCACCTGCTCAAAATAGGCGGCCGTATCCTGGATTTGCTTGAGTAATGACCCCTCAATAGTAAAGGGGCGGCGGACGAAATTCGGCTCACCTGAATACGTTGGCTTCGTACCAAAGTAGTGGCTAACCTTAATCGAACATTTTCTGGACAACAGCACGGCCGGATTTTTACCAAAAAGCAGCACGCCGGAGTTGGTTAAGGTCGGCTTACCGCCCTTATTTTTTGCCAGACCGTTGTCTTTCAGGAATTGCCAGGTATCTTCACCAACGCTGCCGGTGTCTTTTTGGTAGCTTTGCAGTAACCCAGTATCCAGTTCGGTTAGGTCGGTTACATCCGACACTTCATTCTCAAATTTTATGCTGCCCTTTTCGTAGCGGAGGCGGAGAATTTCTTGTGCTCCGATTTTAACATTTTGGCTGCCTTTCCTGACGAAGGTATCGCCATTTTTGAGCGAATGAATGTCGTCGCCTTTGTATATCTGGACAATGCAAAACGTGTCCTCATTGCCTGCCGCGTTAGTTATGGGTTCCTCTGTAATCGTAATAAAGTGGTCAAGCGGCGGTTCAAACTCACTGCGTACCAACTTCAAGAAGTCCGATACATTATTCGGGTTTTCGCTGATGCCGGTTAGTCGTGCCGTTCCTTCGGCTTTATCCGGGTCTTCAAGCCCGACGACGAGCACGCCGCCTTCGTGGTTGATGAAGGCGCACACGCTTTCAAGTAGCCCTTGGGCTGGCAGGCTGCACGCTTAACTTCAAATGTCTCCCACTCATCAATTTTCAGTAATGCCAAAACTCTCTTGGATTGTTTCTTTGCCATAGCTGAACCTTATTACAGCACGCGTTGACTAAAGCGACAACTTAAATCTCTGTGTTGTGTCGTCTCTGAGTCATCTAACCAGGAGAGCAACAACAAAAACATAGCTCCCTTAACGAGAGCTATGTTTCCAGATGCAGGAGAATGCAGGCTTAGTTCTGCTGGCAGTAGAATCCACCTTGCTCGAGTGGCATAACCACTGCTACTTGGCGTGTGCCATTACCATTTACTACACCATCGGCCAGGGTATTATCACATGCTGAACCGTTAGTGCCATCATTGTAGATGGTGATAGTTCCAAGCGTAGCATTGGGTGCTGCGCCGTTGTTTGTTTGCACGTTAGGTGTATAGGTGTTCCCACTCTGTGGATCTTTAAACGACTGGCCACCGTTGGTAAGATATGCGGCAATAAAGGCATTCCAGCCTGCTACTGTTGCCGCAGGAATGCTCCCCTGCGTGTTACTTTGGTATTGCGTTAGCTGCGACAGCATTCGTGATGCGTCGTTCTTGCGCGCTGTATCACGCTGCGAGCGCTGCAAGGCGGGCAAAGCCAAGAAGACGATCAGAAAGATCAATCCCGCAATGGCCAGCACAAGCACGACTTCGATAATCGTGAAACCCTGCGTTTTAGGTTTATTTGTAATATTCACTATCCTCACCCTTTCTTAGCAAAAGTTTTTACTGATACTGCTTATGATTATATATACGAAGCTCGTTTTCGCAAGACTTTTTACAACGATGTAGTATCAACAAGGCTATAAACAGGTAACAGGATAGCCGCCACCATAAACCCAGCCACAATCGCCAGCACTACCATAAGGACAGGTTCGATAGCGGTCGAGATAGAACGGATAGTGTTGTCCAGCTCGTCTTCGTAGTACGTCGCGGCCTTACCCATCATCTTGTCAATGCCACCAGATTGCTCGCCAACCGAAATCATCTGTGGCACCAGCGACAGAATATTGTCGTCGTCCTTCAGTGCCACGGAAAGAGCTTTGCCGCCCTTTACCTTCTCGGCAGCCCGCTCCAGCGACTTGGATATCACCACGTTATTCACCGCCCGCGAGGAAATCCGCATCATCTCTAGCATTGGCACACCGGTGGCCAACAGCGTTTGGCCGGTGCGGGCAAAGCGCGCCATGTACAACTTTTGGAACATCGTACCAAATAGCGGCACGTGCAACTTAATAGTGTCAACTACCTCCCGCCCATTGTCGGTCTTGACGTAGCGGCGGGTAAAGTAAACAGCAGCCACTAGCAACAATAGTAGTAGCCACCAAAACTTGGTAGCGAAATTTGCCGCGGTCACCAGAATTTGGGTGGTAAATGGCAGCTCCTTTCTAAGGTCGTGGTACAAATGCTCAATCTGGGGCATCACGGTAAACAGCATAAAACCAATCACTCCGCCAATAACCACCAGCACAATCGCCGGGTAGATCATAGCGCCGCGCACCTTGCCCAGCAGCTCGGCGTCTTTTTCCTGCTGATTGGCAATGCGCTCCAAAGCTTGGTCGAGCGTGCCCGAGACCTCACCGGCAGCGATCAGGGCAATATAAATTTCGTTAAACACCTCGGGGTGACGCGCAAAGGCGCCGGACAGCGTCGATCCGCCCTCGATAGTCGTAATAATATCGTTAATAATCGCTACTAGCCGCTTGTTGTCGGTTTGCGTCATAAGCGTGCGCAGGCTCTGGGCCAGCGGCAGACCAGCGTTAATTAAGGTAGCTAGTTGGCGCGTAAAGATAATACGGTCTTTAGCCCGGACGCGGTTGGTGAATTTACTTAGGAGGTTGGATTTTTTGCTTTGCTCGATGATTTCTAACGGAATAATCCCCTGGCCCATCAGCAGTTTGGCGGCAGAGCGCTCCGACTCGGCCTGCACGGTCGAGTGGATCACCTTGTTGGTGCTGGTGTCGCGAGCGGTGTAAATAAATGTCAGCATCTGGCAATTAACCCCTCATCATTCGTTCGAATTCGCCCATCTCAACAGCATAGTTGCGGGCCTCGTCATAGGTGATGGTGCCGGCCTGAACCAAGTTGACTAGCGTTTTGTCCATCGAATGCATACCTTGGTCGCCGCCGGTCTGAATAACAACGTCAAGCTGGTGCGACTTTCCCTCGCGGATAATGTTGCGCACCGCAGGCGTGGCGACCAAAATTTCGGCTGCGGCAATGCGCCCACCACCAATTGCCGGAATCAGGCGCTGCGAACAGATAGCCATAAGAATATTAGCAAGCTGCGAACGAATTTGCGGCTGCTGGTGCGGCGGAAACACGTCGACCATACGGTCGATAGACTGCGCGGCGCTGTTGGTGTGCAGCGTGGCAAACACCAAGTGACCGGTTTCGGCAATGGTTATGGCGGCGCTGATGGTCTCTAGGTCGCGCATCTCGCCAATCAACACGACGTCCGGGTCTTCGCGCAAGCTTGAGCGCAGGGCTGCCGAGAAGCTGTAGGTGTCGTAGTGCACCTCGCGCTGCACAATCACCGACTGCTTGGATTTGTGGGTAAATTCAATCGGGTCTTCGATGGTAATAATGTGGTGGGCTTTGTCGTTGTTAATTTGGTCGATCAAGGCCGCGAGCGTGGTTGATTTCCCCGAACCAGTCGGCCCGGTCACCAGCACCAAACCGCGCGGATAGTTAGCAAAGGTGTTAACCACTGGCGGCAAGCCAAGCTCGGCTATACTCTTCATTTCGTTGGGAATTAAACGCAAGGCAGCGGCCAAGTTGCCACGCTCGTGGAAGGCGTTGACGCGAAAGCGCCCTAAATCGCCAAAAGCAAAGCTAAAGTCAAACTCTTTATCCTTGAGCAAAATTTGCTTCTGTTCTTCGTCTAAAATAGCAAACAATAGGCTTTCAACAAGCTCTTCGTTCAGCGGACTGTAGCCGGCAATAGGCGTCAGTTTGCCATCCACCCGCAGCATAGGCGGCAGGCTAACCTGAATATGAAGGTCAGAGGCGCGCTTGCGGATCACCTCTTCCAATAAAATCTCGATGCGTAGTTCTTGTGTGTTAGTTGTTGCCATGTTCCACCCTTATCCTTAAGCCATATTTGCGGCCACGCGGTTAACCTCTTCCAACGTCGTTAATCCCCGTAATGCTTTTAGGTAGCCATCCTCGCGCATAGTTACCATCCCCTGTTGAACAGCCATTTTTTGGATCTCCGCGCTGGTTGCGTGTTTGACGATTAAGTTTTGGATCTCCTCGGTTATATCCATGACCTCGTAGAGTCCCACTCGCCCCTTATACCCACCGGGTGTTTGCGGCGTGTCTGTTCCCTTGACCAAAGTATAAGCTTTTTGAGTGGCAAGCGGCAAGTCTTTATAGCCTAGATCCTCCGAGGCCTGGGGTGCCGCGGCTCGGTCTTTAGGGAGCAAGCGGCCGATGGTGTCGTGGATGCTCTTGGTTTCCAGGTCGCTGGACTGGTATGGGACTCTTTCGTCAGTTACACGGCGCACCAAGCGCTGGCCAATTACGGTATTAACAGTCGAGGCGATCAGGAACGGCTCAATGCCCATGTCTAGTAAACGTGGCAGCACGCCGGCGGCCGAGTTGGTGTGCAGCGTACTGAATACCAAGTGTCCGGTTAAGGCGGCTTGCACGGCCAGGTTGGCAGTCTCGGCGTCACGAATCTCCCCCACCAGCACCACGTTCGGATCTTGGCGCAGGATAGAGCGCAAACCAGTGGCAAATGTCAGGCCCACGTCGGCATTGACCTGAATTTGGTTAACGCCTTCCATTTTGTACTCGACCGGGTCTTCAAGGGTGACAATGTTGATGGCGTCGCTTTTAATCTCTTGCACCAGGGCGTAGAGCGATGTTGACTTACCCGAACCAGTCGGGCCGCTAGTCAGGATCATACCATTTGGTTTTTTAACACCTTTGCGAATCATGCGCAGAGCGCGGCCGGCGTAGCCCATTTCCTCGAGCTCGAAGCTTGAACCACTTTTGTCGAGCAAACGAATAATTACCTGCTCGCCCCACACCACCGGGCTGATAGCGATACGCAGGTCAATATCTTTCTGGGCCACATGAATGGCAAATTGGCCATCCTGGGGAATGCGGTGCTCGTCGATCTTCAGATTGCTAAGGATTTTGATACGGGAAATCAGCGCTGGTTCGATGCTTTTTGGCAGTTTCATAATCTCGCGTAACACGCCGTCGATCCGGCAGCGAATACGCAGCGAGCCCTCGAGCGGCTCGACATGAATGTCCGAAGCCCGCGCCCGCGCGGCATATTCCATAATCGTGCTTAGTGCCCGGCTGATGGGCGAATCTTGCACAATAGTCTTAATGTCCGCTGTGGGACGGCCCTTCTTGTCCTTGCCTATCGCGTCGTTTGCTTGTTCCGTTTGGGCCGATTGTACAGCCGCGCTAACGCCTTCTGCCAAGTTAGTGCGGTACTGTTCTAGGATATGGCGGATACCTTCCTCGGAGGCCATGTAGACCTTTATAGGGCGATTGATTTTGTTGGCCAAATAATCCACTGCCTGTACGTTATTGGCGTCCAACATGGCAACGGCCAGACGATTCTGCACCTCGCCCAGTGGCACGGCCATAAAGCGCTCGGACACCTCCCTAGGCAGCAAATCAAGCACGGCTTGGTCAACCAAAGCGTTACTAAGGTTAACGTACGGCACGTTAGAGACAGTCGCGATAGATTTTGTCAGCTCTTCGTTGCTGATGACTTTTTCTTCCACCAGCAGGCTAAACAATGGCTTGCCAGTGTCGATAGCTTGCTGATGATACTTTTCTAGCAGGTCCTTTTTAACAAGGCCTTCGTGAACAAGCAGGACTTCCAGCTTTTTTTGGTTTTCGTCGGTCAGGATGCTCACAGCGGAGCCCCCTTACTGGCCAAACGGTTGTTGATTGGCAGGATTACCGATTTGAATAACCACCGTCGGATTAATTGCGTCTTTATTGAATATCTTGTTCGAGGGCGTGGGTAGCTGCGGCGAAATAGCATCAACCACCTCAGCTTTTGCAGTTTGGTTTTTGGACTGGCCAATAAGCGCCCTGCCCGCAAAATAGGTCACCACCATGCTAATTGATACGATAAGGATTATCAGGGCAATATCATTCTTTTTCATTACTTCACTACCTCTTGTTTAATAGTGATCGTCTTGGATGGTTGATAGTAGGTCACAATGCTCATTTTAGCAGTCATGGCCGCGTCGTCGCCGGTCAGGGTCATACTAATTACTTTTATCGGGCGAATGGTACGCTCCAGATCGAACACCATGTTGCGAATTTTGTCATACGAACCGCTAACCCCAATATCAAACTTCATCTCTTGCGGGCCGGTAGAGGTATCCGCAGCGCCTGTTTTCGTGGTGGCACCAGCTGAAGCACCTCCAGCTACGCCTGGTTGGTCGCTGGGCACGCTAATGCTATCGATTGTCACGCCAGATTTGCTTAAAATAACCTGCTGTAACGACGTTGCCAAGGCGGTAGCATCAAGCTTACTGGGCAAGGCGTCGAGCACGCTTTGGGTATTGGGGTCGTCAGTATTGGCTTTGACCGAGGCTAGGTCTTGGTTGCTAACCAACGCGTTTACCGCCTGCTGCAGCTGCTTGCCGTTGGTGATATTCTTCTTGAGCGTGTCAGCTGCTTTATATTTGGCCGAAAGCACCCGGTTGTTGTATGTCCACTTCTGGAACAAAAACTGGGCCATGACCAAACAAACCGACACCGCCACCGAAGCAATGGCCACCCACAGGAACATGGAACGACCAGCGTTTTCTATTTGCTGACGCTTTTTTAGGCCGGTTAGCTTTTGCTCTTGCTGCGGCATACTAATGGCCCCCTTGGCTTGCGCTACTGTCGAATAATTTTGGACTCTCCGTAACAGACTGTGATGTGCGGATATTTGGCACCGAAGCACTCATATCGGTGTTTTTGGCGTCGAAAACACCGTCTTTATAGAGTGCGCTCACGGTAAACGCAACCAAAGGGGTACCACTCACCTTAGACAAACTGCTGCTTTGCACGCCTACACCCTCGAACATCTTCGAGCTGAGCGGCTGACCGGCTGAATCCTTGTAGCCAACCTCGGCATTGCGCAAGGTATCAACAAATACATTCAAGCTCTCGAACGTAGCCGTGGTGCCGGTCAGCGTAATTGACTTATCGGTTGTAGAAAGTTGCAGCTGCGACAATGTAACATTACTTGGTGAGCTGGGGTTGAGTACTGGCAAAAAGGTAAATAGGCGCGAATAAATACCTTTGCCCTCATGCAACTCTGGCAGCGCGGCTAGTTGGTTCTGGATGGTCAGGTACTTGCTAAGGTCTTGGACACCGTTAAGCTGCGTTGTTTTGGTCTTAATATCGTCACTTGCTAAGGTAACTTGCAGTTGCTGAATAAACGTCACATATACAAACAGTAAGACGCTCAGGCCGATCGCTGCTAAGGTTATAATAATAGAGGTGCTCACGACCAGCGCTTTGGTTTTTTGAGCGTTGATAAACTCTTTTTTGATATCTGGTAGAAGGTTTAGTTGCACACTCATAAGCTTCGCTCCTGGCAGGTATAAAATTGAGTTAAAGGAAAAATCATGAGGCTTCGCCTCCTGGCAGGCATGAATTTTTAGATAAAGGAAAAATCATGAGCTGCGCTCCTGGCAGGCATAAAATTGAGTTATAAGGAAAAATCATAAGCTGCGCTCCGCCAGTCCGACTGCCACGCCAAATTGTGGCGCTACTTGCACTAAGTTGTCTTGCAAATTGGGGCTGAAGCGAACGTTACCCCAGGCATTCCCGGCCACGGCCTGGATGTTGGTTTTGCCGGCAATGTACTGCCCAAAGGCTGGAATAGACAGCGTGTAGCCGGATAAAATCAACGATGTCAGCGCCACATTCGGGTAACGCGACTGGAAAAATTTGACCGATTTGTTTAGCTCAACCACAAACTGCTCCAGCGTGGCATCCAGCGACTTCAAAATTTGCCCCTCTAGCCTGTCGGGGTGCAGGCCGAACTTTAGGATAAACTGGTTAGCTTGATTGGCGTCGATGTTCAGGTTTTGGGTGGCAGCTTTAATAAGCGTTTGCAAACCAACGGGAATAGAGCGAATCAGGCGCGGCGCACCAGCCAGCACGGCCACAATATCGGTGTTAAAGTCGCCAAAGTCAATAATCATATGCGCATCCTGGCTGCCGGCAGGCACCAAAGCCCGTACCAGCGCCAGCGAATCCGGCTCTAGGGCAACCACGTTCAGGCCTATGCTCTCTATCAAGTCAAGCCGCGCTTCGCTAAACTTGTTAGCTACGCTGGCCAGCAGCACTTCGTTTTTTTGCGGGTCGCGCAAAGACTTGCCCAGCACTGCCCAGTCGATCTTAGCCTCATCGATAGACATGGGGATAAACTGTTCGGCCTGATACTTAATGGTGCTACTGAGCTCTTGCTGCGGCAGATCGGGCAGGTCAACCACGGTCGCGAACATCTTGTTAGACGGAATACCAAGCACCACATTGCGCTCGGCAATGCCGCTTTGCGATATCAGGTTGGTAATAACATCACCCAAACGCTTTTGGTCTTCGGGCGCATCGCTGGAGGCAACTTTAATATCCACCGGCGCTGAACCGTACTTTACGAGATTCCAAGCATCACCGCTACGTCTTAGCTGTACTACACGCACGGCGGTCGTGCCTATGTCTAACGCGAAGAATTCGCCCACCGAACTAAAAAGCTTCATACTGCCTCTGATTATAGCATAAGCAACTTGGCTGGAAAGCTTTTAATACCGCGGTGGAAGGTCTTTTTCATCCACAACCCGTAAAGTAGTCGAATTACTACTACTGAGCGCGCTGCGCAAGTACATTTCCGGATTGAAGTTGATCACTTCGGCTGGCTGCTTGCGTGTGACGTCCGTGGCGCCATCGGCACCAAAGGTACGCAGCAAGCTTAGGTTGCCAACTATGACCGCGCCATTCACGGTTAGCTGAGCGTTACAGGTGCTGACGCTCAGGTTGCCCGGAGGCGCGTTACTACAGGTGCTCATGGTGCCCCTAGCTACATACAGGCCATCCATTTGCGTGACACTGCTCTGTATATTGATATTGCCAGTGGCAATAATCACCAAGGACGGAATATCGTCGAACTTGGTATACGTGCCGGGGTATTGAATACCGGTGTTGTCGATTGTTACATCGCCAGTCACCATGTACACTTGCTGCGAACCGAGTGGCATGGTGCCATGAAAAGTGGCGTTGCCAGTAATATGCCAGTTGCCATTCGGCCTGCTGCCAACATCGAAAGTGCCGGCGCCTAAGGCTGGTGACGATTGGTACTGAGCGACGTAATCATTTATACAGTGTTGCGGCGCGCCATAATTACCCAAGTTGGTGCTGTCAATATTAGAAAACGTGAGCATTTTGCCTTGTGGAGCGGCCGGATTAACCAGACCTTTACTACCCGAACCAAAATTAGTGATCTTGCCTAGGGCAAACGCGCCGTACTCCACCACCGATCCCGCGACTGTGCCGTCCTGCAGCGTGCGCGAGCTGGTGGCTATTTTGGAAGCAGTATTACAGGCCGGGTTGACCACCGCAAAACCGCCGCCAGCCCACACATCGTTGCCCAAAAAGTGCACATACGGCGTTTTGGCAATGACCACACAACTTTCCGCGCTGGCCCGTGGTCCGCCGCTTTGGTTTTTAGGGTTAACCACCAACGAACGACAAATTTTTGAACCTGGCGAAAGATTACCCACGCTTACCGTTTCGGTTGTCAGTGTCGTCGCCCCATTCAGGAAGACTCTGGGGCAGCCCGTGGCAAACCCACTGTCTGGGTTGCGGTCAACATCCTGTTGCGGCAAAGGAACATAACCTGGTGGCTGATTAGTAGCTACTACTTTACAAGCTACTGCTGTAGAAGGCGTGGGGCCACTATTATTTACTCTATACGTGAACGTTATGCTGTCGTTTTGCTGCGCTGAGGTTGCGCTGGCAGTCACAGATGGGGTCAAATTAAACTGAGCAACAACAGTCGCGCAGGCCCACGGCCCATTCCGCGTCCCCCCACTATCAGTCGCCGGGGTAAATTGTATGAACTGACAATACTGAGTACCTGGCAGGGCATTGTTAGGTACCGTAAAGTTTTGGTTAAACACATTATATTCCCGCACACCTAACGTCAACGGCCCACCACTCCCCTGTCGCGTACCCGACAAGTCATAGACCGCGTAGCGGATTCCCGGAGCGTTATCCGGACCATTATTGCGCAGGAAGTGCTCAAATATAAATGTCTGTCCCGGCACAACAGTGGCATCGCTGACAATGGAGCGCCCTGTTATATCAAAGTCTATTGGCTCGGCAAGCGGCCCTAGTGTGCCGACTGGATTGGCACAAGCGTAGCGCAGCTCATAGGCTATGCTGGGCCCGTTCATAAACTGGATGGCTCGGTCGACTCGGGTTACTCCGTCGTTGAAAAAGGCATCATCCACCGGGTTGGAGCCCGCAGCAGTGCCTTGATAATAGCTATTCAGTTGATACGAAATAAGCACGTTCCAGCGAATCCAGCCCTTTGACTCCGCATAGCGCACGCGCGCTTCCCAGTTGGCGATTTGGCCAGCCGTAGGCGGCAAGTTGCGCGCCGAGCCAATCATGGTCTGAATAATAAATGCCGCGCCCACCCCATTCTGTGTGCCAGGCCCAAACGCCAATTTAGCTTTTACAAAGTTAATGAACTCGGTAGCGGTGTTAACGCTGACGGGGATACCACCGTTCCACACATCCGCACCCCAGTCGTCCTGAACGTTTTTAAAGTAACCATGGAATTCTTGGCGCCCATAAACCGGAAACTGCGCCTTGGCCGAGGCTGCGTAACCTGTAAGAAGCGCGGAGGCAATGGCAGCAAGCAGTAGAATTCTTTTGACCACCCTAACCCCCCAGGACCTTAATAGTCTGCTCTAAGTCCTTCTTTTCAAAATCTCGCAGTGGATCTTTTGAGCCGATAAGGGTAAGGGCTTTTTTGTAGTAATCAATCGCGTCTTGCTTTTTGTTGAGCGCCTCTGAAACCCGGCCCAAGCTTTTATAAACCGTAAATGTTTGCTTGCTAGCCTCGGCGCTTTTGTATGACGCTACGGCTGCGTCGTACTTTTGCTGATTTTCGTTATTGACGCCCTGCTGCAAGTACAGGTCATATTTTTCATCGGAATTACTGGTGCCGCCAAGGGCGCTATCGATTGCTTTATTAGAGTCGTCTACCTTACCGCTACTTGCTAAATCCTGGGCTTCTTTAACCTTTTGCGGCAAGGTGTCAGCGGGTAAGCCACTTTCGCCCAAATTTAGATTAGTGCTGCCATTGCCGTTTTGAGCGGCCTGCTTATTCTGCCACCATCGCAAGCCTACCCCAATCGCTGTAGCCAAAATAAGCAAAACCACAACCACCAGCCCAGTGACTAGTTGCTTTTTCTTCCCCTTAAACAACGGCTTCGACTTCTTTGGCATGCTTGGCTATGCTTTCTTAGTCATAAGCATAACCAAATCACGAGGTATGCGCAAGGCGTGCTAGCTGCCAGTTTATGCCGGAAACTTTATTTTGAGATGGGTGCTACAACTCTTGTTCGTTGTCTGATGGAATAGGCGTTTTACTACCCAACGGCGCTGCCGGATCAACGGGGATAACAACGCTGCGGCGCTTTACGTCGTTGGTGCCAAACACCAAACGGTCGCCGGAGTTGAGCTTATACCCCAAAGAGTCGATGGCATTGTGCGCAAAAAACACATTTTGGGCTTTATCGGTGACCAATATCTCTTTGGTTCTACGGATTTCGTTGCCCGTAACCACCGTGTTGGTTACATTGCCATACAGGTAAACACCGTGCGTGCCGCCGTAAAACTTGTTGTTCATAACATAGTTGTTGTGCGAGTTTTGGTTAATCCGGACTTGGCTGGAGCGCGAGTTGTAACCAGTGTTATTACGTATGATGTTGTAATCGGAATCATATATAACATAGTTATCTACGTTGTCGTACGAAAGGTTGTTCTCGATCACGTTGTACACTGAATGTTCGTGCAACATAAACCCGTGCAGCTTGTTCCCGAAAGATATATTGTTGCGGATGATGTTGTAGTTGCAGCGCTTAGACACAATAAAACCGTGTTTGCCATTGTGTTCGAATACATTGTCTTCAATTAACGCATTATTGCTATCGTCGTGCGGATCAAGGCCGTAGACCTCGTTATCTACAAACCGGTTGTTCTTCCAGGTCATGCCCGAGGCACCAAAGGTAAAGGCGCCGAAATGGTTTTTAAAGAAGGTGCTGCCCTCTACCCAACCAGTGGCAATATCACGCCCCAATGTGCCATCACCAATACGCCACGAAGCGCCATACACGCCACCTTCACGCTGAATTTCCGGGCTGCCAGTGGCATTGGCTGCCCTAGTTATCTCGAGCGCGTTGCCTAAATAGCGTAGGCGCGAATTTAGAATATCCATGCGCGCGGCTTTAGCCCGGACAAAGCTTCGCTGGTCGTCTATTTGCTTGTCGGGTTGGTTGGTAACCGGATCGACACTGGTAACGTCCACATTTTTGATCAAAGCGGCCGAGCCATCCAGGCACAGGCACGTCACGTCGTTCGGCGAGCTGCGAAGTTCCAGGCGCGTGACGGTCGCGTCGGTAATATCAAGCCGAATATTATCTTCCACCGACACGGCGCGATTCAAGCGATAAACTTTTGGGCTCACCTCTTGGATAGCGTTATATGGCCTAAGGAAACTCATAAGCTCTGGAATAGTCGTGACCGCCTGATCAAACTTGTAGGCTAGCTTAACGCGCAGCATATTGCCATCTATCACTACTTGAGCTTGGGCGATTTTGCCGTTTGGCCCAGGTGAGGGGTTAAGCGGCTTCTGGACTGGCGGAATTTTTATGGTGGTGCCGACAGCAATCTGGCCAGGATTTAAGCGCGTAATTTCGTTCTGATCCACGCTAAAGAAATCCGCTACATCGGCCAAATTTTGTCCGTCTTTTACCTTATAGTAAGCAAACTGGCGTTCATAGTTTGGCATATTCTGGGTGAAAGCTTGCTCGGCCGCTTGCCAGTCCTTGGTAAGCAAGCGCTGAGAACCAGACTGCCCAAGCAAATTTGTGTAATCGTTGCCCAGCATGAATTCGATGGTCAAACCGCCGATCACTACTGGTATAATCAGCAAAATAATCGCGGGCCTAAAATTCTGACGGACTTTCCGTTTTACACGCTTCGAGGATGATTTTTTTCTAAACGGCAATTTCATGGCTTACTTACCTTGGTTACTTTTGATAGTACAGCAGTTCCTGGCCAACAATCAGGTCGTTGGGGTGAACAATGCCATTAAGTTTTTTAAGAATCTGCATATCCATGCCGAATTTGGTCGATAGCTCGCTTAACGTATCCCCGGGCTGAATTACGTACTTCCCAACCCCGGTTGGCAAAATGGCACCGTCTGGCAACTTGGGTACCTTAGGAGCATCGGACGCAAAATCGATAGAGTCGACCATAAATATCTGGTCCTTAACAGGGGCTGGAATAGCAATATCCGCTCCGGCCTGAGCCCGAGCGTAGGTCACAAACTGCGCTATACCAAAAAAGAACAACAAAATCGCCAGCACGCCACTGCCAACGGTTAATACCTTACGGATCATCCTCTTGCTTTTCATGCGATATTTGTGCCAGCGGGTGGCCCAGCTGTTCTCTACCAGGGTAGCCAGGGCATAAATTTTAATGACGGCATTTACGTAGCCATACACAATGTAAGCTGGCAGATAAATCAGACGCTTCGGGTTAGCCTTGAAGTAGCCGAACAACCGGACAAAGCGGCTAACTGCCCACCACGTCAGCAAAATTCCCGCAAACAACCAGTCCCTATGAATCAGCGAAAACACAAACACTGTCGGGCCAATTAACATAAAGAACGGCTGCACAAAGCGGTCAATCATAAACAGCGCCAGAGCTGGATGTTGCCACACCCAACCCCGCAGCACAGCACGCATGTCAGCGCGCCACGAGTTACGCGTCCAGCGCAAACGTTGCTTCAAAAACTTCTTAATCGATCCGAGGCCTGGAGTTAACACTTCGGGACCGCGCACAAATGCCAGGTGCCACCCCTGTTCCAGCACTAGATGAGTCAAGCGTTTGTCGTCTCCGGAAATACCACGAGTACCCAAGAAAAATTCGTGCCGCAACTTGTGCACGTTATCGTATTCGGGATTCAAAATCGCCTCGCGGCGGTACATAGCGGTGCGGCCGGAAAGCGTGTTAAATACTTTGCCCACGCCCAGCAAAAACGGCACTTCCTCGCGGTAGCGACCCCACAACAGCATATCGAACATCACGTTACCCACGGTGTCGGGGTTTTGGATACGTTGCGCCACGGTAACACCACCAATTTGCTTATCAACAAAATACGGTATACTAGTCGGCCAAACGTCGCTGCTCCAAATAGTATCGGAATCAACCAACGCAATAATGTCACCGGTGGCCCGCACCATACCGTCACACAAGGCGGCACGTTTACCGGGTTTTGGCGTAACGATCATGCGGCATTTAGTCTTTTTGAGCCGTTTGTTCGACACATAATGCTTTTCGTAGTCTAAAATAGCGTGCAGGTTGGACTTGTCGATGACTGCCACAATCTCGTCCACGCCGTTTTTAATCCACGACTGCAATGCTTCCTCGAACACTACCGAATCTTCATTATAGACTGGGGTGACGATAGAAATAGTTGGCTTGGGTACGTCAGCTGGCCAGAGGCCAGGATTGGGCCGATAAAGACTAGCACCCACCCGGCGAATAACCCAATAGGTCCATCGCCACAAACCAATCACCGAGATCGGTAGGTAGATAAATATAGCCTTTATCCAGCCCGCATCAAACACGAATATTTTCCAGGTAGTTCACTCTTACGGTTTCGTTTTTGCCAAGCAGGCTTTCGTGACGGAGGTTTTCGCCAACAACCGCCTTCAGAATACCTAGTTTATAGCCGTGCTCGTCGCCCCACTGCAGTAAAGCGCGGGTGTCTTTGGGCAGGCATGAGCCATCAAACGGACCGTAGTCACGCAGCCCATACACCGGGTTCCAAATGCCTTCACAACTCTCAGCCGTAGCCCGGAAAACAGCCTCGGCGTTCCAGTCTTCGTTATTGGCAACGATGCGCATTTCGTTAAAGAAGGCAATTTTGACGGCGTTGTACACATTGTGCACGTACTTTTGGAATTCGGCTTCCTCTAGGCTGAGATGCTCGATTGGGGCGTCAAAACCACGATAAATCTTCTCCAGCGTGCTGCCCGATCGGTCGTCGTATTCGCCAATCAGGATAAACCATGGCCGTTCAAAGTCCTCGTTGGCAGTCACTTCGCGCAGATACTCAGGCTGCATGCACAAGCCAAAGTCTTTGCCAGCTTTTTTGCCCGAGATTTCCTCGATGAGCGGCAGCACAAACTCCCGCGTCGTCTTTGGCGGAACCGTAGAGCGCACAACCGCCACGTGATATTTAGAGTGGTTTTTCAGACGCTCAGCAAACGCCCGGACCGCTGCTTCCAAAAAATGCAGCTGAATAGCATGCTCTTTAGTTGGTGTTGGCACACAAAACATCGTTACGTCGGTCGTAATTTTGTGATACTTATCAGCTAAGTGCGCCTCGAAGCCCTCTTCGCGTAACTGATCTACCTTCTCTTGGCTCACATCGACAAACACGATGTCGTTATTATGTTTTTTAAGGCCGCGCCCTGTGGCTTGGCCTACGAACCCACTCCCGACAACTGCGATCTTCATAGCTTACCCCTTTGAGTGTTTTAAATTAATTTTGTAAACGAGCACAAAAAATACCGGGGTCAAACGCTGAGCGCCTGACCAGTTTAACTGTTTTATTTTGAGCACATTATAAACTCGACTTGTGAGCCTTACAAGGACATTTCTTCATTTTCATTTGTGAAAAAATCAACAGTTTGGGTTTAGAGGTGCCAAAATAAGCCTGATTTCTCGAGTTAGCGAAGGTTTAAAAGCGATTTATAGAGAGCGGCACTTTTTGCAAATATCGTTTGATATATTGTTGTAGTTTAAGCCACAAGAGTAACAGCCTCCGGGCTTGGGATGGGTGCTATTTGCACCAAGCCGTAGGGTCAATGCCCTGGGCCGTCATATCATTATCATCGTTATTTTGCGCGCTATTGCCGCAAATTTTGCCTTGTGGTAAACGCATAATCTTGAGGGTTCCGCCCTGATTATTGGTAATCGTATTGTTGTATACGTCGTTATTAATGCCGTCTTTCAAACTGTCGCCGCCCAGCCGCACGCCCGCCCCAACGTTCTGCGTGATAGTGTTGTTACGGAATATAGTGTTGTTGCCGCGCGAGTCCATGCCGCCCGATTCGGGGTCTAGCTGGTGACGGCAAGTGTTATTTTCGAC